>Ga0307982_1000986_pt1 | contig 22760 bp, 9 predicted proteins | sample OrgLakmetagen989_FD_201847 | JGI IMG/M metagenome (GOLD analysis project Ga0307982, IMG submission 201847) | Saline water microbial communities from Organic Lake, Antarctica - #989 | ecosystem: Environmental > Aquatic > Non-marine Saline and Alkaline > Saline | place: Antarctica: Organic Lake...
TTTATCGAACCAAACGCAATTTCCGCAGCGTATTTCTCAATTTCCGCACCTGTCGGCGCAAGATGGCCTATTAAATCTAACATGGGGTGGACCGACCCTGCTGCCTGCTCGGCAAACAAGACGACCCCCCAAACCAAACGACCTGCACGAGAGATGAGCTAGACACTCATCTAATGTGGAAATGGACTGCAACACTACCTGCTTGCTGTCCTCTTGGGGACTGTGTCATCCGCGAGGCCAGTCTCCTAACGTCACTGAGCGCAGCAAATGCTGCAACGGCCTCAGATCACTGCAGAGCGAGCCCAGGCCCCCGGGTGGGCTGGCCACGGCTCAGACGGTCACTGACCGAGTACGCATATTGTCCTGCACCCAGATTCCCGCGTGTCGACGTCGGTAGAGGGTGCTGGACCGTCTTGGGATACTGCAGCGTTGTGTGTGTCCGCTTGCTCGGCAATGAACTCAGTGCCCCTTCTGGCCTCGTTTCAGGCGTGGCCATTTGTTTCACCAAGTGTTCTCGGGCCAATCACGCCTCAACTCATGCAAGCCTCCGGGCACCTGACTGCTTCGCAGATCTGCCATCTCCACGAGGGGTGTGGTTGGATGCAACAGCCCCTCACCGGCTCTCCGCTGCACTGCCATCACCTGCCGCTTACAAGCAGCAGCTGCTGCAGCTGTACCGGCCATCAGTGTGCCTCCCCCGGTATCCTCTACCTGCCACCAGCATCCAACAGCATGCCCCCCCCATGCAGCAGTACAAGCAGCCGCCCAGTGTGTGCCTTCTCGCACAGCACCATCTCCCGACACCTACCCTGGGTGCACCCCTCAGGCATGCGCTACTCACCATGCCCCTGCAGCCCCACAGCTGCCAGCACCCCATCGCGGTTGGCACCGCCACTCTTGCTGCGCTTGCTGCCGCCCCCTTGCCGGCGCAGCACCGCCCCCCCCCGCCACCGCCACTGGTGCACACGGTACCCAGCAGCAGCGGCCTCCTGTGTACGCACCCCAGCCTCCGCATTGCACATCATGCCCTCCGGCGATGAGATGGCTCGCCAGGCTGCTGCCACGGCGGGGCTGTGGGGGTCCCCCAGGCCGCTGGCAAGCATCTCATGCATGCCTGCATTCAGCTCAAACACGGGACAAATGAGTCGATCCCCACTCAAGGCCAGCAGATGTAGTACCACATCCAGATGGCTCCCCGCGTATGCCTGCCGGAAGCCCTGCTGCTCCTGCGCGTGCACATCGACGCGGCGGTCCCCAGTCAGATCCAGCAGCTCACACACCACATCCAGGTGGCCTTCCTGGCATGCCTGCCGGAAGGCGGCCTCATTGGCAACATGCACATCCACGGTGTGGTCTCCACTCAATGCCAGCAGCTCACGCACCACATCCAGATGGCCCGCCCAGCATGCATTGCGAAAGGCACACTCCACTTCTGAGTTCACATCCACGGTGCGGTCCCCCGTCAGGCCCAGAAGATGCCGCACCACATCCAGCTGGCCTTCCCAGCATGCCTGTCGGAAGGCGGCCTCATCATCCGCATGCACTTCTACGCGCCGGTCACCAGTCAGAGCCAGCAGATGTCGTACCACGTCCAGCTGGCCTTGCTGGCATGCTGCACAGAAGGCAGCCCCCTCTCCCACGTGTACATCCACACGGCGGTCTCCATCGTGCGCCAGCAGCCCACGCACCACGACCAAGCGGCCATACTCACATGCCTTGCTGACGGCTGCCCCAGCCACATCTGCCTCAGCGACATCCCCATCCCCACTCAGCATACTGCGCCACCTCGGGACCCACTGATCACCAGGTACTGCACCCTCCCACGCACCAGGCACCAACGCATCAAGTGCTGCGTCAGTGACATTTCCGCGCACCTCATCGGCAAGGGCGCATGCCACTTCCCCGCACAGCGAGATGGTCTTGTCTGCAGAATCCCCACCAGTCTCCTCACCGTCCAGCAGTGCATCTGCCAGGCGCAGCTTGCAGCGCACATTGCTGACCTGTGGCGCTTGGGAGTTGGCACCAGCAGGTTTTCCGAGAAGTACCGGCCAAGCAACGCATTCGTCCTCACGCTGTGACTTGTGTGCCCCTGCTGACAAGTCAAGCCTGCATCAACAATGTATGAGATGCACACATCAAGGCCCACCATCCCCAGCCCAGCCCAGGCGCGCACCCAGTGCAGAAGGGAGGCGCACCGCCGTGGCTGGGGCCAGAGCCGCAGCCTGACAGCTGCAGGGAGGTGCCAGCACGGCTGCATGAAATCCGCTCCGATGACCAAGCTCCTGCAGGCGGCAACACGCCAAAGTGAGCACACCCACTAGCATGCAGGCTGCGAACTGACAGGGGTGTGTGTCGTGATCCTCGCTTGGGAGCTGCAGGTGGATGTCTCATATTGACACTGAAACTGTCAGCCGCGTACTGCCACCTCAGCGGTTTCGCCTCCATGGGGGCCCGGCCTGAGAGAGTACCCCAAAGACTTCCTCAACAAGGCTCGTCTCAAACCGAGTGAGCTCAGAAAGCTTGGCAGATGTCGCAGCACCTGGGTAGGACTCACAGCACATGCTTGGATGAGCGGCTGCGAAGCCGTAAGCGCCGCCGAATCATCCAGGCAGCTGCAGCGAGCACTGAGCCGAGAAACAGCAACTTAGCAATTGCCCAACGCGAAGCTGCCCTATGCAAAAGCAACACATCTAAGTACAGGGGCTGCGGGTTTACCGATCCTGGCGGCAACTCGGCAGGGCACGCAAGCGGGACAATACTGCTGAAGAAATCGTGCACTGTTTGTTGCACCTCCGGTGGTGCCAGGTGCATGTCATCGTTGATGCAAATGAACTTCGGCTTGCGAGCCCTCAAGCCATCCAGTTTGTTGCGAGTGATGTTGATGTTGTCCACAATCATCTGGAAGCCCACCTCGCTTTTGTCACCATCGGCATGGGTTGGCGGAAAGCGGGCGTGCTCGCGCAAGCCCTGCACAGCCAGTGAGCACTGCACAACAGCGTCAAACGAGACAGGCGGCACTGGAGCTGATAGCTGCGTGATATCTACAGACTGCGGGACGGGGAAGCCCGGAAGCAGGCACTGCAGCAGGTCCCGGGCGGGCCCCGTCTCCGGCACTTTACCAAACACAACAGCCGCAAGCGTTCGCAGCTCATTCCACTCCAAACGCCCTGAGAGGTCAGTGTCCAGCTCCTGCCGCCAGTATGCCGTCAGATCCACGGAGGGCTGTGAGCCACCCGCCATCAAGAAATGGAAGTACACGAATGCGTACTGCAAGTCACGAGCATGGCGAAATCGGTGGTGCTCTGTGGCCAACACTTCAGCTGGGAAGCGTTCCACCAGCTTTTGCACGACATCTCGGTTGATCAAGTGCGGCATGTGCGCTGGGACACGCCTGGTTGATGTGCCGAATGCCTGATTGACGACTCGGTTTGAGAACACCAGGCTCAGGCCATACTGATCTAGCAGTGCACGCCGTGTCCCTGATTGGGTCATTTGTGGGACAGTCCTGGGTGCAGCCGCAGTTGCTCCCAGCTCTGCAGCCCCTGCAGGTGGCGAGGCCAGCGACTGCCGGACCAAGGCACGCCATGCAAGGCGCATGTGCTCAACCTCTGCACGGTGGGAGGCGAGGGTGTTACGCACGTCATTTGCCCGGGACAGAAGCTGGCTGCGGGCTGCCCTGTGGGCCTGTGCCCAGCTGGACAAGGCGGGGGGGCGGGGCTGCCCCACGAATGCACCTGCAGCTGAGTACTCCTTCGACGCCACAAATTCCATCTCAAGCATCGCATTTGCATCTGGTTGAGAATGAGAGCGCCTGAGCAAACTTCGGCCAGGCTTTGTTCCGGAGGCAGTGTCTTCTTCCCAGAATTGTGGCTTGGCAGGTAGACTCTCTGCGAGTACAGTGTCACGAATGTCGACTCGAAGGGATACAGAAAGCACATGCAGTGCGTGCACAGTTTGGCCCATAGCAAAGCAGTACACTGTACCCCTTACTCCACTTCCCTTGCACATCTCGCTGTGCCGCAGCAATATGGGCGACAGCGTCCCCTCAGCCTTGATGTGCAGCAGAAGCGACACTTGCGCAACATCCACCGGCCGCAAGATGTCCAGCGGGGACGCAGAGCTAGCGATGCTTCGAGCAGCAGCTTGCTCCCTCGCTTGGCGCTGCGAGCGCTGCACTGCCCAGCGCGCTGCGTCTGATCGCAGCATCAAATCGTCCACGTCCACGTCTGTGGACAGCTCTGTGGCAGTGTGTCCTTCCCCGTGAGGATCTGTTCGCTCTGACACGTCTTTGCCCCAGCTGCTCGCACTCTCAAGCTCTCTTGCCGCCGTCGCAGTTGTGTTGCCGCGGGAAGTAATCAGCCCGTGTGCTCGCGCCATGTGCGTGGCTGCGTCCACAATGGCAGCCTCACTCATGCGCATGTTTTGTGAAAAGTGCTGTGCCGCGGTTGGGATGCTCTCCACATCCAGGGCCACCACAACCTGCTTCAATGGCGCCCACACTGCAGCCCGCCGGACGAAATCAGTTTTGCTCCGCGCCCCGCCAGAGAAAGCAAAGTCCACTTGGCGTGCGATGTGGGCGAGATCACTTGGCAGTAGATCAATGGAGGCAGACAGTGAATGACACTCGGTTTGCCACTGCTTCAAAGCTATACTTTGTGGGGTGGAAGCACCTGCCTCTGACGATGCAATTGCCTGGCATGTTGACAGCAGCTCTGCAGACTGAACAGCGCAGCTCTCCGGGTCTCGTTCAGCCCCCGCGCTGCCCTCAGACAGACCCGACCAAGAGTTTTGTGCGGCAATTGCTGCTGCAATACGTGTCAGACCATACGCATGGGTGGCATGCAGCACCTGCGACACATTCAAGTAGAAGGCGGCATCTCGATTCACCGACACTGGCAGGGCAGAAATTGGAAACTGGTGCGTCGGCAAAACTAGAGTGCTGCCTTGACGACCAGGAATAGACACATTTAAGCTCCACATGTCTGCCGCATCTTCAGTCACCACGTCAGCGCCAGCTGCAGTGTGTTGCCACGCCTGTGCCATGGCTACCTTCCACCCAACAACTGCGCAATCCTCCGGTGTAGAGCACAGCGCAGTGAGCTGCCGACAGGCAAGGTTTGTGGACCGACCTGGCTGGGGGGACGGCGATGCTATGGCTGAGGTTGTGGTGGGCAAAGGTGCCTCGGGTGCAGCTGCAGCTGGTGACACCACAGTCACGCGGACTGTCACTGACACCACGAAGTCTTTGTCTGTTTTGGTGGCTTCCTTGCTCTTTGGCTGCACTGTTGCAGCTGCACGTGCATGAGCAACAGCTGCAGCAAGGATATCCCAAGGATTGTCCCCTGCATCGTTGCCTGTATCAGCCAGGAGCAGAGTAGACCCACTCTGGTCAGACTGCAACAGGCCAGCAACGGCAGCATCCCCGGGGAACGCCTGCTGCACTGGTCCCAGCCCACAATCGCCCCCATCGAAAGCACACTGTCGCACATTGCAGCGAGCATCACACATTTTGTCTGCGATCCAGCTGGATGGACACCCCGGCACACACGGCGCCTGCACGCCTGACGTGATTGTTGGCGAGTGCCGGGTGCGAACGGTACCGTTGGAGCAGTCGCCTGCATCCCACAAACATGCAGACACATTGCAAGCGTGATCACAATACCCATCACCAATCCATGTCTCCACACACCCCGCATGGCATCGCGGAACAGCCCAGTCCATGAACACGCGCTGCCCAAACGAGGGCGAGTCAAAGTCCTCTGGCTGCACTGGTGAGCCGAGCAACACATCGTCATTGAAGTATAGAAAGCGCCGCGATAGCCCTGGAATCCGGTGCAAGTTCATTTCAATTGCTGGTGATGAGAACACAGGCAAAGCATCAGGGTGAGCAAATATCTCGGCATGTGTGACCACACGGATGCGAGGATGGTCCAAGTTCAGCCACGACGGCACCTGGCCGTTCGTCACCAAAATGATGTTACGCACCCAGGGGGCATACTTGAACACGCTGCGCATGCTGTACAGAAGTTCATCGTTGTCTCTGTACCGGTTTGCGGCAGAGGGGTCGGGTGGCTCCCCGTCTGTGGAGTTGCCCTCAGGCTCCAACTGCAGCGAAACATTCTGCATAAGTTCATCCCCAAGCTCAATGTTCCTCCATTTGAGCATGTCAGCTTGCCACAGGGGGTCAGAGCCGTTTACCCACGTGTACACCAGGTCTATCGGATCGCCACACAGCTGCCCAGCCCACTCCACTCTGCCCAAATTATCACGAGTCCCGTAGCAGTCCTTCACGACTGCTGAAAGGCGATATGCGGCAAAGAATTGTGTCAGTACCATTGCTATAGCCCCTGCTGCTGCCAGGCTGCAGGGAGTGGGGTGGTTTTGGTGAATTGCGGGTGTGATTTGAGAGCGAAGGCTTACAGCAAGGCTTGGCCAAAGCTAGATGACGTTACTGTGTACAGTCGGCGCTGAAGGACCTTGCAAGTACTCTGAACTGCGCTTGGAGCCATGTCTCCCTGGTATAGAAGCTAGTGATGAGGTAAGATGCGAGCCCAATCAACTGCACACCATCAAAGAATGTTCGTAGCCTTACCGGCTGCAGAGCCTATCTTGGAGTCGGGCCAATGCAGCCGTGGGTGCAGCCCTAAACAGCAGTAAATATAAACACGCAGTAGGTTCTACTTCAAGACAAACGTAAAAATTGTCTCAACTCTGTTGCCCCCCCTTAATAGAAATGACGTTCTCCTCAGCAGCTGGCCAGCCGGCGCCGTCACATCTCCATCATTTCCAGCAGCGACACCATCGTACTTTGGGTGCGAGCTAGTGCCTGCAGTGCAGCTGTGGAAGCGACCCTCTGCGCCAATGCCCGGCACTCAGCGTCTGGGTCGTGTGAAGCCACCAGCCCCACCCATGCTGCCAGCTCCTGCAGCGCCTCACCTTGGCTGGCGGCGGCGCCAGCAGCACTCCCGGCCCCCATAGCACTGCGCTGTGCCATGGCTGACAGCAGTGTGCGTGCCCCATGTAGCCGCCTAGTCACTGCTGCCGTGGCGGCGCCGGCGGGGGCAGACAGCCCCACCACAGAGCCAGCCTCCCCGAGGGCCGATCGCATCAGATCGGCATCATGCCCCACGCCGCCCCCCACTGCAGCAGCCAAGAACGAGGACGGTGCAGGCGGCATGCTGTGGCTCTGCAGCTGCAGCCTGTGCACAATCTCCGCACATGCCAACACCACACACAAGGCGCCCACACGCACGCCGGAGGAATCATGGGTGTGCACAACACGCACGAAGTGCAGCACTTCCCCACACAATGTACTGATATTGGGTGCACTGCCCGCAGCCTCCAGCATGAGTGCCAGTGTCCTGCACAGCGCCGCCAGCATCTCTGCGCCGTCCACCCCCAGCACATTCACCCCGCAGGATGGGTCCATCACGCGACGCAGCAGGGGCAACATGAACTCGCCAGCCACCCCAGCAAATGCGTTCACACGTGTTGCTGCTGTGCCTCGCTGCCGCACTTTGGCCGCCCCCACCCCCCACCGTCGGGTGCGACCCCCATTGGTGACCTGGTCCCCACCCCGGGACGCCCCCGAGGACACAGCTGTGAGGGGGGGGGTTGCAGGCCCAGTGCCCCCTGCGTGCTGCACCAGCTCCTCAATTAACGCATTCACAGCAGCGTCATCTCCGGATGAAACTGCCCCCCCCCCATTTCGAGCCCCCCCCCTGCTTGTGGAGGGGAGGGTGTTGGCAAGGGACAGTGCCGCTGTGGCGAGCACATGCAGGACTTGAATGCGCACGCCAAGCAGCTGCTCCTGGGCAAAAACCACCTTTGTGAGCCACTGTGCTCCCAGGATCGGGGAGCACTCCGTGACAGCCACCAACGCATCCTGCTGCCAATCTGCGAACTCGGTCAAGCCAAACTGGTTATTGGCTCCAAGCAGCACACGCAGCAGCGGCACAGCGGTATCGTGAATCTCATGGGCAGTGGAGGGGTGCCCCCCCAGGGCCCGCACTAGAGAGCCCACCGCTGCCAGCGCCGAGATGTAGTGCTTGTAGTCAGGGGGGTCGCGCAGGGTTTTCATCACCTCCCGCAGATGGGTGGGAGGCGCCGGCAGCTGCCCGTACTTTGCAGCTGGGACATTGCTGGCCACAGTGGGGCGTCGGCTAGCGGTGTGCGTGCCTGCCGCTTCAGCTGTGAGCGCTGTCTGCTGTCCGCCCGCTTGGCTGGGCGCCGTTGCTCGCACATACCCATCAGCCGTGTGCACACCCGAAGCACTGGCGGCCACAGAAGCCTCCTCTTTGCTGCCTGGGGTGCTTTTGTCGCGCTGGGTGACTTGTGCCATTCTCAGTGCAAATGCCATGGCCCCTCCAGCAGTCGGCAGCCCCGCCCCCTCACCCCCCCCATGCACTTGCGGCAGGGGCTGTCCCAGCATCACTGCTGGCTCATCACGGGGAGAATCATCGGGGAATTCTGCGGGAGGGGCCGCGGTGGCTGGCAGCTTTGCACTGGGGTCATGTTCAAACACCACCACTGCACCCCCCCCCCGCGGAGCAGGCGGCCGGCTATGCCTCGACAGCACCCCCCCCTTCCCTTGCTGATTGTCACGGATTGCCACAACATCACTAGCCCCTCCATCGGCTGGGGACAGGGGGGTCGGGGGGGTTGGGGGGGGCAGTGCCGTGGGGAGCACGGGCGACAGCCACGCGTCACCAAGCCGACGGACAGACTCGCCGGCGGCCTGCAGGCTGCCCATGGGCAAATGAAGATACTGGAAGGCCTCTGCTGCAGCTGCATCAGCAGCAGCTTTCGATTGTTGTTTTTCCTGTTCCGATTGCACTTCAGGCCCCACTGCAGGTGACCAGTCCAGCACTGGCAGCTGCACCCCCAGCACAGCTTTGGATGCAGCTGCTGCCGCGCGAGACAGCACGCTGCCGATTAACATGCCTGCAGCCTTCACGCGCAGATTTGGTGCCCCCAGCCGTTCCTGAACCCCCCTCATAAGGGATGTGCCCAGGGGTGTGCCCAGAAGCACGTGTTCCGAAGGGGCGTTCCGAGTGAGAAACGCCAGTAAGCCTGTCATAGACTGCTGCAAGTCAGTGTCCAGCGCAGCCACAGACAGCGGCTGCGACCACACATCTGCAAGGGCTAGTGCATCAAAGGCTTTCTCCCAAGGCACGCTCTCGCCCACCCCCCCCCCTGGGAGCTGCGCTGCGCTGCAGTACAACAGCCACTGCTGCGCCGCATACGCCGTCAGAATGTAGCGCTGGGGAATAGTGCGCTTGATTGTTCCGCTGAGGGCCCCAGGCACACTCAGAACACGATGTGGCGGGCCCACCCCCCTGTGCAGAGGCAGAGCACACCATGGGTGTGACGATGCCAGAGGGGGTGCTAGGGGGGATGCCGGGGGGAAATGCAACAGGTGCAGCACTGCCTTTTCACACTGCAAGCGTGTCGCTCCTGCCCACAAGCAAGAGCTCACTGCAGCGTGTGCCTGCATCATGAAAGCCATGCTGGCCTGTTGAGGGGGGGTGTCTTGAAGGACTCGGCCGAATGCAGCAGCTGCTGCACCTGCCAAATGGCTGCTCCAACCGCTTTGTCGGGCCCGCACACAAGCTTCCTGCAGCCGCAGCAGCGACACCGCTGCGGTGCCCCCCCCCCCGCCCCCCTCCACCGGAGACTCCCGAGTCACCGCCCACAGCACATGCACCAGAGCCTCAGCAAGGGCGCCCCCTAAGGCATCGTGCGTCACGCAGTGCGGCACCAAGCGCAGCTCCAAAGCCCCGATGGCGTTTGCAAGGCGCGCCGGCAGTGACCAGAGGGACGAGAGCGTCGCCAGAAGTGGCGCCCGGTTGCCATTGCCGGCAGCCGCACGCAGGACGCTGCGCAAGAACGATTGGGTAGAGATGAGTTGTGCCAGTGCAGCCATGAAATGCGCGGCTGCCTTGCCGGCGCGGGCTGTGGTGGCCGGGCTGGCCCTGCCGGTGCTGGCGGCAGCAAGCACAGCACTGCCGAGCTGGGGAACGTATTTATCCCAAAACGCCAGCACGATCTCAGACTGGTGCACAGCACATTTATCGAGTGGAGATATTGCCTGCCTGGCCAAAGCAGCGCTCTCGCTCTCTGTCGTGACGCTCAGTTGGGCCAGGTGCTTTGGAAGACATTGCTTTGCAAAAGCATTTAGCCAAGCATCTAAACGAGCATTTTGCAAGGCCTGCAGCTCGTCTGTAGCGAGGGATGAAGATGCATCTTCAGACCAACTCCACTCAAGTTGTGTCAATTTTCCGATCATGGTCGCGTCACCCGTGATTGAAGACTGCTCCATGATAATTCAAATTCCGCGGACGATGCAAGGCTGTGCTTAGATGAGTGGCCTGCAGCCAGCTGTAGCACAATGGACTCAGATGACGACACATAATGTGTTTATAAATTACCTCGCAATGACAGGCTTACCAGTATTATGCATGTAACCAAAAAGGCAGGCATTCCCAGGGGGCCCTGCTGCACGTGTTTTTTTCAGCGCAAATCGGCCGTTTCGAGCCCCATTCCACGACAGGCTTTCCCCAGTTTGGGCAGAAGGCACCAAGAAAGCATGCCGGCTAGGCCTGCATGAGCTGGCATGTGTCCATTCAGTTCCTCTCGGGGTGGGTGAGGTGTTGGGCGCAAGGGGCGTGCACCTGTTGGCTACCTCGTGACACTAGCAGCTGGAAAGTCATCAAACTGGTACGGGACACCCTGTAGGCGTTCGTTGTGGATAAATGCTCGTCAGGGGCTGTCACCACTGCCAGGAGGCCACTCAGTGACGTAGTTGCTGGGAAACACGCCTGCCGTGTTGAAGCGCCCAGCTGCCGGGATGCCGCCCACATCCCGAGCAGGAAACAACACCACACCTGCCCACCACTCCCCCTCCATCTCGGTCACCTCCACAATGTCGCCCTCCCCCATCAGCAAGTCGCCCTCCTCCCCAGACACGAAGTCGAAGCCAGCAAGAACAAGCATGCCACCGTACAGCGGAACAGCCTCCTCTGCGGAATTTGGCATGTCCCAGGTGGAGTCATCAGGTGCAGGCGTACCCCCCCCCTCGTGCTCGCTGGCAGGGGGGGTGGATGCTGTGAGTAGCCGCCCAGTGTCTCCTGAAAAGGGTGCAGGGGGGGTCCCAGGTGGCAGCAGCTGCACTGAGGTGTCTCCTGTGTATGGCGCAGTGCCACCACTTTCCATGACACTGAGGGTAGTGTGCGGATCATGCAGCACACTGTGCAGTGTCTTCAATGTGCTGGCTGCAGGCAGTCGCCCTGGCTGCTGCAAAGTGGAGCTGGCGGGATCTGTGCCCCACAGATGAGCAGGCAGCGACTCACCCCTGGCCACTCCCGCATTGGCAGCAGCCAGGGAGGGGAAAGCAAACCCCGCCCGCAGGCGCTGGGCGTCCCCCGCGGCTCCTGCTGAGGCCACCAGGGGCGAGGGGGGGGGGCCTGTGCGGTGGCTGCTCAGAGCACCCCCAAGCGCGGCAGCGTCCCCCAAGGACGTCTGCACTTCATTGGCAGCTGCTTGTTTGGTGTACTTGGCCAGTTGTACAAGAGGCGTGGCGGTCTCGGGCACCGATGGTAAGTGGGCCCCGAAAGAATCTGCCGCAAACGAGTGCATGTGATACGTGACAGCCAGCTGCGTGTGGAAGGCATCCACAGTGAGAGCCGCAATAGACGATTCTATGGATGAAATGACTGCTGCAGCGGTTTCATCCACCTCCTCAAATCGGTCTTTGGCATCTCGCAGTTTTGTGGTTTGGCGTGTCAAGTCGCTGTGGTCCGCAGCACTGGAGGTCTTCATCGCTTTGCTGCGAGCGACATCCACCTTGCGTTTATATGCATCAACATCTGTTTGGTAGCGTCGGCGTTTTTCGAAAAGATGCTTGATAGTGTCAACTTTGGTTAGAAGGCCCTGCACTGGTCGCAGCAACCTCTCCACCAGCACACGCTCACAGCTCCGCAGCACTGCAATCTTCAAGTTCATGGACGTGTGCACGAACGAGTCCATATCAGAATGAGTTTTGGTGTTTGCATGGGTTCCATCGCCCGTTCCGTGCACCAAATCAACGCCTCGCGAAGATTGCACTGAAGCTGCATGTCGTAGGAATGAGGCCAGCTCCTGAGACCGGGCTGCCTGCATGTTGAAACTGCCCACAAAGTCCCCCACCGACTCTTCCATATGCTTCAGAGTTATTATAACGGTGTCCAGTCTGCGCATCGGATTATTGTGTATGTAAGCAAGCCGGCCTTGCAGCTGGCTGCGATACGAAGCCAACACGCCCGTTGCCCTTACCGCTCATCGTCCCGTGCGAAGCCCTGGCTGTCCATGGAGGTCTCTGCTCTGCCAGTGAACTCAAACACCTTCTGCTTCATCCTCCTGCGCGCACTAGAAAGCTTCTCGCCCCAGGTTTTATGACGTGAGGCAGCCATGGTTGAGTGCTCTGCGGGCTTGCAACGAAACTCCGCCGATCGATGCTACAGGCGTACTTGAGGCCAGACAACAGTGCGAGCGATTTTTCCAGATCTAAGTAGTAATAGGTGTCACATAAAATAGTATTGCAGCTCCATGTGCACCGAAACGCAAGCAAGAGGTGGCACCTCGTCGACGCCTACAGGGGGCCCTGATCTGGAGCAGGAGGCGTGGTGGAGGACACAGCACACCTACCACCTGCCCATACTGGCCTCAAGCAGAGCAGCCTTTCCGGCAGTGCTACCAGCAAAAACGAGCATTGCTCCCTGGGGGCCGCGGCGGAGTGTGTGCCCGCGCCCGCCACTGTCCCTGCCCACAACTGTGCCCTTCCCACGACAGAGCTGCCTGGTTGCAGGGCTTGCTCTGGCAGAATCACACACGCTGCCACTTGGTGTGTGGGTGGTGTGTGGCAAACTGCAGTTCAAGGGGCTTAAAGCGCTGGTGGCGCTGACCAGCGGCAACGCCACGACGCACAGGGCCCCACAGCTACTCTGCCCAGACACCCGCCAGCGGGAAATATGACAGCAAGTACCCGCTGCTGATGAGGCATGCACGTCACAGAGCCCCAATGCAGCAGCTGCAGCGCAGCCCTGACCGGCCGCAGTGCACGCTGAGCCTGGGCGGCTGTGGCGCACAGCATCTCAAGCCACCGGAGCCGACCATACTCAAGCAGCACAGCATGCAGCTTGCAACAGTGTTATTTGTGAAGGCTCGTGAAAACAAGCGAGGAGCAGCCCATACGGATGCAGCGGGCTTGCTGCCTAGCATTGGATACACACAACAGATCTGCAGCTGCACAGCAGGCAAACACCGCACTCCGAGATAAATGGCAGACTGATGCACTTCACTGGATACGTTATGAGCCAGCTACACTGAACCACCAATAAGTTCTAGCTGTCAGAAACCGCAAAAAGAATTTTCGCTGACGGCATCGCTCTCCGTGCAGCCAGCCCCCCCCTTGCAGGGTATCAAAATATGCAGCACTCAGACCTGCTTGTATGAAGCAGACCCTTATGCGAACTTTTTGGAGTCCACGGGCGTTTCCACTTCAGCCGCAAATGCAGAAGAGTGGCTGTGAGCGAGGAGCTGGGAATTGAACAATTTCCACATCCTCGAGACAGCAGGCCGCCGAGAACTTCTGCAATCGTCTGCTGAGTACAACCAAAAGTTTTACCCAAGTAGCTGTCATTTGCCACTGCTTTGCAACAAAGTAAGTCATCGTGACAAGTGCGGATATTGCCAAAAAACTCAAGCAAACGATCTCTCACCTCGCAGAGCGCCAGGGAAACGAAACGAAAAATATCCAGAAATGAGCACAGAATCAAAGGCTGACGAGCTTGATGCGCTCGTAGCTACGGTGCGGATTTTGAGCTTTGGGAGGCAGCGAACACCTCAAACACCTTCCAACAAAAGAACGCAGACAGAGTAGTGGGCGAGCATGTAAGGGTCACACAGGACACACGACACAAACAAGCTGGATCAAGGCAAGTTTGTCACTTCGATTCCTGACAATGCGATCACTTGATTGCAGCTTTCACATGATTGCCCCCCTTGCCAGCCCCACTGCAGCTTCGGAGCCCACTCTTACCCACACTGCTGAAGCCAAGTGCAGGCCTGCAGCACAAAATGTCTACCAGCTGCGTCCACGGCATCAGTGCCTTTTGCAGCAGCAGTGCTGCAAGATAGTGCATTTGATTCACATGCGGGGGACGTTGTCCTCAATGCCGCTCAAGTCTACCATGTCACGCAAGCCAAACAGCTTCAGGGGCTTCACGCCCGCTGGCAGCGAGAAGTACTGCTGCACATCGCTGACCTGCACCGCTGCAATGCTGTCAGGCGTCCATTTGGGGCTGCGGTCTTTGTCCACCAGCAGTGCCCGCACGCCCTCGTAGAAGTCTGTGCCACGCATGAAGTTGAGTGCTGCAGAGAACTCCTGCTCGAAGGCCTGCTCCAGGGTAAGCCCCTTGCCAGCTCGCTGTGCCGCCAGTGTCACTGCCAGGGAAGTGGGCGAGACGCGCGCGAGTGTCTTGGCCTGCTTGCCTGCCCAGGCAGCTCTGTCCTCGTGGAAGGTGTCACGCGACGCAGCCAGCAGCTCAGACATGATGTCCTGCACGCTGTTGTGGGCGAATGTGCGCTCAATCAGCTCGCTGTGCTGCACAGTGTCTGCCCCGGCAGCTGCCTCCGTCAGCGCCTTCCCCGTGCTGGCGCTACTTTGAAGCAGCTCCAGCACATTGTCAGCGGAGCGGCAGCTACCAAGCTCCTCCTGGACTGTGGCATACTTGGCGTCTGGCACATAGTGTGTGGTGAGGCCTGCAACGGTCGTTGCGGCGCCGTTGATGCGATTGCCGGTAAGCGCCAGGTACATTCCCAAGGCACGCGGCAGGCGAGGCAAGTAGTACGACCCGCCCACATCGGGGAAGAGCCCAATGCCAGTCTCAGGCATGGCAAACACAGTTTTATCTGTTGCAATACGCATTTTAGCACCAATGGATACGCCAAAGCCGCCGCCCATGACAACACCGTCCAGCAGTGACACGTATGGTTTGAGGGCAGAGCTGCGGGCGATGAGGTGGTCCAGCATGTACTCCTCCCGGAAGAAATCCTCCTGTGCCGTACGGGCCTCAGGGCTCCCATCTTTACCTGAAGACAGTACTTTGATGTCTCCACCTGCACAGAATGCCTTCCCGCCAGCACCACGCAGCACGACGAGACCGACATCCGGAGAAGAATTGAGCTGAATGAGCTCCTTCGTCATGATGCGAATCATGTTCGTTGTCAGGGCATTTAGCGCCTTGGGTCGATTCAGTGTAACAAATGCGACATCCCCCTGTCGTTCAACCAGCACGTCTGGCTCAGTAGTGCTGCTAGCATAGCGTAAGCTGCGCAGAGCTGGCGCTTGTGCAGTGCTCTTGATCGACTTGCGAATGGCTGCACTAATCATGATTGGCAGGGCAAGATGTATTGACCAACAGTTACGGATAACACACCGTAAAAGGTAGTGTATACAAATCTATGATACTTGAGCTTTCCGCAGTTTCACCTAGTGACGAAGCGCTGCAGACCAGGCCAATAAAAGCGCCGGCCCCCCAGCGAGTAGTACTACTCACTTGCTTGAAGATGGGACGGTCACCCACGGGGTGCACTGTAGCAGCCAGACGAAATACACTCATCACTGACACACAGTTTGTCAATCACAAGCATCCCTTTCCTCATCTGCCTGCAGCAGAGGCAAACGTCGTAGCATCGGCCACCAAGCAGGCAACAGGGAACCATCAATCATTCATTCACATTCAAGTTTAACCAGACATGTCACTGTATGCTTCTTCAGCGTCCTCTATGGTGAAATCCATCCGGTCATACTGCGGCATTTCCTCGTAGTCTTCAGAATCATCTTCGTCTGCACAGCAATGCTTGGTCAGGAACTGGGCACGTGCAGGTCGAAAGGGGGGGGGGCAAGAGGGCAGGAAGTTGAAGGGAATAGACTCTAGCACTGCTACGTCATGCCAAGCATGTTTCGTGCCTTATGGGGCGTTTCAGCTTGCTGCTGCATGCCCAGTACACGAGCAGCTTTTTGCCCAGGGGGCGGTGGGGGGGCCCCAAACCCAGGGGGGGGCGGCGGTGATGCTGCACCTGGGGGCGGTGGTGCTTGCATACTGCCCGCCTGCTGGTATGGTGCTGGTGGTGCACTCCTCCCGGCAACACCGCCTGGTGGTGGGGGTGACGCGGGACCCGAGCCTGGAGGAGGGGGAGGTGACACGGCACCCGAGCCTGGAGGAGGGGGGGCCTGTGCACTTGCTTGTAGTGGAGGTGGATGCTGGCTTTGCCCCCCTGGCGGCGGCGGAGCGTTGGATGTCGCCGGGGGCCTGGTGCCTGGCGGCGGTGGCGGCTCCGGCACATCGTCCTCGTTCACTGCGCTCCAGTGGGGGCGGGCAGGCTCGCCAAAATGCTGAGGCCGTGAACCACTGTCATTGGTGCTTGTCCCCCGCATGTATGCCGAGTCAGTCACGGCTGCATAAGTGTGTGGCATGTGGAGAAGGGGGGGGGGGCAGGCAGGCAGCAAGGGCATACTTTGACTATCTACGAGCAGTAGCAGCTGCACACGTACCATCTTCTTCCTCAACATCCTTGTCGATAATGACCCATGACCGCACGTTGATGAACCCAACGCTGGGCCCATCCTTCTGCGTGCGCAAGGGGAGCTCAATTTCTGTACAAGAGGGGGTGGCGAGGGGCGAGGGGGGGCTGGCTACACGGCACTGACCTGGCTGGGTGAGGAATTGTCTGTCAAATAGGTCATCCAAGTTGTTGTCCAGGGCCAGCAGTGTGGGGGGCAGGACGGGGTTGGCCTGCGCTGGGCGGGGCAGCGACACGTGCGAGACGTATTGCTGCACGGCATCATGCATGTCCACTCGAAGCGTAGCAGAGCCGCAAAACACATGGCCAGCCTGCACAGGGTCCAACAACGGGGCTTGCTGCATGCTGCAGGCCCAGACTTGTGCCACTAGCGTGTTGGGCGTGGCGGTCTTGTGGGAGGTCTGCGTGGGATCGTCCTCGATGTGCCACTGCCAGATGCAGTCTTGGAAGCGGTCTGTCGCACCGGGCTGCACCACGTGAATGCTGCTGGTGGTTGCAGCCGACGTGTTCCGCAGCTTCAACTTGCCAGTGTCGGGGTTGGTGAACGCGAGCTTCACCACCGCATACAGCTGCCGGGGGCGCATCTGTCCGGCTGGGTCGTCGGGCGAAGCCCCGTCTACAGCAGGGACGCGCAGTTGAGACACTCCAGTGATCATAGCTTTGATATACAGCGGAAGCGGCTCCATGAGATACTCATCGTCCTGCGGGTCTGAAATCTCAGCCACTTGCGACTGCTGTTGAGGCTGCTGCTGCTGCATGTTCACGGGTGGCCCCACCGGCTGTACAGGGGCCGGAGGCGGGGGCGCGCTGTTCATCTGTGGTGGGGGTGGAGCTTGCTGGGGCGTAAGCTGCACTGGGGGTGCGGGTGCTTGCTGCTGCACTGGGGGTGCGGGTGCTTGCTGCTGCACTGGGGGCGCGGGTGCTTGCTGCTGCACTGGAGGTGTAGGGGCTTGTTGCTGCGCGTGCTGGTACTCTCGTTGGGGGGCAGGCGCCTGCAGTTGCTGCTGCTGAGATGCCACCGCATGAGGTGCAGGGGGGGGTGATTGCTGCGGTGCAGGGGGAATGAACGAGCCTACCTGGGAGGGGGCCTCGTGCGCAGCTTGCTGCGGCCGGCTGGCGTGCCCCGCAGAAGGGGACACGGGGGCGCCTGACAAGGAGAAGCCAGGCTGGGGAAGTGCAGACGGCGGTTCTGTGGACGCAGCGCTCAGGCTTGCGTGTGTGGGTTCAGCAAAGGATGCCGCGAGGTCCAAGGCATCACTGCCCAGCATGAAGCCGTCGTTGTGAGGCAGCTGGCGCATGCCGTACAGCGGCTTCAAGTGGGATACGATCTCCGGAAAGGAGCGCGCTGTGGCTTTGTACAAGCGCGAGCCGATCTCAGTTTCCATGTACCACTGAATGGTGGCCTGTGCTTGGGGTGTGGTGGGAGGGTTCCGCAATGCAAGCCCCGTCACACGCACCACCCAGTTCTCGGGGTTCTGTGGAGAGGCAGATGCCGGAGCGAACTTCACATTGGGCACAAATGCAAAGTCACCGACGTGCAGTGGGCACTGGGCGCCATCCAGGGGTGGCACGGCTGGGCTGCACACCTTCCACTGCTTCTGCCCACTGCTGCCTGCCGAGGCAGACAGCTGGGCTTTGGCGACATCGCGGGGCAGCGGTTCATCACCGGGGAACATCAGGACGGGAGGAGGCATGTAGTCAGGAGAGGTGGGGTCGCTCCTGCTACCATGCTTCACGCCTTCACGCACCCATATGTCCTCTCTGCTTCGGTAGCTCAGTCCGCCAGACAACGCACGCACCACACGCGGGCGCTCCGAGAAGAACTCGCCCGTGGCAACATACAGACCACAGCTGGGGGCTTGTTCCCTAAACCACTGCAGGCGCAGCGATGCCCCCTCCGCAGCCTTTGCTTGCGCTGTGCCGGCGTCTGGGGGCACCCGGCCGACATACACGGAAGGCAGATTGCCCCCTGACGGCGCATGGATGCCGGTGGCCCGGCACACCCAGTACCGTGGCAAGTCGCAGTCACTGTCTACATCAGAGGTGAATCTGGCGTTCTTCATGAACACAAAGTCTCCCACAGAGACCAGCTCTCCCCACTGCAGGCGCTCCTTGGTGGCGTCCTCGCCCCCAGGGCGGTGGGGGGATGCCCTGGGGCCCTCTGATTTAATGGCTGCGTCGTTGGCATCCAGTGTTGCGTCGTCCACATCATTTGACTCAAGGGTGGGGAAGCACTGCCATCCCCGGGCAGGCTTGTCGAACACCGCAGTGCGGAAGGGGCGAAGCAGGCTGGCCTGCTCCACGAAGGGGAAACGGGTGGGGCAGTACACCCCCGAGCCAATGCTGGTCTCGCGGTGCCACTCCAGTTGCACTTCACCGCCAGGCTTGATGGTCATGACACGGCCAACCCAGAAGCGAGGGTTGTCTGGTGAGTGTTCCTTGCCAGCAGCGACCATGCTGTCAAATTGGCTGTTGCGCACATACATGAGGGACCCAAGCTGACCGCCTGCTGGGGCAGTCTTGGGCTTCTTCGCCTTCTTGCCGGGGGGGGACACCTCGTAGTTGCTTGGTGCCTGGGGCAAGGCAGCTGGGCGGTCGTGGGATGAGTGCACACCACGGGCAGCGCGGCGAGGGACGGAGATATCAGTTGTGGAGTCGTCATCTGGCTCACCGGCGAATACCATGGGGGCGCCTCCACTGGTGGGCCCATCTGCGGGGCCACGGCCGCCGGCGGGGCCATGGGTCGGCCCACCCTGCGCGGCAGGGGAGCCAGCAAACGCGTTGCGAGGGGGCAAGAAGTGCCCAGATGGCGCACTGCCGGCTGCTGCCTGGGCACTAGCCACCGTTGCAGCATGGGCAGCGTACGTGGCGTCAGCTTGGCCGGGGCCTGCTGGAACCGGCACGGCTCTCACGCTGCCGTCTGGCATCAGCTCCATGGCAACAGGCCCCGCTGGGCCATTCACCCAGAACACTGAAGCGCTCCCAGGCGAGCTGCCCTCGGCGGGCTGCTGCGCAGCGGGGGCACTGCGTTCCACAGAGCGCTTGGGGCTTTGGGCTCGCACACTTTTGCCGCGATACACGGCTTGAATGCGCGCTGCTGCAAGGTCTGCCTCCTGCTTCTCAATGCGCTTCAGCTCAGCCAGCTGAGCATCACGTTCCTGGGCAGCCTTCGCCTTCATGCCGTGGGTCTGAGCGCGAGCGACCTTACCGCGGTAGATGGCTTGGATGCGCGCGGCAGCCTGAGCTTGCTCATGCTGTTGCTGGGTGCGGTGCTGTTGGTAAGTGTGGCGAGCCTTCTTGCCACGGTAGGAAGCCTGAATACGCGCTGCTGCAAGGTCTGCCTCCTGCTTCTCAATGCGCTTCAGCTCAGCCAGCTGAGCATCGCGTTCCTGGGCAGCCTTCGCCTTCATGCCGTGGGTCTGAGCGCGAGCGACCTTACCGCGGTAGATGGCTTGAATACGTGCAGCAGCATCTTGCTCATCGGGAAGTGCAACACGCTGCATTTGCCCCATGGGAGACACGAGCTCCTTTGTCTTGGGCTTGGTCAAGCGCGATGGTCGTCGAGTGGCTCCTCGCGGCACAGGGCTGCGCGGCGCCGCAGCGTACCCATTGCTGCCTCGCCCAGGCAGCACCGCCAGGGAGTGCCGCCTGCCGCGCGCAGGAGCATTTGAAGCGAACACGTCGTCGCTTCCCCCAGGGGTGGTTGGGGGCATGTGCCGAGGGGAAGGTGCCCCCCCCCGCACAGGCTTAGGGGACCACGGTGCCGCACCTGCCGACAGCTTCAAAGGCGTGCCAGCAGTGGATGCCACGTGCAGCTGCGGGGGCCGTGGACGAGACATTGCCAACTGGTGGCGTTCAGGCTGTGGGGAATCCTCTCCCGTGGATATGTTGTTCGCTTCAAAGTCCCCATCCCCGCCCAAGGCGGCTTGCCAAGTGGCCGCTGAGCGAGGCTGTGGAGGCCCGGCGCCCAAGTGACGCCCAGCACGTCGCTGCGAGCGGCCCAGTCGAGCCAGCTCTGCCTGCAGCCGCTGCTCTTGCTGTACCAGCTCCTGGTCCGCCCGCTCCAAGCCCGTCGGCGAGTGTGCTGAGGCGTGCTTGTGGCGCTGGGACGCCTTGGCTCGGGCCCTGGAAGCGGCAGTTGTGCGAGAGCGCACAGACTGCTCCCTACCGCGACTTGCGCTGCGAGAGTTGCCCCCCGGGCGCCACACGGGCTTCACTTCGGTCCCTCCGCGCAGGGAAGACATGAAGCTGCCTTGAGACGCATTGGCGAAGCCCTTGATCACGGCAGTGTCGCCCCCATGCCGCTGGCGGCGCTCCACTTTGGGTCCGAAGCCAGCACTCACAGTGCCAGGCGACATGGCGTGCATGAAGCCGATGCGAGCCAAGTGCTCCGGTGATCGGGGGTGAAAGCCAGGGGGGGTGGCGAAGTTCGCCCCGTACTGCTGCATGGGGGGGGGCGACGCAAACACGGTGGGCGGCGAAGCAAACGCCGCTGGCTGGCTGTGCGTGGGCGAAGTTGAGGCCGCTTTTTGCGCTAGCAGGTAGGCCTTGTACTCCTTGAGCTGCTCCACAGACAGCACCCGCAGCTGGTCCCGGGTGAGCTTGAAGGAGGGTGACAGGGGTGCAGCGTGCCCTGGGGGGGCAGGCGGAAAAGCGGACTGCACGGCCTGAGGCTGTGCCAGCGATGGCTTGTTAGCGTCCTGCTTGCTTTCGCTGCTTTTGCTTTCGCTGGGCTTGCTTTCGGCAAGCACCTCTGCAACCTTGCGCAGCATGGCTGGGTCTTCAGACACTGTAGCCAGCAGCGCACGCGTGTGTTCGTTCAGGTGGGATAGCGTGCCTCCGGACAAGGCCTTGACCAGATCAGCTTGAACCTCTGCAAACAAACGAGACGATGAGGACGGGCCGAGTTGAACATTGAAATGCGAGACAGGTGGGCGAGCGAAGGTGTGTGGGGGTGGGGGGGGAGAAAGGCAGCAACGTACTCGATGGTCTCCAAGCCTTGCGTGGGGGCTGTTGTGGCCCGGCGACTACACTGCTGTGTGGGGACTGCGTCGTGGACGCGGGGGGTGCAGCGCTCCCCTGCTGCTGCCGCTGCTGCTGGAAGAGCCTCCGAGCTGAGCGCCCTCGCTGCACTGCTTGCAACTTGGTCGCTGCAGCGTCCTCCTTCAGATGGCTTTGCTTCAGCATGGCGTTGTTGCGAACTGTGCGTCCACGGTGCAAGGCTTGCAACTTGGTCGCTGCAGCGTCCTCCTTCAGATGGCTTTGCTTCAGCATGGCGTTGTTGCGAACTGTGCGACCACGGTACAGGGCCTGGATGCGAGCAGCAGACTGGTCTTCCTGCTTCCGCTGTTGTTGGTCGCGGAGCGACTTGACAGTGGAGCGGTCTCGTTTCCCACGGTACACGGCTTGGATGCGAGCAGCAGACTGGTCTTCCTGCTTTTGTTGCCTTTTGAAGGTATACGCCCTGCGAGCTCTGCGGCCCCGGTATCCAGCTTGGATGCGTGCCGCAGCTGTAGCTTGCTCGGCTGCCTCTGACTCTTTTGAGTCGGGCGCCTGGGGCAACACTGCCACAGGCGCAGTGTACTTGTCCTGCTTGGGGTCGTCAGCGCTGGGCAAATCGGTAACTGGCTTCACTGAAGCTGCAGGTGCTGGGCTGGCAGACACAGCAGGTGGAACCAGTGGCTCTGTGTGCCTTGCAGCTGGCTTGCTGCTGGCAGTTGGCTTTGCTGTATTCGGTGCTGGTGTAGCAGGTTGCTTGTCGGCAAGAGCTTTGCGTACTGCTTTGCCGCGGAAGGCAGCCTGAATCTTGGCAGCTGCAGTGTCGTCCTGCTTGGGGGGTGGCATTGGCTTGCGGGCAGCGGGCGGAGGGGTGTACGCCGCACTGGCACGGCGAACGATGCTGGCTCGGATGTGTGCTGGCGGCTTTGCTTTGTTGGGGGGTGGTGGCTTCGACCTGGACTCCACGGTCTTTCGGGCTGGTGGGAGGCTGGATAAGGTGTCTGACTCTCCGCCCGTCGCACCAGGGGGGGATGGCGGACCAGGCGCAGACCCACCCCCAGTCGCACCAGGGGGACCCGGCGGACCAGGCGCAGACCCACCCCCAGTCGCACCAGGGGGACCCGGCGGACCAGGCGCAG
>Ga0307982_1000988_pt1 | contig 22728 bp, 7 predicted proteins | sample OrgLakmetagen989_FD_201847 | JGI IMG/M metagenome (GOLD analysis project Ga0307982, IMG submission 201847) | Saline water microbial communities from Organic Lake, Antarctica - #989 | ecosystem: Environmental > Aquatic > Non-marine Saline and Alkaline > Saline | place: Antarctica: Organic Lake...
CAGAGTGCCCCCCTTGTGGGGGTACTTAGCGGAGTGAGGACCCCGACGAGGGAATGGGCAGGGACCTGCAAGGGGGGTCTCATGGGCCTTTCCCAAAGTGTCTGTGATGTGCCAGCTGGGATCACTCTTGTTGATCGCAGGCTGCACCTTTTGAGCCTTTGCCAAGGAGCCCAGTGGTCTTCGCCTTGAGCGCCCTGCGTGGGCAATTTTCCCGACCACCCGCCCCCTGGTGGGCGATATACATCGACCCACAATAAATTGCCATTTCTTGCTTGCCTGTCTTCAGGCGCCTCCGATCCCGACTCCCTGCCAAGTGGACGAGGAGGGGGTTTCACTCTGGCAGAGATCCTCTTAACTTGAAGCTAAGCTCTGCACAAATGCCAGACCCAAGCTTGAGTATCTTATGGTATACAGTCCTCACATTAGTTTTCCTCTGTTTCTTTGATTCCTGATTGGTGAAGGTTGCCCGATATATTTCAAGCAATACACTAAACACTGTTTGCAGCAGCAAACTTTACAACAAGTGTATTAGACGAGGTATTTGGGCACTGCCGCTTCAGGATGGTAGAAAGGGTGCTGCGAGCATAACAACAGATGAAATCAACTGAGAGGCGACTTCTTTTTTGCTGTACTGTTCCCAGGGGCTGGTCCCCGCCTAAGCTCCTGGACTTCCAAATACCGCATTGGGGCAAAACTGTGTGACTCTCTCGCAGCTGTCACGTCACCAAGCAAACCCACGAGCGTACATCCAGGGTGTTTCTACTCTTTCAGCTTGACAGGAGGAAACGTCTACATTCGTCTTTTTGGCCTGGTCAGGCCATCAAGGTGACATAACAAGGGGGGGCATAAATGTATGCTCCACCCTCCCCAACCAGTTCCACCTCAAACGGCCTGCGGGGCACTTGGGCAACTTGCCATTGCAAGAACCACAACGAAATTGTCCAGCAAACAAAAATGCAACAGACGGCGCAAATATGCAGACGCATTCACATTTTCAGAGGGGACCCAAGGGCGCTACAAGGCGGAGGGCGTGTTGAGGACCACCTCCCCTGCGGCTGGCACTGCACCCGCCCCCTCCCACACCACGCCAAAGGAGCGCCGCCCCCACTGCAGCCAATGCATGCCCATGTGCATGAGCAGCCCCCCCTGATGCACCGCCATGCTGCTGCGGCTTGTGGCGATGAGATCAAATGCCAGCTGCTTGGCTGGCGCCGTATCATGTCTTTGGGGGTTGTCGTCTTGCCTGGGGGGGTCAGTAGGGGGCTGCTGAGCCGGCATGACGCCACTTTGCCCAAAGGTGCAGCAGTGCAGTACAGTATGGGTGTCCCACAGCCGCGTGGCCACTTCTGTCTTCAGAACTTGTGAGTCCGACAGCAGCAGCAGTGGCACCCCCCCCGTGGGCTGGGAGGAGTCTGCAGCAGCCTGTGCAAAGTCCAGCCACGCATCGCCAGCTGTACTTGTGTGGTGCATGGGGACATGCTCTGGCTCCTGGCCCCGGGCGCCAAGCGTGCACTGGGCATTCAGGTACAGCCAGGAGTCACCCACATGCGCCTGCAACACCCGGTAACCAGCAGGCGCGTAGTACGCAGCCCACTCCTCGTGGAATGCTGCCAGGCTGTTCAACACATGCGTATTAGCAGGATCCTGCACTGACCATGCAGCATGCAGCAGTAGGGGGATGCAGCGGTCCAGCTGCCCGGCTGAGGTGAACCCCCCGGCAGAGTCAACAGCAACTGACACATTGGGGCGCACAGTGCGTCTTTGAACAGCATCTTGAAACGCATTTTGGAGCGGTAGCACATCTTGCTGGGTGCGGATTACATGTTGCTTTGCGTTTTCGCTGCTGCGCGTCCAGCAATGGGAGGCAATGGCCTCGGCTGCTGTGCTTAGTGGGGGCGACGGTGGCAGCTGCATCCCCCCGAGGCAGTCAGTTCGTAAAGACACAACACGAGCTGGTGAGGCCAGTGTATCGCTTAGCAGGTGCTGTGCATTGCACTGCCCTGCATGCGTGAATTGTTCGATTTCCTGATGAGCCTGAGACAGGCGGGGGCGACCCGCTGGGCACGCTTGAGCCACCGCCTGCAAGCGAGCAATGGCGTGTACGCTGTGTAGACTTCTGCCACCTGCGGCAGTTAATGGGCCCAGCATGTCGCTGTCAATGTGCAGCTGCCTGCCACTAGCTGCAGCAAGCCATGCGCCCCACACCATGGCTGCCAAATCGTGCACACTGTCGCTGTTACGAGGAGCAGGCACGAAGACGTGACCTGCACATGCTGTCGCACCAGCTCGCAAAGGTCGTGATTTTAAAACAATGTTTACAGCTGCCAATAATGGCTCTGGGACAGTGTCAAACGCATACGGGCTGGGTGACAATCCAAATGGTGCGGATTTTGATTCAAACGCAGCAGTGATCCCGGCCAATAAGAAGCAAGAAATGACCGACACTTGCACAGAAAAGTGCCTGACATTAAAAAACATAGTCTAGAGATGCAATGTACAAAACTAATGAACTTCAAAGCGCGATTTTCTTGAAAATATGTCATCAGCTGGGCAGGTGTTTGGCACACGCTTTCAGGCTGTCTTTGTTTGCCTGGATGGTGATGATAAGTGCAAAATCATGCCCAGCTTTGTCTCCAAACATTTGAGTGCATGTTTTGACGTTTGACCATACTGATGACAACGTATCAGCCTTGATACCCTGACTGCACTTGCTGCAGGGGGGCAATGCTGGTGGCACCTGCACAGCTGTATGACAAAGCTTTGCAAAGGGCAGATCCATCGCAACTTCCTCTTGCAAGATAAGGTCACGAGAGCTCAAATAGCGAGAACTCAACTAACTGTCAGCAGCCACACTGGCGCACTGCTGAAGCCTCAGTTAAAGTTGTATAGATTCACGCGATTCCGCTGCTGCTGCCGTTATAGGTCAATGCTGCCGCTGCTGCTACTGCCTCCTCGAGCCGCACGCCACAACCCAGACACGCCCAGGGTGCCAGCTTGCCTAGCCGAGCTGCCAGGGGCTTCCGCGCCGTTTACTGGGCCGGGGTGGGAGGCTGCGGAAAGCACCCGCGACCCCCCTTGACCAGCCCGGCTGCCCCCCCCTGCACCCCCGATTGCCGGCTTGGGATCCAATGGGGGCGACATAGATCCAACTCCCGCCGGGGCTTGCTGGTGGGCTGCAGTCGTGTGCTCATTTTGAGAGCCCCCCCCAGACCCCCCCCCACCAACCATTCCCCTCCCGCTGCCCCCAGTCTTAGCTTTCGCGTCCTGCCTTTTGTCGTGGGGCTCGTCCGCTGGACCCCCCACCTCACCCCCATGGGTGGGCGTGAAAGAGTCTGCCCCCACCAGGGCATGTGCAAGCGAAGGCGACAGGCCCATGTCCTGCCCAGTCACGGAGCGGAAGGGCCCTGCAGACTGCCCTTGCCCCGCAGCCTGCCCCATGGGGTGACTCTCCACCACAAAGCCGTCGTTGGTGGCCAGGCTGCTTGCGTGCCCCCCTCCCCCACCGGCGGCACCGCCACTTCCGCTGCCACTTCCGACCGCACCACCCCGAAAAATGCGCACAGGGGGCAGCTGCCCCCCCAGAGACGCCAGGCTGCGCTGACCAGAGGGGGTGGAGGGGGGGCTGCCCCCTCGCTCACCCCCCCTCGACCCAGTGGACCCCGCCGGGCTGAGGGGGGTCACTCCCATATGGATGGGGGGCTCATTTGAGGGCACAGGTGTCACTGCCTGCTGCAGTCCATGCCCTGTGTGTGCTTCAAAAGGTTGGGAGGGGGGGGTCCCGCCTCCCTCTGCACCCCCCCCGCTGTCGGCAGTGGGGCTGCTGGGCAGAGCCACACCGCTGGTGCGACGCTTGCCTGCCGCAATGCCCTTAACGGCTGTTCCATTTGCCGATGACTTACCCGAGTACTTGACTCTCGGAACAACATGGTGGTTCACCTTGATGGGCGCCATGGCAGGCGAAGGCGGAACACCAGTGGTGTCATTGTGCGAGCTTACACTTGAGCTTGTTCCGCTTGTGTTCGGCAGACGACCGCTGACATCAGTGTCTGCTGAGATCGCCTGCGCCATCACTTGGGTAAACTGCACAGACATGCCAGTGTTGGCGCGAGCGCCGAAGCGACCACTGCGCACTCCGTGTTCCGCGCTGTGCATCGGGAGCCCAAGTTGCACATGCATGACACCGCTTCCTGCGTGGGCAGGTGTTGAGACAGGAGCAGTCAGCGCTCGTGCCGACAGGGGGCCTGAGATAGACCCATTCAAACGGAAGAGGGACTTCTCCTGCGCCTGCTCCGATGAGCTGCTGTGTTCCGATACGGGCGCCTCCGAGCTGGGCGCATGCGGCACTCCATGCCTGCCAGAGCCAAACCCCAGAGAAGTCGAGCTCAAGCCACCGCTGCTGGCGCCAGCAGCTGCTGTCGCTGAGGGCATGGTGCTGAGACCAGGCGCCCAGCCGTGGGGCGCATCTTCCTCTGAGGAGCTGTCACCCAGACCCGTCAGTGCCACAGACGCATTGCGCTCCATGGCGATGCCTGAAAACCGCCTGCTGCCAGAGCGGGGAAGTGCGCCCATGCCGGAGGGAGGCAGGACAGCACTGGTGGTGCGGAGAGGGAGCGGCCCCCCTGCAGCCCCCCCATGGGCCGACACCCCCCGCCGAATCCCAGAGCGCCCCCTTTGCATGCCCTGCATCGACTGCTGCGTGAAGCCTGTCGTTGAACTTGGAACAGTAGCTGGAACAGCAGATGCAATCCAAGGATGCAACAGAAGCGCCTGGGCTGCCGCATTCCCTGCACAGCCAGCTTTGGAATCGAAGCAAGCCGCAATGAAAGATCGCACCGCAGAAGGCAGCGATGTAGGCACAGGCGGTGTACATTGCTCTGCACTTCGCATGTTGGCAAGAATTGCTTCATCCACCATCGGCGCCTTCTGCCTGTCCTGCCACGGAACACGCCCAGTCAGGAGGAACAGTGTTACAGCCCCAAGAGACCAGAGATCATCTGCCGCATCTGCCGATCCGCGCTTGGCCACTGCAGGTGACATGAATTGCGGTGTTCCACGTGTAACCGCGGGCTGAGGCAGCTCCGGCCCCTGGGCGACAGAGCTCGCTCCAGCATTCCCAAAGTCCACTAGCTGCACTGTTCCGGTGTGGTCCACCAAGAAATTACTGGGCTGCACAAGTGTTCATGCGTGTGTGGGTGGCTTTGTGTGTTCCGGCAGGGTGCGGTGCAGGCGGTCAGGCGTACCTTCACATCTCGGTGCACCAGTCCCAGCGAATGTATGTGGCTCAAGGCGAGCAAAGCCTGAGCAATGTAACGCACGGCGACTTGGGGAACCAAGGCACCAAATGACTGCACTAGCGCTTGTAGACTGCCTCCTGAAACCCATTTTGTGAAGATATACATGTTGCTGCCATCCACTGCGGAGCCAAGATATTTCACGATGTGTGTGTGGTGGAGTTGACTGCGAAAAACACAACAGTGAGCACTGACCGGCACAAAACTAGCACCAATGCCACCATCCCAAGTGTACTGCTTTTGCCTGCTACCCGGCGTGTTGCAAGCAGTGCGGAAGTTGTGGGCACGCATTCACTCCCCACACAGCACCTACCGCAGTGTGTTGATTTCCCGTTGGGCAGCTGCCAGGCGCAGCTGCGAATCACCCTGCAGATTAACTTCTTTGGCTGCCATGAGTATTCCGGTTTGCTGGTTTAATGCGAGAAACACCTCGCCTTGGGCGCCGCCACCTGAGAAGAGTCGTTTCATGCACGTTTCAGGCGCTGGGCTAGTCGGGGCATGCTCATACCTATCCTTCGCCCCTTGGACCAATTCATTTCAGTCATTTCAGCTCGATCAGAAGTGACCTGGTGTTTCCGGGTGATGCGTGGGCTATTCTTTCCCTGCTGTGCATCAAGCTCCTGTGAGCTGTCGCTGTGCCCGAGAGGCTGGTCATCGTCATTCAAGCCCACCTCCCGAGTTGATGAGTCGTACACAGCACTTGAGCGGGCTTTGCACGGCACACAGCCCATTTCAACATAAAAGGTACAGCCTGTTCACCGTATGCGCGCACGGGTTGACTTGGCTGCACGCTGATACGACGCTGTGGCCACCAGCTCCGTGCTGCCGATGCGGAAATCGTCTGTCTCGGACAGCCTGCGTCCGTTACAGAGTCAAACGCTCGCCTCCATTCAGGGGCAACAACGATTGCATGCTGGTCATTTTGAGCAAATGGAGCCGAGTCAAGCATTGCTTTTGAACACTGGTGGCAGTTCTTGCGTCGGCTCGGCAGCTCATTTCATGTAGTGGGCTCCCCCCCGTCTGGGCTCACATCATCAGCTGTGGTTCAAGCGACAGCTGTGTTCTCTGACAATTCAAAACACAAGTCGTTCTTGCAGGCACCCAGCATCAGCACACGCAGCTGGGTCTTTTTCTAGTCTGCGGCTGTTTGCACAAGGCTCCAGAGTCTGACAGGGCCAGGCCTGTAACACTGCACAGCTACAGTGAGCTTTGCTGCAGCACAATTGAGCACATCCCAGAAACCCTCAGCTGAGAATTTGACTGAAATGGCACTTGAAGAATTGTGAGTTTCTGTTTGTTCCCTTGTATCCAGCGGCACGGTGTGAATTGCTCGTCTGCCCTTGCAGAGTGAAGCAATATTTGAACGGACTTCTAGCAGTGCTGCTGCCCGCTGATGACCAAGCAGTCGCGAGTCAATCCTTGGCGAAGGAAGACAATTCGGCAACATTGCAATCATTTGTTTTGGGCACATGCACTGGGCTGTATATTGCCTTGAAAAGCAATGGTAAGCACGCAGGCAGCTGGCGTTATGCTGGCGTTACGCTGCTGACAATGCACATCATCACTGTCCCCCCCCGCTGCAATTCACCTGCCCTCCACAGAGTACATCTGCCACGCTGATGAACCGTTTGAGGCGGAAAGCCAGGTTTCATGTTTCGCCATTCAGTCTGGGGCATTGGTTGAGGGTGTGCCTCTACAGCGCCAGCTGGCCGTGGCCCCAATGCTGGCACCCCCCGGCGCCGCCACAGCAGTGCCTGGGGATCAAAGTGCAAGCGACACCAGCACACCCAATGCAGCTGTGCACAGTGTTGCCCTGCTGCAGTCCTATCTCCGCATGTTGTTCGAGCCCTCATGCAGCTCCATGGCAGCAGCGGCAGGCGGCAGCGGCGGGACCCGAGCCCTCACCTCAGCGGTGCGAGGGCGCATTGCGGAACTACAGGCAGCCCTGAGCGCAGTGGCCTCGGGAGACGAAGTGCCGCAGTTGCAGTTGCCCTCCGTACTTCAACTGGAGGAGTTGGTTGCAGCCGCGGGGGGGGGGGCCGTCTCTGCCGGCGACATCACTGACGCGAAAGAAGATGCGCAGTTGGTCGCAGACACGGAGCGGGCGGCGTTGCAGTGGGGGCGTTCTGTGTCTGTTCTCAGTGCCCTCGTGTTCCCCGCTCCCGGCCAAGCTGTCGCCGATGTCGCCTGGGACGGTGCCGCTGACCGCCCTTCCCTGCATGTGCCTATTCCAACTGTGCCCAACAGCACAGAAGCCCAACTGCGCCGCATCGCCGCCACTGCTGCTCAAGCCTCCCGCCTGCACGCCCTGGCGGAGTCCCCCGCCGCTGCCGCCGCCCTTGCCCTCCTGCAGGCGGCACGGAGAATGCAACCCATGCAGAAACTGCAACGGGCCCTGCGACAGGAGGTACCCAGAGTAGTGCAGGGATGTCAAGCCCTAGCCGCTGTGGCTGCATCGCTGCCAGAAGGCGGAACATTCGCGGGTGTTCCGGCCACCCCTGAGGGCCTTGCTACCTTGGGTGCAGCAGCGCAGGACATCCTGAGTGCCTTGCAGCGAGCTGATGTCCCTGCACCTGCGTTGCACTCACTGCTGTTCTTGCTGCGGTGTTCCGCCAAGGACTTGGCAGGCGCAGTTGCAGCAGCTGTGGGCCGCGCCACCCTGCTGCACCTTCCCCACGATGACTTCAAGCAGCTGGTTGCAGCTGCTGTCAGCATTTGTGCTGATTGGAGCACACGGGAATCCAAGATCGTGAGCTCCGCAGTGACGTCAGCCCGCGCCGGAGGAGAGGCCTTGCACCCTCGGAGCCAACATCTCAGCTCTCACCCAAAAGCCCTCAAGGCGAGATTGAGCGGGGTGACCGAATTCCGCAGCTCCTATGAGGCTCTGCGCAGTGTTGTTCGCGCTGCTTTCCGAGATGCCGCCACAAATGGCAGTAGCGACGCGGGGGGCATGCTGAGCGACCTGGACATGGCCTTTGCGGAGGCGTGCAGTGTGGATTGTCTTGACTGCACTGCAGAAGGAACACAGACTTGGAACACCAAAGTGGCCAACTACAAGACACAGGCTGCTGCAACCGAGACACTCATGTCAGCTCGCCTGCAGGGGAGGCTGTCGCAGTGTTCCGACACCGCCCAGCTGATGCAAGTGTTGAATGTGTTCGGCCCTCTGTTGTCACGCCCTCGAGTGGCCTCCGCCATTGCATCCTACCAAACGAAGCTACTGCAAGTTGCACAGCAGGACCTCACTGCCCTAGCCCGCGTGTTCTCAGCTGGATGGGCTGCCAGCGATGCTGCGAGTGTGGCGGCAGTACACCACGGGCCCCCAGTGGCGTCTGCCGTGGCGTGGCTGCGACAACTGCAACGTGCGACCTCTGCAGTGGCAGCTGTGACCCGCACTGTAGCCGGGGCAGATTGGCGGGACAACAGCGCTGCCCGCCAGTTGCACACGCAGTGTGAGACATTTTTCCGCAAACTGGACCCGGCACCAGTGGTGGCCGCCTGGGTGCAATCTGTCACTGCGTCACTGGATGGCAGTGTGGACGGCCCAGTGTGGGCCCTGCAAGCGCCAAAGGGCAAGCCTGAACAACTGCAACTGCAAGTTGCCTTCAACGCTTCCCTGGAAGAGCTCATTGCGGAAAGCACACAGTTGAAAACACTGGGTTTCACTGTTCCGTCTACCCTGCGTGCCCCCGCCAAGTTTGCGGCTTATGTGTTCCCCATGGCGGCGCGGCTGCGGGCCCTGTGCAAGGGCTGGCGGCGGGATGCAAGCGCCCTGAGCATAGCCCTGGCGCCGCTGCTGGCCGCGGAAGAGGAACACCTACGTGCCCTGGTTGCATCTGGCGTGGACAAGGGCTTACACTGGGACAGCCCAGCGCTGCCTGGGTATGTGGGCACGTTTGCAAGCGCCGTACAGCGATTCGGAGACATGTGCGCCACTGCACAGGCAGCAGAAGTGACAGTGCACGCTGCTATTTCCGCTTTGCAGCGGGAGCCCCTGTCGGTTGAGGGCGTGACGTCACATGTGCTGGCTGTGCAGGACGCGGTGACTCGCCTGGACATCGGCGCCTTTGCGGATGCGGACACATGGGCCCATGACGTGCGTGACTCCTTGGCCAAGGTGCTGTCTGGCAAGCTGCAGCAGGCCATTCCCCTGTGGGCAGGGGCGCTGCAGGGCGCAGCTGCTGCCTCTGCAGGTGCTGCCGCGGGGCATCTGGACGCCACCCTTCTCCCTGCCCCCGTCAAGCTGCAAATGCGCCTGCGGGACAGCACAGTGACGGTGACGCCCGCCATACACGACGTGCGCGGCAGCCTGTTCCGGTCCATGAACACACTGCTTGAAGCTGTGATGAGTCAGCGCCTGGTGTGTGCAACCAGCACTGGTGCTGCAGGCAGCACGCCTGCCGAGAGTGACGCCCGCGATGGCACGCAGCACAGCCTTGGGCCACACGTGTACACCGCAGGCGTGTCGGCAGCAGTGGGGGCCGCCACTGGTGCCGTGGAGGCAGTGCTGGGGGGCATTGCTGCACACACGCAGCACTGGCTATCCCTTGAAGCGTTGTGGGGCATCTCCGCCGCCGACATGCAGCGGGTCGCAGGCACCGACGTGCTCATTTGGCGCAGCATGCTGGACAGCATGACCGCTCAGCGTGCCTCCCTTGCTGACTCGCCCCGCGCCCTGCAAGTGGGCCTTGCCACCCTACTCACAGGGGAAATCGTGGACATTGTGCAGCACAAGTTGCAGAGCTGGCACCGGGAAGCCCTGGCGCAGTTTGCAAATGTAGTGCGATCTGAGGTCGCGAGTTTCTCCGCTGCGGTGCGACTGCACCGAGGTGCCCTGGAGGAGGTGGCACTCACCGCCAGCAGCAGCAGTGGCGCCATCGTCGCGTTCATCACCGCCACAGCCGCAGCAGAGACAGCAGCAAACACGTGGGCGCCACGCCTGCAGGCCCTGGCAGACGCGGAAGGTGCTCTTTCGCGCCAGCACTTTGCTTTTCCCTCCGACTGGCTGTGGCTATCCCAGGCTGATGGCGACTGGTCTGCCTTCCAGCAAATCTTGAAACGCCGCAAACGCGACATGACGGAACAACTTCCAGGGTTGAAGCGCCTGGTGCATAGCACTGATGCTGAGCTGTCTGGGAAGTGTAACGCATTACTGGGGGAGTGGGCGGTTTCACAGCCGACGGGGGCGGACGTCAGTCTGACGCCAGAGACAGCGCTTGCGGTACTTGCAGAATTTGAAGCCCGCGCCAGCGCGCTGACTCAACGCTGGAACGACCTGGACAGTGCCAGGGGCGCTATTGGAATGGATGTGGGCACCGCCTGCCCCCTGGGCCCGCTGCAGACCGACATCAGCGGACTGCAGGGGGTCTGGCGCTGGGCAGGTAGTCTGCACGCCAAAATGGCGGAACTGCGGAACACACCATGGCCTGCGGTGGCGCCGTCCCGTGTGCGTTCCGCCTTGTTGGACCTGAGCGCCCAAGTGGAACAGGCGCCTGCGGCAGTGCAGCAGTACTCTGTGCACAGCAGCACTGCAGCCCAAGTGCATGCGCTGAAAAGCACTCACCAGCAGCTGGTTGCACTCAAGGCCAGCTGCATGCAGCCTCGGCACTGGCTGCGAGTGGCCAGGTTGTTGCAGTTGCAGCAAGCAGGAACACACGAGGACAACCAGGAACACGGCGGCGTGGACTCCTTGAGCGAAGACAGCATCATGGGGTTTGTGGCCGAGTGCACCCTGGGCGACTTGTGGGCGTGCGACCTCGTGCGACATGCCGGCGCCCTCGCGCCCATCTTCACCCAAGCAGAGGGCGAGGGGAACCTGGCGTCATTCCTGGTCAAGCTGCGCAACGACTGGCGTGGCACTGCACTGCTGGCGGCGCCAGTGGCTGGCGGTGCAAAGGGGCTGCGTGTGGTGCGGAATTTTGGAGACATCACGGAACAGTTGGACGAACACTTGTCCTTCCTCACCAGCATGAAGGCCAGTCCGTACTTTGAAGCGTTCCGAGATGAGGCTGGCGTGTGGAACAGTCGACTTGGGGCGTTCCGAGTCACCGTGGAGCTGTTCATCGATGTTCAGCGCAAGTGGTTGCACTTGTCTGGTTTGTTCTCGGGCGGCAGCTCCAGCATCCGAGCCCAGTTGCCCGCCGAGTGGGGCCGCTTCAGGGGGGCTGATGCGGAGTTACAGGGCGTATTACGCAAGACATCCCAGCCACATGGGGTGTCAGGAGCAGGGGGGGGAGACAGTGCCCAGTCAGGTGCCCCTCCCTCTGGCCCCACAGCTCTCAGCGTCATGGCCCAGGGTGACCTAAACGGAACACTAGGACGCCTAGGCGACACACTCAGCGCCGTGCAAAAAGCCCTCGGGGCGTTCTTGGAAAAGCAGCGCGCCCTGTTTGCGCGTTTTTATTTCCTGGGCGACGAGGACCTGCTTGAGCTGTTGGGGGCAACAGACGCAGTGGCCGGAACAAAGCGGCACGTGGCGCGCATGTTCGCAGGTGTGTCTGGCTTTCGACATGTACAGATGGAAGGCGAGGGAGGTGCCACCTCTGTCGGTGTTCCGGTTGCACTTACCGCCGGCACTGCTAAGAACACCATCACCATCACAAGCATGCAGAGTCGAGATGGGGAACAAGTTGCCCTGACCCACGTAGGTGACTCCTCCACCAAGCTTGCATCACGTGACGGGTCCGCAGCTGCTGTTCCTGCCGCTGTCACTCTGCTGCGAGCACTGGAGGGCAGCATGCGGAGTAGTCTGGCGGCGCAACTGCAACTTGCTTTGGGCAGCTGCACGGCACTGCAACCTACCAGCGCTGCTCGCGACCCCGCTGCAGTGGCTGGTGAGATCGTGCAATGGTGGAGCCCACTTGCGGCCCAAATCGTCACATGTGCCCTGTACATCAGTTGGACTCACGCCATGCGCGGCGCCATCGGGGACGCCGGCGCCATGCAGGGCGTATCGGAACAAGTGCTGTTCGCATTGAAGTGCATCGCCTTACATGGCCACAGCGCTGCCACAGCCGGCAGTGCGTTAACCCTTGAGCACAGCATCACCAGCTTTGTTCATATGCGGGATATGAGCAGACGACTCACGGACGCACACGGCGCCTCCCCGCTGACCCCTACGTCATATGACTGGATGGCCTGCATGCGGCATAGCTGGCAAAACGCATCAGATGACGGCAGCGTCGGCACGTACACCGTGTCAGTGGCTGACGCGGACTTTGGGTACGGCTTTGAGTATCTGGGCGTCACGGATCGACTTGTGGTGACTGATCTCACAGAGCGCTGCTTCGTGACACTCACCCAAGCCCTGCGGAACGGCATGGGCGGAACACCATTTGGCCCAGCCGGAACAGGGAAGACGGAGTCGGTGAAGGCGCTGGGTGGCGCCCTAGGACGACATGTGCTTGTGTTCAATTGCGACGAAGCGTTTGACGTGGGCTCCATGGGCCGCATTTTCACAGGTCTGTGCCAGACGGGAGGGTGGGGGTGTTTTGATGAGTTCAACCGTCTGGAGGAGAGAATCCTGTCTGCGGTGTCCGCGCAGATTCAAGGCATCCAGGAAGCCATCCTGGCCAAGCAGCGCTCTGTTGTTCTGCTTGGGAACCAAGTTGCACTGCACCCCAATGTGGGTATTTTCGTTACCATGAACCCAGGGTACGCCGGGCGGGCTGAGCTGCCGGACAACTTGAAGGCACTGTTCCGCCCCTGTGCCATGATGGTTCCCGACTGGCAAGCCATTGCTGAAGTTATGCTGTTTGCGCAAGGCTTCTTCAACGCAGAAACGCTATCAATGGAGGCAGTGACTCTGTTCCAGCTGTGCCGCGAACAGCTGTCCCGTCAGGTGCACTACGACTTTGGCCTGCGTGCCCTGAAGCAAGTGCTTGTGTCAGCCGGCGTGGCCAATCGAGCTGCAGCGACAGCGGCAGTCGGTGACTCAGAAAGCAAACACGCCGATGCCGCGGCAGCTGCAGAGTCAGTGCTTGCGGCTGAACGCTCTGTTTTGCTTCGCAGCATCAGCGACAGCACTGTGCCGAAGCTTGTTCCGGCAGACACTGAGGTGTTCTTGACGCTCTGCAGCACAGTGTTCCGCGACGTACAAGTTGAAGCTACAACCTCCGATGAGTTGCAGCGCACTATTGAGGTGTTCGCGGAACACAATGGGGCAGTGGCGTCCGTTGCCTGGTGCGACAAGGTGCAACAGTTGCTTTCAGTGCTCACGCTTCGGCACGGCGTCATGATTGTGGGCCCCAGCGGTGCCGGCAAGTCTGGGGTTCTGCGTGCAGCCGTGTTCGCGCAGAGCTCCCTGCAAGGGCGCCCTGTTGCAGTGCACGTGATTGATCCAAAGGCCCAGCCCAAGGAGCAGCTGTACGGGCAGCTGCACAGCGCTACACTGGAGTGGACCGACGGTATTTTCACACACCTGCTACGCGCTGAAATTGCAGTTGCACAAGAACACGCCGAAAAGGCTGCAGGCGGCACCCTGCCGGCCGTGTGGATCGTGTTTGATGGCGACGTGGATCCAGAGTGGGCGGAGAACTTAAACTCGGTTCTGGATGACAACAAACTGCTGACACTGCCCTCCGGGGAACGGCTGCCGCTGCCGTCACATGTGCGGGTCATTGTGGAAACGCACTCCTTGGAACACGCCACCCCCGCCACTGTCTCCCGCTGTGGCATGGTGTGGTTGCACTCCGGCGTGGTGTCCATGGAACACCAGCTGGCTCGCTTCGCGTTCTTGTTGAAGACCCGAGGTGTGCAGGGTGCCGCTCGGTTGAAGTCTTGGGGCACACCAGCGTTGGTTGCGCAAGTTGCACCGGCTGCCCTGGCGCAACACGAACGCATCACTGTTGAGGCATTTTCGTCTGTTCTGTGTTCAGCGTTGAACGACAAAGATTGCGCTCCACTGCGCGCCTTGGAACGTTTTTCCTCCGAAGCCGCAACACTTGTGATGGAGCTGCCCTCCGGCAGTGCAGTGGCGAGTTTTGCGGCAATGTACACCGGAGGAGCCAGAGCATGGCTGGCGCAGACAGCCGGAACGCCCGATATCGTTCCGAGCTCAGCTTCAGCGGAGGCTGCCGCTGGTGCGTGGATGGCGTACAGCTCCGCCTGGTGTGCTTGCGCTGCTGATGTGTCAACGGACCGCCTGGCTGCAGCAGCTGAGCTGTGCAATTTGCTGCCGGGACACGTCCGGGCTGCTGCGCTGAGGGGCAGTGCAGATGCAACGCTCGAAGACAGTGTTCTTGGAAGTGTTCCGGCCGATGGCGCTGCGTACGTCCGCGACACTGTGCTTGGCAAAAGCGACACTTCCGACAGCGGGGCGCAGTGGGTCACCTGGCTGTCACAGGTCAGCACCGCAGCCATGGACTCCCAAGCTGCCGCTGAGGGCGACACTGTTGTGGAAACGGGTGACACCATGGCGCACAGTTTCCTCATTCGCAGCTGGATGGATGCGGACGCCCCTCTGGTGCTGTGCGGCCCCCCTGGGTCCGGCAAGACCATGACACTGACCGCAGCTCTGCACAGCGACCCCACGCTGAAATGTGCAACCATGGCGTTTTCAAGCGGAACAGGACCGGCGGCAGTGTTGCAGTGCTTGGAACAGTACTGCGTGTACAGCGCTGGGCCCGAAGGCATTGCACTTGCACCTGCCAACGAGAACAGCACCCTTGTTTTGTTCGCGGATGAAGTGAATTTGCCGGAACCAGATGCATTCGGAACACAGACCGCCATCGCCTTCATGCGGTGCGTCATTGAACACGGGGGGTACTGGTCCCCCCCCCGGAAACTGCCAGGTGTTCCAGGTACAGGCGACCGCCCCGTGTGGGTGCACATCAATGGTGTGCGCTTTGTGGGGGCATGCAACCCTCCAGGGGACGCCGGTCGCACAGAGCTCAGCAGTCGGTTCCTGCGACATGCCCCGCTGCTGCACGTGGGGTTCCCATCCCCGCCCGCTCTGAAGCACATTTTCGGAACAATGGTGGGCGCACTGTTGGGCCCACATGGAACACTGCGGTCTCTTGGCGCCTCTGTGACTGACGCCATGGTGCAAGTGTACACCGCGAACAGTGCCAAGTTCAAGGCGGAACAGTGGGCCCACTACGTGTATTCCCCCCGTGAGCTGTCACGGTGGGTGCGAGCACTGGGCGACGCCCTTGCCCAGAGCAGTCAGGCTTGGAGTGCTCTGGAGTTCATTCAACTGTGGAGTCACGAGGCCATGCGGATATTCGGAGATCGGCTGGTGCAGCCCGCCGATGTGCAGTGGTGCGCAGATGAAGTGAGAGGCGCAGCAGGGGACATCCTGGTGGCATCAAGTGATGGCAGTGCGGAACAAGCTGATGAACACGACCCGGAACACGCATTGCTCAGCGAGGAACATGTCTTCACGACGCTGGTGACAGGCAGCTACGAGCGTGTGTCCGTGCAAAAGCTGCGATCTCTCGTCACGCACCGTGCCCGAGACTTCTCCGAGGAAGTGCAAAGTGTTCAGCTTTGTGTGTTCGATGGTGTTCTGCATCACTTGGCCCGCATCGACCGTGTGCTGGGACAGCCCTCAGGGCATTTGCTGCTTGTGGGGCAGTCTGGCGCCGGCAAGACACTGCTGACCCAATTTGCCGCCTGGGCACGGGGGCTGCCAACGGTACGGTTGAAGTTGCACCGCAAGTACGGCCCTGCAGAATTTGACGCTGACCTGCGCTCACTGCTGACACGGGCAGGCGTGGGCGGGGAGCACCTGGTGTTCATCTTTGACGAGGGGAATGTCCTCGATACATCCTTCTTGGAACGCATGAATGCGCTTTTGGCGTCCGGAGAGGTCCCTGGTCTGTTTGAGGGCGATGACAAGGTGACGCTGTATGCTGGCTTGCGGGATGCAGCTGCAAGTGCAAGTGCAACTGCGAGCAGCGTGGCTTCCCTCAAGGTGCCCCCAGCCGGCGCCAGCGAGGAACAGTTGTATTCCTGGTTTGTGGCTCGTGTCCGGCGTAACCTACATGTGGCCATGACGATGAACCCAGCGACAGCTGACTTCACTGGGCGCGCTGCAACAAGCCCAGCACTGTTCAACCGATGCATCGTGGATTGGTTTGGGGATTGGTCAGCACAGGCGCTGAGCCAGACTGCCGCCATGCGCTTCGCAGCGGTGGACCTGGGTCCCGCAGCTGCCGCCGCCGGGGCAGGGAGCTTTGTTCTGGATGAAGACGCCTTGGAAGAACAGCTTGCCAATCTTGTTCCGTTCATTCAACAAGCTGTCGCCACGTCGCTCGCAGTGGAATCGCGCTATGACGAGTCGCACCTGTTGACGCCAGCGGTACAGCAGGGGGCCGCGCTGGTCACGGCCGCCACCCGTGTACATCTCGCTGCAGTGACCAGTGCGGCCGATGCTGCAACTGGCGCCGAGACGCGCACGTTTGTCACCCCGCGGCACTTCTTGGACTTCGTGGGACAGCTGGTGCAGCAGGTTGCAGCGCAGCGCGACACCATGGCAGAGCAGCAGCTGCGCGTGAGCCGCGGACTGGCCAAACTCACGCAGACCTCTGCTGCAGTGGAAAGCATGCAGGCGGGCCTAGCAGAGAAGGAAGCCGCTCTCACCGCAAAACGCGTTGAAGCAGAACACAAGCTGGGCGAGATGTTGCAGAAGCAGCGCATCGCAGAGGAACAGCGTAAGCAGTCAGAGACCCTGGCGCAGCAGGTCGCACAGTCCGAGACCGAGGTCGCAGCGCGACGTGGTGACGTGGAGGAGCGCCTGTCCAACATGGGCCCCATGCTTGAAGCTGCCGCAGCAGGCTTGGCGTCGGTGTCTCGTTCCGCATTAGATGAGGTGCGGGGCCTGCAGCGGCCCCCCAACCTCGTCCGCATGACGATGGAAGCGGTGGTTGCACTGCTGGATGCCGCTGCAGGTGCCGCTGCCCCCGAGGCCAAAGCTTGGGCCGCAGTGCGCCGGGATATGCAAAAGCGAGACTTTGTGGGCAACATGATGAGCTTCGACACCGAGACAGTGACGCCCGCTGTGCGCTGCTTCATTCAGGACCGGTACCTCTCAGAGTCCATCTTCAATGAGGAAAGCGTGACGCGTTCCAGCAAGGTGTGTGGCGCACTGTACAAGTGGATGGTGTCACAAGTGCAGTACGCGGAAGCCCTGCAGACGGTGGCGCCACTGCGAGCGGAAGTATCGGAACTGCAGCACCGCGCCGACGAGCTGTCTGCCAAGGCAGCACAAGTGGCGGCCGAGCTGGATGCCCTGGAGTGTGCAGTGGTGCAGTATAAGGCTGAGTACAGCGAACTGGTGGGCAGCAGCCAAGTGCTTGAAGCTGAGCTGAACACTGTTCGCGCCAAGGTGACGCGTGCGCGGGGGCTGGTGGCTAGTTTGGGCGATGAGCAAACTCGATGGGCGGCGGCTTGCGAGCGCTTCGGGGATCAAGAGGGTGGAATTGTCGGAAACGCCACCCTGTGTGCCGCATTTGTTGCATATGCAGGGTTCTTCGGGCACTCAGTCCGCGCGTCATTGCACTTGGATTGGTGTTCCGTGTTGCAAGACAGCGGCATTCCATATGACGCCGAGGCGGCCCCAGGTGCCAATCTGCTGGCAGCTGGGGCCGCGCTCAAGTGGCGCACTGCGGGAGCCCCTGATGACGAGCTGACAGACCAGAACACGGGCATTCTGGGCAATGCAGCGCGGTTCCCGCTGGTGCTGGACCCCACAGGGGGTGTTCTGAGCTACGTGTGTTCCCACACCGCTGCCGCCACTGGCAACGCTGCAGCCGTAGTTAGCTACCTTGACAGCGCCTTCCCGAAACGCCTGGAGAGTGCGCTGCGCTTTGGCAACACCCTTCTGGTGACGGACGCTGAGGCCATTGATCCCCTGTTGAACTCTGTGCTTGGGCAGGAATTCTCATACATTTCCGGGCGTCGCGTGGTGACTGTGGGTGCCAACGATGTGGATGTCAGCCCTGGGTTCAACTTGATGTTGTTCACAGCAGATGTAACGCACCAGTTCGCGCCTGACCTGCTGTCCCGCGTTACATTTGTGAACAACGCGGTGACTCTCAGCTCCTTGAAGTCGGTGTGCCTGACACAAGTGCTGGGTGCGCAGCGCCCGGACATCGCCGCCCAGCGCACAGAGTCCCTGCGTCTGCACAGCGAGTACGCCTCCCAGCTGAAGGCCCTTGAAGACGAAGTGCTGAGCCGCCTGTCCACGGCTTCTGCCTCTCTGCTGGACGATGACGTCACACTGCAGGCCATGGAATCACTGAAACAAGAGAGCGCCGCCATCGCAGGCAAGGCAGCGGAAGTGCAGGCGGCACTGTCGGAAATGGATACCACCGCCTCCACTCTATCCCCCATCGTGCAGTGTTCCGTGGCGCTGTATTTTACACTGCGGGCCCTGCCAGAGCTGCATGCCATGTACAGGTGGAGCCTGCCATTTTTTATGGGATGCCTTGCCTCTGTGTTGGAAGCGGCGGGACCCCTGGCACCTGGTGCAACCTCTGACGTCACTGCCGCTCACGTCCACGCCTGTGTTCGGGGTTTAGCGGTGGCGGTGCTGGAACAAGTGCGACCGGCGATGTTCCGGGAACACGCATCTGCACTGACTGTGCGTGTTCTCACTGCAACTGCTGACGCTCTGGACTTGTCTGTTCCGGTTCAAGCACTGCAAGCTGCCATGCAGCCCCCTGGGGGCTCAACGCTACACAAAGCCTTGAAGAAGGCAGTAAAAGCAGCCCCCCAAGCTGTCCCCCCGGCTAAGGCACTGTCAGCACTGGCTGCAAGTGAAGGCGACACTGCATCTGCTCTGTCAGACAGCGTGCAAGCACACCCGGAACAATGGCTTTCCCTTTGTGGCGTTGCACTTGACCTTGACGATGCGGCGGACGGCGACGCAGACGATGACGACGATGACGACTCCGCAACGGAAGCGTCCCTTCACGGAACACTGAGGGACCATGGTGTTCCTACCGACTGGACGCACGATGAAGCAAAATTAGAACACTGCTGGTTCGCCTTGTGCGTTGCACTTGCATGCGTCCCGAGCATGGCGCCTGCTGCACTGCAGCACCTGGAAACGGCGCTCCTGAAGTGTTCGGACAAGAGCTTGAACAATGGGCTGACTCTGGAGGAGGTTGTTGCTGGCAATCGTGTTCCTGACCCCACCGCCCCTGTTCTCATTGCCTCCACGCGAGGGGTGGACGCCGTGCAACGAGTGCAGGCTGCCGCCGCTGCTGCTGGAACATCTGTTGTCACTGTCGCAATGGGCGGCGACGATGGCTTCAGCACAGCACACAGCGCACTTGAAGCCGCCATGCGCCGTGGAACTTGGTGCCTTCTCACGAATGTGCACCTTGTTCCGAGGTGGCTAGCGACACTTGCACAGAGTGTTCTGAGCCGCTCCAAGTACGGCGGCAGTGGCACTAAGACTGGCTTCAAACTGCTACTCACCACACAGGTTTCTCAGGGGCCCCACGGTTGCAATGCCCCCCCCCTCATTCTGAGGGCCAGCGCCAAAGTGCTACTGCAACCCACCAATGGTGTGCGACAGGGTGTTCTGTCGGCACTTCGAGCTGTTCCGAGTGCAACATGGAACGCTGCCCCAGTGGAAGGCTCCCGTGCGTTGCTGGGTCTGTGCTGGTTGCATGCCATTCTCAGCGAGCGGGCACGATTTGCCCCTCAGGGCTGGACGAAGGCGTACGAATTCAGCGACGCCGACCTGGTTGCTTCCGCCCGTAGCATACGGTCTTGGGTCGCACTGTCTTCGGGTGTCGCTGGCACTGCCCCCCCCCAGCATGTGGATCCAGGGGCCCTTCCGTGGGGCGCCATGGCTCGCGTGTGCGTTACAGCGCATTACGGGGGGCGCTTGTCAACAGAAACAGACCAAGCTGCCTTGAAGCACATCGTGGAACACTGCCTGCACGAGAAGCTGTTCAAGGTTGACGCCAACCTGACGTTGGGGCCCCTCGGGCAGGGGGCTCACGCCGTGAGACCCCCCCCTCCTTCCGCTGTCACAGCTGCGGAATTTGTACAGTGGGCGGAACAGCTGCCTACTACTAACCCCCCCCAGTGGCTGGGCTTGCCTGCTGGCTGCGAGACACAGGTGGCTGCCGCTGCTGCAGCCCTGGTGCGGGGTGCCTGGGGTCAGCTGGGGGATCAACACGCACAGGCCACGGGGGCAGACGCCGCGGGTGACAGCGCAGAGGCACTACAGCACACCATTCAGTCCACATCAGAGGCACTTGCAGGAACACAAACACAAGTTGCACAGGCGTTGGAGACGCTGCAAGGGGCAAAGAACACGCCCACCAGCAGTGCCCTACAGCGGTGGCTTCTGGTGGAGACACTTGCAATACAAGGTAGAACACAAGATGCAGCCGAAACCATTCGTGTTCTTGCTGCCCATGAAGCTGCCACAGCTGCTGTGTCCGCCGGTGACAGCGACAAAACACCCCCCCCTCTGCTTCCGGCTGCAAGGGGGGTGCGTGCAATGCTGCTGCGCAATGCTTCTGCCCCTAAGCGCTGGACCGATGCCGCCCCCCGACACACCGCTGGCGCAAGTGCAATATCGGTTGCAGATTGGCTGCACAGCCTGGCTGAGTGCGCAGCTCACATAGGTGTTCTTGTGTCAGCGCTGGCTGATGGAGGTGCTGCAGGTGTCATGACACTGGGTGCAACGGACAGTGCTGCCGATGCCGCTGACAGCAGCACTGCCCTGAAACTTGGGCTGGTGTCCTTCCCACAGGCGTGTGTCGCAGCATGCGCACAGACGGCTGCTGTTCTGTGTTCCGTTCCCGTGCACTCCCTGCAACTACAACTGTTGGGAGCTGACACCACTGCCGCAGGCAGCGAGTCCCCCCGCGCTGTGGTCCGCATGCAGGGGCTCACCCTGCAGGGAGCACGCCTAGAGGCACGTGGGGCAATGGTGGTGCAGTGGGGCGGGGGTGTGAGTCACGCGTTGCCAGTGTCCCTCTGGGCGTGGGTGCCCAATGTGCACGGCAGCACCGCACCCGACTTCGCCCGTGTGCCAGTGTACACCGACGGCTCTAGGCGCGAGCAAGTTGCACTACTGCAGGCTGTGGGTGATGCCCGCGCACTGCTGGTGGGTGGCGCTGCCCTGCTGTGCCGGGGGTAAGTGCGGGGGGTGTGAAGTGCAGGCTGCCGGTACTGTTGGTACCTTCCTGCGCTGCAGGGCTCAGAGCACCGTGTGCAGCTGCGGCCCTGCTGCCGTCCGTCCCTCAATCCCACCCGCAGCCCGCAGCCCGCAGCCCGCAGCGCCCGCCTGGGCGCAGCGGACGCAGCATCACCTGCCTAGGTGGGCTACAATCTGCGCTGGTGATGAGCCAAGCTCGCACGGAGATGCAGTTGTTGCTTGAGGGATCATTCACACAGCTTGAATGCAGAGAAATGCATGCTGCCCCGTTCACGCAAAGGGGGGGGGGTACTTCGTTAACCCCAAAGCTTAGAACCTTAGAAGTCACTTGTTTCCAAATGGGCATTACGTTTGCACCTGCCCAAATGGAAACTCTACTCTTCCAGGTGCGGTGTGTTGGGTGCCTACGTGCAGTGGCCTACCAAATACACTGATGGAAATTTGGACACTCGGTCAGCGCTGGAAGTTGTACATTTGTCCCTGCAGCTACCTTGAGGTATAATTTTGGAGAACGTCGCCGCAGCGCTGCGTACCACGTCACGCGGCGCACACTACAGGCCAAGTGCCTACATATTAGAAGCATTAACGCACATGCGCCGCTAGCAGACTGCGCGCATGAAACAAAAAATATGTTTGTATAGGTATCGGCGTCGGCCGGATGGGATCACGCTGGCCTCCAGCTTGCCTCCGCTCCGATGCGCTCCAGCGTTGTGCGGAGGAGATTGTTTCACGAAGGCACTGCGGACAAGAGTAGTGCCAGTTGATTCCTCAACCACGCTGCACACCGGATAAAATCATCCAAAAATGTGCTGCCTTGAATGCTACCCTTGGAACGGTTGCTGCGGAGGACCTCAGGTAGATACGTCACTGTAAACGAATGGTGACAACCTGGGCAGGTGGTTGCGAGTCATGAACCTGGCATCTGTGGAAGCTCAGCATTCTACCGTACAGGAAATACAATTGCATACCTGGAAATTTAAAGATAAATTCCATGTGTTTAGTTGTTCGAAAGCTGCGTTTTTATTGAGAGCTTTCCGCCTCTTTCCAAATGCCGAAGCTGTGTGCAAGTTGTGGACAAAACTTCAATGAGCCCAGAGATATAGGAGCTTGACGTGCTGAGCCAAAGCAGCAAGCACTCCAGCATTATCATTTACAAAACTCACAAGGTTTATGTATACTGAGCGGTACTCAATCGGTTTCGCGCAGTGTATTCAAGCACAAGGCTTCACAAGTCACACACGCACCAATTGGTGCAGGTTTACCTACGCCAAGAGGAGAGCAGCACCAGCAGCGGCGACAGCCATCACA
>Ga0307982_1000989_pt1 | contig 22713 bp, 1 predicted proteins | sample OrgLakmetagen989_FD_201847 | JGI IMG/M metagenome (GOLD analysis project Ga0307982, IMG submission 201847) | Saline water microbial communities from Organic Lake, Antarctica - #989 | ecosystem: Environmental > Aquatic > Non-marine Saline and Alkaline > Saline | place: Antarctica: Organic Lake...
TTTGCGAGGGTAGTGGTGGCCCGCTGGAAGCCACAGGGCGTGCTGACGGGGGTGGCCCGCCCACGAAAGCTGCACCATTCGAGCTGGCATTCACCGCTATCGTTGGCCCTCCACTGGCGGCACTCTCGGTTCGCTCTCGATCTGTCATCTTGGGGGCTGCAGACTCTGGCGCCGCTGGAGGAGCTTGTAGCATATCGCTGCTATCCACTACAGCATCCCATTGCTCGAGACTCCTGGCGCAAATCTCAGCTCCAAAGATGAACCGCACTCTGCATCTTGGAGCACTAGTGACATGCTTTAATGCTACCACTGGAACAAAACCGGTGGCCTCAACGAGTGAAGACCATCCGAACGCCATTGAGTGGTCCTTAAATCCCGAATCATCGCCAATGAACAGTTTGCGCTGGTTAACATCAAGTGCAATGCGTATCACGGCGTTCGATGTGATGCTCACGCCTTCAAATGTTTCCTCTGGGGATATCTGGCTTTTTCCGAAGCTCGGCACGAGAAAGAGAGGCGATACGTCGTCTGCAGTGCTCGTGCTCGGTAGAGCGTCATCACCGCCGTCTGCCGCACCAGTGCTCGGGACACTGCTCGTCTTGATAACATGCTCCACATTGCCCAAGTCATCTACTGACGCAACCCCTACCTGCAGTTGATTTGAATCGTCGCACTCTTCGACATGAACTTCCCAATACCATTTGCCACTAGATACAGCTGCAGCCGGATGGGCCCACACAACGCTGCGCTGCAGCGGAGCGGGTGCAATGATTGTGTCCATCATGTAGTTGAGGTCGTCGAGCTCGGGATACTCGTGCTCTTTTTCGGGAATCAGTATCGGGCGGTCCTTCTTGGAGTAGCGATTATTTGCACTTGATCGTATTCCAGTATCGCCACCAGGAATGCCATGGTGGAAGAGAGGGAAGCCCAGCAGTACTGTTGGAGTTGGACGGTCTGAGGGCGATGCTGAAACAATAGCAGGCAATGGCTCCGGCACCACCATGAGGCTTTCTGGCATTTCAGTGCTCTTGATGAGCTGGCGTCCAAGCATGTGCGGATGCAGAGCGCCATCTTCCTGCCCTTCGCTAACCTCCTCCCACGATTTACCCATGATGGAGGCATCATATCGCTCAATAATATCGGCAGGTGTCACACCAGTGACAAGTGCTTCAGCAAAAGGTCTGAAGCCTGGCGGGGGGGCATACTTGAGCGGTTCACCAAGCCCCAGCCCGAAGGACATGTTGGCCTTGAAGGGCTTCTCAGCGGAGTAAGCCGAGATGAATGGACACATGGCCCAGCATTCGTCCTCAGACGAGCCAGCACCGGGGCCGAAGTTCTCCAAAGCCACCCCCCACTTGCCGCCGAAATCGCCATTGATACCCACAAGCATCCGTCGGTTGGGGATGTCGAGAGCCATGCACAGCGTGTCTCCTGCAGTATATGGACGGGTTTCGCTGTCCCAAGAGTCTGCAAAGCCTGGTGGCTTGGATGCTGATAATTGGCTCGACAGGGAATTCACAGAGTAGCCGTTGTAGAAACTGACACCCATCGAGCGATCAGTGCTGCCTATGGACCCGTAGTACGCCATACTGAGGGCCCTCGACCAATCGGGGCTGTACCAGCCAGCTTGAAACTGTTCGTCAAACTCGCTGCATGTGACTTCATAGTACCACTTCCCTCGTGTAGCCCCAGTCGCCAAGCCGGCCGTCACAGCGACGGACCCTCCCTGCGACAACATTCCGCGCACGTCCCACAGATCTGAGTAGTTGTACAGGCCACCACCTAATGACAGTTTTGCCCTGACAGTAGCAGGCAGAGCGGCATATCGAGCATCACGCTTCTCAATGTCAGAATCAACCTGCATGCACTTCCGCGCAGCAGTAGTAGAGGTCAGGGTGAAACCGTCTTCAATCGTCATGGTTCCGTTTGAAGTTGCCGTGGAAAGTTGGTACTTGACTTGCAAAGGTACTTTACCCGTCCTGCGCGACTGTTCTCCTTTGCCTGCTGCATCAAGTAGAGAGACAATGGGTGCGAAGCCTGCTGGTGCCTTGAACTGAAATGGTCGCCCAATGGACTGGCCAGAGCCTGAAGCACCACGGATCCGGACTTGTGCAGTGCCTCGAGTGATGGATATTGCAGGTGTGAGGCCGCCTGAATAAACAAAAGAGTCAAATGCAACTGGCATGGAAGAAGTGTCAAGCTTGCCAAATGCGTTGCCGTTCAATCGGTACATGATCCGGCGGTTATCCAGGTCCACACCGACGCAAATCGTCACGCTGTCATCAGTCAATATGGCCTTCACCTCCTCGTGCACATAATTGAAACTGGGAAGCTGTGGCAAAAGTGCTTGCTGCCCCCATGCTGAGCTGTACTCTGAACATCCAGCTCGCTCACCACGCAGAGGCAGGTATGACCACTCAGAACGATTCTGCCCCAAGTGTGAGTCACGCACGGGCGTAAATGGGTGATCCTTTTTCAGCCAGTGGCTGTTGTCATCCATGAAGCCCACCGCAAGGCCGCTACCGTCTTCACCCTTGACGGGTGTGAACTCAACTTCAAAGTAGTATTTGCCTTGCGAAGCACGTAGCTCTGGCATGCAAATGAAAGTGAGCACCGGGTCGTCGTGATGCTTGTCAGGCATGTTGGATTCAATGTCCAAGTTCTGGGAAAACGAGACCCAAGACTGAGTCTTGGTCGTGAGGAGCTTCAACAGCGTTCCGCCTGCCGATGAACCTGAACCATCGCCTGCTGCAGCTGCAGCACTGCCTGAGGCTGCCTCTTGCTGGTTGGCGTGGCTAGCAGCAAGACCCGACTGAATGACAGGCAACGACGGCCGGAAGTTATATTTCAGCATCGTTGACATGAGATAGGTCAAGTACTTGATGCTGGTCTTTGTGCGAGACAGCTTAGTAGAAGTGGTCACTGAATCAATGCACAGGTGGTTGATCCCAACCACAAGCTGCTCCAGAGCCACAGTGCCCAGTTGGTGCGACGGGCGATGCAGCGGGAACTGCGAAAGCACACATGAAATACGCCCAAGGAACTTGTCCACTGCAAAGCCCACCCTGCTCTCCAGGACACCCGCTGCGGCAGCAATGGTTTGGGGGTTGTAGCTCGCGCGGATTTCACGGGAGAACCCCTCGACAAACACCGGCTTCAACAGGTACTGCACAACTGCCTGAGACAGCAAGTATCCCTTCGTTGGAGACCATTGTGACAGCACTTTATCTGCACGCCTGACTCGAGGCAAGATGTGGTAAGATGTGAATATGCCGCCGATGGCAGTTCGGGTGGACATGCGCATACGCATATCGCGCAAATCCTCAGCAACAGCACCACTGACGCTGGTGGTGGCGGCATCCGCAGTCCCTCCAGCTTCACTGCGTCGCTTCTCGATCAGCATGTGTCCTGCATCATCCGCTGCGTCGATAAAAGCCATCGCGACACGATGGGGCTGCACATTCTGTGCAACATCGGCTCGTGAGCGATCCTCCCCCCGCCCGAAACGCCCACCAACCTGCCCAGCAGAAGCACTTGTGCCGCCAGGTGCAGATGTGCCCTCGGTAGATGCACCCACAAAAGCAGATGCCTCACCCCCGGCCTCCACCGAGTTGTGGTCTGAAGTGCGCCTTAGTGCCTCAACAGCTTTCCGAGCCTTGGGGCCGTACACAGCTAGCTCGGCATCAGGAGCAGGCACGATGGGATCTGCAGCAGCATGGCGCCAAGATGTGGCCTGGATGGCATCGTCGTTGAATGTGTCCTCCTCCACAGCCTGTGTGATGCTCTGAGCTGTGGTCAGCGACGGAGGTGAGCACCACAGGCACTGCAGGGAGGGCAGAGGTGCACCGTCAGCAGAGAACGTGAAGGGCACTGTGGCGACATATGCAGGAGATACATATGTGCGAACTGCCTGTCGCGTGATAGCGATCTCCTCACGGGCAATGCGGAATGCATGGGACAGAAGCGTGTCGCGTGCAAAGGCAATCTTTGGGTCCTTGTTGCCGCTCTTGGCATCGGCACCGGCGCCACTGGCAGTGGCAGAGGTAGCTGCGGGTCGCTTGTCAGAGCGTGCGTCGCTGGCCGGCTCTGCTAGAACTAAAGTGCGCACAGTTCTTGGCATGGGGTTGGCAATCACCTGCAGTTGCAGTGCGCCTGGCCCTTCTGTGCTTTCAGGCTCCAGATCTCCAGAGCCTGAGGCGAAAATATTTGCCGACTGCGTGAGCAGAGCCATGTTGTTCACGGAGAGAGCAAGCACGCGCTGCATGTATGTAGCTTCAGTTCTGCCAGTGTGCTGCACTTCAAGCATCCAATTGATGGTGTCCTTCTGCACCGAGGTGAGCAGCTCCTCGGCAGGCACCTGGCCTACCATTTGCTGCGTCTTGGGATCAATATGGATGCTCTCTGTGTCCCCGTGCTTCTCAACATACCGCGCTTTGGCGTCCCGGATGAACTCGTCATAGCTCCCGAACACCCGCGTGAACATGGATCGGACCAAGTCGACCTTTTGGTAGGCGTCCATGGATTCAATCACGTGGTCGCGCTCCATTTTACTGGCCAGATTCCCCCAGTGTAGCACAGAGGTCCGCATGGCGCTAGCCGAGACCACTGCCGGGCTTCCCAAGCCTTCGAACATATTGCGTTTGGTCAGCGACATGCTCTTTCCGCACGCAGCGTGCATCATAGAAAGTGCAAAGTAGACCATCATTCGGCCATTCAGGCGGTCCTCTGATGGGCTCCCGACGCTTGGCACCACCAAGTTAGTGCCAACTCCGTACAGCCCTTGCTTGGAGTGCACTCGCTCAGCCACTTCGTCGCGAACGCTGCACAGCACTGGCACTAGCTCGTCAACTCCTGCTCCAAGCCTGCCATCGCGTAGATGCAGCATGCCCTGTAGAGCGGGGCTCAATGCGAGAAGGGATATGCGCTGTAGCATATCTGGCAAGTCGCGGTTGATGAAAGCAGATGAGGTATTGCGCGTGACGCCGCACATGCGCGGGGCTCCAAGCTGCCCCACGAAGCCGCCAAATGCACCAGCTGCCAGCTCTCGTGATGAAGGCGATGACATGAGCACCACATCAGGTGTGCTGCTGCGCACCACTGGGTGATTCTGCACAGTGTCGAACAGTGCGCAGTCCACGTGGTCCACGCCACCCAAGTCTCCACCGTCACCGCACAGCAGTGTAAACAAACGCAGGTACGTGTCAAGTGTAAATAGCTGCAGCTGCAGCTTGCGATACTTCTCGTCTGTGACCCTATCAATTGCAGCCTTGTTCTTGCTGATGTCCATGGAGGAGTAATGCCGGCGCAGAAAGTTGCACAGCTGTCCGAGCAAACCCGGGGAGCGCGAAAACTTGTCCTTGAGCACATCCTGCACGATGGTCGCAGCAGAGTCGTCATGTAATGAGTACAAATGGTCCTCTAGCTCCCGCTTTACCCGATTGGCGCCACTGGACACGGGGGTGGCTCCAGCAGCAGCGGTAGCCTGCTCACCCTGCTCGCCCTCAGCAGCAGCACTGTCTTCATGAGCAGCAGGGGGTGGAGGCTGCTTGGGCAGTCCGGCTGAGCTGGGTCGCGCCTTTCCGCCTTTGGGCGTTCCTGCTGACTTGGACTCCGCCTGTCCTCCCAATGGGTTGGCTGAGAGCTCCTGGCTATCGTCCAGCAGTGCCACCTTGGGGCCTGTGCCTGGCTGCAGCTTCCGAGTAGACTTGCCAACGCCCACCGAGAACGTCTGTTGAAAAACTTGCCCGGTGGTCTTGCCGAAAGCCTGCATTCCTTGCTGAAGTCCACCGAAAACTTTCTTGGCACCTTGCATGGCACTGTTTTTCTCCTTGGCTTGCTTTTTGGCGGCCTCCAGCTGGGCCATCTGCTGTTGAGTGAGCCCGCCCGCCCCCACGAGCTCGCTCGTGGGCGCTGTTGCATCCGGATCACCGGTAAACACGAATAAGCCCAGCTTGAACAGGTCTGCTCGCCGTCCCCGCACAGCACCCAGCAGCAGCTGGCGCTTCCGAATGTCCAGGGGCTGCTTGAGCTGTCTGAAGCTGTTGGCATTCGAGGGTAGAGCTGCCGCCATGAACAGACGGGCAGTGGCTGGAGAGATGTCCAAATACGTGCGAGCAGCAGAGTCCACAGCAGAGACATCGCCCCAGATCATCATGGCTAGGGTCTGCAGAGCCGCTGGTGCAACACGCAGTGCTCCCGCCAGAGGCAGCATGATGTCACTCAAGTTCGGCACAGCTTTTGTGTGCTCCAGTGAGGTGATATGCGCCAGCATGTGCACGGCCCGCAAGGCAGGATAGGCTTTCTTGTTGCTCAGCATCGATTCAGCGATGGTGGAATCTGCTTCGAACAGGCCGATATTCAGGGGCTTGTTCAACATGGTGATGGCCCACAGCAGATCAAGGTCCGGTCCCTCGGTGGACACAGCATCGTCTGCGATCATGCCAGCCAGTAGCGACATGACCAACGAATGCGGGATGCGCCCGGATGCGTTCCACTCGCGAATTTCGTCACCAATCACACTGGAGCGCAGCTGCACATCTCGCATTCCGCCCTTAGGGGGGGCCAGCTTTCGCTGCAGGCGCGATAAGGGCAGGATGTCATTCAGACGCACATCGACATCATCCAACACTGAATCCACTTGGGAGGCAACGGCCTTTACTGTGCTCTCGCCCAGCGAAGGCGGCAGAATGCTCTGCACGAACTCCTCTTCGTCGCTGCTGCTGTCGTCATCTGACGAGTCATCACCCAGATTCAAATTGCCAGCAAACATGACTGCCTTCCAGTACCCCAGCCAGCGATCGACAACATCGGCTGAGATATTGATTCGATTCACAATCTTTGCGCCACGCTCTGCAGCTGTTTTCTTTGTCAGCTGCTCTGCCGTCTCAGTTGCACTTTTCAACTCATCGCCAATCACGACTCGGGCACTGTCTGCAAGCAGGCGAGCTTGCGACAAGGAAATACGCAAATGCATGGCAACCTTCTGGATGGTTTGCTTGGCGAAATTCAGCTGCGTGATGCCCACATACTCTGACTTCTTCTCGAGCTTGGACTGCATGTCTTGAAGGGTCTTCTTAATTTCTTCTGCCGTGGACTCGAAGGCTTTGACGCTTGCAGCTGCGGGCTGCAGGCCCTTGCCGACTTCCGCAACATGCAAGTCTGCAACTGCCTGCAAAAGCTGCTTTGCCATGGAAGCGCTCATCAACGAGCCAAACACTGCGCCTCCGTTCCAGAGGTCGCGTACCAACTGCAAGCCGCCCTCAGCACTCTGCAGGAAGAGCTCCAGCTCTGCGCCGGGGATGGAAGCCACCTTGCTCGTCTTCGAAGCCAGCTCCTTTGCACGAGCGATGTAAATGTCCAGGTCGTCATCCATGTCATCTGAAGCACGCAGTGTGGCTTCAATACGTTGGTCCACAGCATCTGCAGCGCGTTTTGCAGCTGCAATGCGAGCAGAAGCACGCCGCATGGCACCAGACAAGCCACTGATGAATGCGTCATGCAGCTGTCCAGCGGCATCCAGAACGCCATTGCGGCTCCCCCACGCATCCACCTCCTCATCAGTGCCGCTCTCCAGCAGCTGCAGAGCCTCACGAGCCTCTGCTAGTGTGAACTCTGTGCGCTGAGCTGCAACGGTGGCTGCAGCGCGAGTCATTGTCCCAGCGATTTTGACAGCGCTCGCGGTTTTCTTCATTGAGGGGTGGTTGGAAATCGCCGGCAGAGCATCCTTTCCCACACCAGATGCTGCTTTGCGGGCAGCACTCGCAGTGCCCCGGGCTAGCATGCCTCCACCTGCCGCTGTAGCAGCGCTGCCTGCTGCGCTGCCGATGGCGGCAGTAGCTTGGTCCAACAAATCGTCGGGTGACGCAAGCCCCCCAGTCAGAAGATCATCAGCTTGGTCTTTTGCTTCTCCTGCGGCGCTGGAGGCAGCCCCAACACCAGAGGCACCCTCCTCGATGAGGCGCTCTTTGCCGTCTTCACGCAGAACAGACACGCGCTTCAACAGCTCACGGCGCAGCACAGCGGCACGCATGGTTGATTTCCGGAACGCACCGGCCAGTAGTCCGGTCTCCCTTTGCTTTAGACGATTGGCACCCATGATGACAGGGTCAGCTGTTTTCCGCACTGTTTCAAGTTCGCCCTCCAGCTCCTCGGCGAGCTGCTCAACTTGCGCGCGCAGCTTGGCTGCACGGGCATCCACCTGCATCTGTAGGGAGCTGGATGCTTTCTTCAGGTGTCCCATTGCGTTTGCCAAGCCAGCAACGATGTGCTCTGAGCTGTCCCACAGTGCTGGCTTCATGTGTTGGGCTCGAGTGGCAAGCGCGTCCAGATCCAGATCCTTGGGAAACAGAGCCTCGGCTGCATTGCCCGTGGCTTTTTCAAGCGTTGCTGATGCTGCTTGAATGTGTGCATCGGCTTGAGCATACGCACCTGCAACTCGCTTGGCGGCCTCAACCTGGGCACCAGCAGCTGCCCCAGCCAATTCTCCTGCTTTGTCCTGCACTGCCCCCACCAGCCTCTGCTGCACATCGTCAGCCTGGGCCTTTCCGCGAAGCTTTGCGTCGGCCATGTAATCAGTGCCCTGCTTTACTGCGCTGCGCAGGGCACTCTTCGCCTCCCGCATCAGCTCGCCCTTGAGCCGGTGGGACATGGAGCTGAAGTCCAGCATGTTCATGAGGGAGCCGAGCAAGCCACCGTCACCGGAGTCGGGCGCCGAGGGCAAGAGTACTGGCATAATTTCACCAGAGGTTCTATTGACAGCGACAGTCACTGTCGCATCAGTTGGGGACACTGGGGCCCCCTTATTGAAGGGTGCGCTCACGTACACAACTGCATACCGCCGCAGTGCATCCATTGTAGGTCCCTTGGATCCGGGGAAAGGCACTGTGCGCTGTGTGAATACCCATGGCATTTCATTGCGTCGCAGGGGGTGTCCCATCACCACCTTGAGCAGGCACAGGATGGAGGACACGGGGGAATGGAAGGACACCATGCGGCGCTTCTTGCCCACCCCCGGCTCGTAGGATGATGGAGGAGCTGCTGCGAACTTGGGTGTTACCCAAGGCGCGCCCTGCAGCACCAGGCCGGCGCCGGGGGCGATGCTGCTAAGAGATGTTGCGTCAATCTCCTCCAGATCATCCTCAGACACCTTGCTTTCCCCAGCCCCGCCAAGCACAGCACTTCGCACGGCCTCAGCAGCGATCTTCCACAGGGCGTTGATGTGCTGCTCTGAGAGTTCGGCAGTGTAGCTGCCCTCCTCCTCCACGTCGGCTTTGGATACGTGCACGTTAGTCGCCTTGTTTGACGACAAGGCAGTCTGCAGGGTACCGAGCCAAGATGACAGCACGTCGATTTGTTGCTCGCGAGTTGCACCGCAAATATCAGAATTGCCCATGATTTCTGCCAAGCTGGGTGCGGTCGCTGCCAAGGCTGGATCGGAGTGCAGCTGGTGCACAGAGCACATTGGGGTGGGCACATCGTCCGGCAGCACCTGCGGCTCCTTGCTGTCCTCTTGAATCACCCGCCACACGTCCGCCTTGCTTGCATCCACCGCTTTCAAGTGCTTTTGCTTGGCGTCCTTGATCATAGGCCACGCCAAGTGGCTTGAGTCTTCATTGTCAGCGCTCAAGTCCACTTCAGACATCACCTCCGCCATTTTGGTGTGGTAGGCTTCTTGAACGCCAATGCTGTCTAGCACAGAAAGTTGAGACACCAAGAAGCGCTGATTGTAGCCATCACGGTCCAAGGGCTGAGCAAGGGGGGACACTTGCGCAATGCGGGTCTCTGTCAGCTTCTCTGTTTCCTGCTTCACCCGTTTGGAGGAGCTTGAGAAGGAAAAGCCGACTGTCTCTGGCATGGAGATTGCATGCATACGCGCATACTGTGAGGGCTCCACGTCTGCCGTGGCAGCATATGGCATTCGGACATTGACGGGATTCTCGTGACGCAGCTGCTCCGACAGCAGTGCAATGAGATGAGCGCCGGAGGAGGCATTCAGCAATGACTCCGACTGCTCCGCCAGCTTCAATGCCTCTTGCAACGACATGCCCTTGTCCAAGAAAGAAGCCAACTTTTCCACCTCCCTAGCCGTGCGAACAGGCACATGCTGTAGAGTGCAATCCACCAGGATCGCCAGTAGATGGTGCACAGGGATCGTCAACTTCGCTGCAATATCCACCAAGAGGCCAATTGCAGATGCGCCTGCATGTGAGCCGGACAAGAACGCGGCCATGATGTGCGCCACAGTGGGGGACTGGTCCTTGTTGTCCCTCATTGTTCGACGAACACGCGGGAACGACGGATTTGCAGTCAGCTCCTGCAGCAGACGCGTGAAGGAATGCACATCTGTTGCTTGAGTCAACTCAATTGTGCGAAGCACATCAGCAGAAGCAGGGTCGTCCTTGAGCATATCCAGCGCCAGCTCGGCCTTGCCGTGGGCCAGCTGTGCAACGGCGGCTGCAGTGGGCACAAGCTTGGGTGACAGACCAACAGCAGTAGCAAATCCATCGCTGGACGTAACATAGTCAGCAAAACCTGCACCTGAGGCTGATGCCATGACACCACCAAGCAGGTCGGGTGAGATCTCAAGCGCTGACGCAATTGGAACGAAGACACCAAAGTCATTCAGCTGCGTGCGAATGAGCATCACAGTGGAAATGAACTGCTCCTCCGAAGCCATCCCGAAGGCACGGCTCATAGGGGCTGCACCAGAAGCCAAGTAATCTGTGCTACCAGTGGCAATGCCAACCAGGCCATATGCCACACGCGGCTGGCAGGAAGCTGCCACAGCCATGGAGCGTACATCCTCCATGAAGTGCTTGCTACCTGTGGCAATACCAACCAGGTTGGGCGCATCGCGCAAACCCATCTTGCCGCCCAGGGACACGGCAGCTGAAGTCATCTCCTTGAAATCATTCGCAGTTGCGGCTGACACCAGTGACCAGTACGCTGATGCAGTGCCGGGCAGCTGCTTGTGGGCGTCCAGCATGAGTGCGCCCATGAGCATCTCCAGGCGCTGCTGGATCACCATCATTGCCTCTTGTCGGGCCTTCTCTGCGATCTGGGCAACGATGGCTGCGTCATCAACACCATCGCCGCCGCCGCCGCCGCCAGCACCAGACGCCTCCGTCTCCGCTTGGACTGAGGCAGCCACCTCCGCAGACCGCATGAGCTTGTTGCCAGTGGAAGCCAACACCAAGTGCAGCAGTGACACTGTGGCGTTGAACAATGCCTCGGATGCAGTGGCCTTCTCGGCCTCCTCTGCTGCCTTGGCCGAGCTGCGGGCGGCATTGGCAGCGCTGGACGCTGAAGGGTCAGAATTACCCTTGGCAGGATTCTGAGCCTTCGCAACCACTGCGTACACAGACTTATCCAGCACCTTGGCGTCAATCAGCAGCTTCACAAGCTCTTGGGCCATATCGTGCACAGACAGCAGGGGACTGCTGCGAAGCCACTGCAAAATTGCAGATGTAGAAATAGAGCTATCGTCTGCACCAGATACGTTCAACTGCTTCAAAGACAGCGTGGAATCCACAGTGAAGTTGCTAGCGGTCACCACTCCATCAATCACAAGAGGCAGCACTGCTCGCAAATGCTTCACAATGGCCAGCAGCTGCTTGAATTGAGGGGGGATGGCAGTGGTGGACAGGGCCACCTCGGACTCGAATTCGCTCGACATGGAAGCGCGCATGGCAGCCACCCAGGGACCAAATCGCCCGGCAGCAACGCCAAGAGTCTCCTCGTCGGCAGGGGCACTATCGCCGGCTGGGCGCACCAGCATACGCCATGACTTTGCCAAGCACCGCTGCAAGGTGGACATCTTGGCATGTCCCACGTCATCAGACTTCTTCACCTTGGCGGTTCCGCTGCTGGCGCTCTCATCATGCGCATCTGCAAGGGCGGTGACAGAATCCAAGTCGAAGCTGCCGCCATCCATTGACGCAAGGCCGGCAAAAATGAAGAACCCGGCACCCACTCCGCGGCACAGGTCAGGGCCGACAGAGGTCCCAAGCAAGGGCGCAACACCCGAAAACAGTGTCCCCAGGCGCTGTAGCATGACACTGTAGTTAGTTGACAGGCCTTGCTGCTTGGCGTACGACAGCGCACTGGCACGGGCCAGCTGGTTCAAGTCTGGTGGGTTGCTCGCGTGCGACAGAAGCCCTTGCACAGTCTCCTGCAGCGTGGACAGGAAAGAGAACACCTGGCTGCTCACAGGCTGCAGGGTCTGCACGAGAGCTGACGAGCCAACAAAAGATTTGATGGCAGCGTTAGCACCTCCGCCCCCCTTGAGGATCGCTTCTGTAGTACCGTCTTGCTTGTTATCAACGAAGAACTGCACAGCTGCCCCCATGCGCTCAGACGACTCGGTCAAGAAGGTCACAGCTTGCTGCAGCTTCTCGGGTGGTGACACATCATAGTCCCAGTCATTCACGCGACAGAGGGCGTCCTGGACATCACCGTCACCCAAGACGCGTGCCACGAAGCGCGTCGCGTCCTCTGCCCCCATGCGCACGATGAAGTCGTCTGCAGGAGCACGCACAGGCGGTCCCTTGAGGATCTTTGCAGCCATGCTGCGCTTAGGCAAGGCATCCATCGCAGCTCGAGCTGACACTGCGCCGGATCGAACCTGGGCTGAGAGGCGCTTCACGTCCTTCCCGGCTGCAGCAGTGACGGCAGCAGTCCCCGCCGCGGCCCCGCCTGCAGCAGCTGCAACGACATCCTCGATTTCGTCCACGTGTTCCAGGTGAAACCAGACACCTGCGTGTCCCTCCAGCTGTTCAAAGAAGGACACGGGGTGCCCTCCACCCGACAAGATCGAAGACACTGCATCAGTGGCTTTGTGGCTGGCAGACACAACATCGTCCAGAAGCACCTTTTTGCAGTCCTCCACAAATCCCAGAAGGGAGCGCTGGGCCCTGCCCACGAATTGCGCAGCCTGATTCATTCCACTCAGGACACTGTCGGCCAGGCTGGCGCTTACTCCGAATCGAAGCAGCCAGCCCTGCCCAAACACTGCCAGAGGGTTTCCGAATAGCAGCTCAAGTGCAAGCTCCAGCTCTTCAGCAGAGCCACGGGCGCCAATAAACTCTGAAACACTGCGCAGGACATGAGGCGGAAGGCCCAGAGCGGGCGTGATGCTCTTTCCCATCAACACTTGTGCCACAGCAGCAGGCATGAGCTGGCTGCTGACCTGCTTCGCCTGTCGTGCGCGCATGGCAGCTAGGGTGGCGCACCGGTTCACGGTCCATGCAACAGCCTCCAAGCGATCCAGCAATTCTGCATGGTCGCGCAAGAGTGGCCCCTTTTTCTTGTGGTTGGTCACCTTCGCCCCACAATGTAGCCCAGCGACCAGCAGCGCCGACAAGGACGGGAAGTGGCCCATTGCGGCACGCACGCACACACTGGTGAGCACAAACCACTCCAGGCCTAGGTCGTTGCCCTTGCCTTTTGAGCGGAAGTTTGCTGTGGTGCTGGGCAGCACAGCCGCCCAGTCCTCCTTTTTGAGCGCCTCCAACACATCGCCCGTGAGGAACTCACTGTCGGTCAAATTTGTTTCGAAATCGGACAAGTTATGGCCCAGAGGTGGCCAGTTGCTGACACTGCGAGACAGAGCCGAGGACATGACCACGCCCAGTTGGTACCGTCGCACCAAAAGCGCCCTGAAAAACGGGTTAGTGGCACCACGCCCAAAGCCCAAAGCACGCAGACCGTCAGAGAACTTGTCAGAGACACCGTGCTTGTCGTACATTTCGTTGGGCAAGAGGAGTGCCTTGGCGTGGTACCCCAGTGTGCCCTTGGTGACGTCAAACAGCGAGCCTGTGGCGTTGGCCTGCCCCGAGAGCAGAATACGCAGCATGGACATGACGTGATACCGCACGTGGCGCTCCAGGGGCATGTCCTCTGTGGAGGTGAACTGTGTCTCTGCTGCGTACGAGTACACGGCATTCACCCGCTTCCCCAGCATGGCCTTCAAGGCAGGCTCCAGCATCGCATCTACCCCGACTTGCCCTGCAAAGCGATCAAACACGCCATCCACGTTATTGGCGGCGAGGCGGGCAGCACCTGTACCAGTGGCTGCAGCAAGCTTGGCATCAGCGACAGAATCCGCATCCACATGATCAAGTGCAATGTACAGGAAGTTCATGATGCGCTTATGGTCGCCGCCTGGCAGCGTGTTGATGACCTTGAGCATGCGCTTCAAGAAGGGCAACTTCAACTTCAACACCTCGTGCAAAGAGCGCCCGCCCACTGCGGAGGTTGCAGCTGATTCCATTGTGGCCATGGGCCCGCGGGACACAACACCCTCCAGCATGGAGGTGATACACTGAGGTGATTCAGCGGGAATTTGAGCAGCTTTCACAGCCCTATCCACAGCCTCCAAGCGGGTGATGGCGCGGGCCACCATGAGCATGGTGCGCTGGCTGTTAGACACTCCAGGCAGAGGAGGCACGTCCAGCACTGCGGCTGCCTCATCGCCCAAGTACTCCATGCTGTCGCAGATGGAGTTCAGGCTGTGGTCCAGCTCCTCGTCCACCCCAAGCGCCTCAGAGGCAGCACGCACAGAGGAGTTCTTGCCGGCGTTCTGCAAGTGCTGTGTCGCGGTACCAGACTGTCGTGCAGCTTGCAGTGCTTTGGCCATGGAAACATCCCCCAACACGATTTTGTCTGCAATGCGGTCCAGGCGCACATCGAAGCCAGTGGCAAATGCAGCCAAGATCATTGGCAGCCGCTGCAGTTCAGACGGAATGGATGCAACGGCCTGGCTGGCAATGTTGGAGCCGATGGAGCTCTCTTGCAGCTGCCCGAGCATTTCCTTGAGCACGACTGCGCCAGTACGCATGATGTTGACACTCTTGCGGCCGCTGGCGAACGACATGAGAGCCCGCAGGGCAGACGAATCAATGCCGACCAAGTCCTCAAACAAGGGGCCCAGCAGGGTGACACACTCGTCAACATCGCCACGCGCAGCAGCAGCGAAGCCACGCAGTGTGTTGCGGAAAGTGCCCAGGGCACGGGGGATGTCCTCAGGATTCACCCCCCCCAACATCGCTTGGGCTGCTGGCGGCAGCGAGCCTGTCAAACCAGACAGCAGATCCAGATCCTTTGGCACGGTGGCTTCAAACGAGCTCTGAGCGGCCTTCATTGCGCTTGACGCTGCCGCTTGTACTGCCAAAAGCTCCTTCTCCGAGGCATCATCCTTGAGCGCTACCACCTGCTGCAGCGCATCATCTAGCGTCTTCTTCGCTTCGGTGGCCTTCGCTTCAAGATCTTCAATCCGCTCTTTGGCTTTGTGCACCTGCTCTGCCCCGGCGCCAGTAGCTGCCAGCAAGGCAGCTTGTCGCTCCGCTGGGGTCATTGTGGCAAAATCGCTGGCCATGGCCATGGTGGACTCCACTGCTGCATTGCCAATGCGTAGAAGTGCCTTGTTTTTCACTTGCTTGGCTAGCTGCTCCTTGATGAACTCTTGAAGCTTGTCCATGATGAGTTCGACTAAGAGCTCCTGCAGCGCTGGGTCACTAAGCAGCTCCCGCACATCCTTGTTCCGCGCTGAAAGGACGTGTTCTAGCAGCTTCCCGAACTTCATCACAGCACTGCCAATGGAGACCTCACCAAAACCAGGAACGTTCACGGTCCTGTCCCCCACTGCACTGGCGACAAATGCTGCTCCGTCTTGGACGGCGGCCTCTGGGTTGGCTTTGTAATGCTTGGCGGCTGATTCTGCTGCACTGAAGGCCTCTTTAGCTTGCTCCAGCTGGGCTTGGGCCTCCAGGGCTCGCTCTTTGTACTCCTGAAGCTTCTCTTGGGAGCTCTGGAATTTCTGGAACATGTCTGGCTGGGTGCGTTTGATTTCCTCCAGCACCCTGGCCTTGAGGGCATCGTCGGACACTGTCGCCTTCAGGGTTTCTTCCAAGTTGCGCTGCAATTCGACAAAGGATTCGTTTCTGTTTGCGTACATGTCTTTGGCAGTTTGCAGCATTGTTTCGGCCTCGACTGCCTTGGCCTTCAAGCTCCCAACCGAGTCTTTGGCAGCCTTGGCGGCAGCAAGTGGGTCGGCCGCGGCGCCAGCGGCGGCGGACAATGCGGATGCAGCTGCCCCATCGATGGCGCTGTCCATGTCGGGCACGTCCAAGCCCACCTTGGCTGCAGTCTGCCGCACTTGCGCAGCAGCGCCCTTGGCTGCGATGGCGCCCTGGTCCAACAGCTCCAACCCCTTGCCCCCCACAGCATCTGACAGCGCTGGCGCAACGAGACTCATGCACAGCTCGTTCAAGAGGTACAGGGCAGTTTCTTCTGACGGCGCAGTGATCACCCGTGCCGCCAGTCCCAGCAGGCGCAGCATCTTGGGGTCCACGTCTGGCTGGTCCTCCAGGAAAGACATGAGGCCGGCGATGATATCTGTGGTGGCACGCATGCGGCCAGCCTCGTCAGATGTCACCATGAGGTTCACCGCCTGCGCCAATTTCACAAAGCGCTGGATGACCTTCTCGTCCTTGATGGGGGTAAGCTGCGCCACCACTGGGGGCAGCGATCCCACCACAGCCTCCATGTCCTGGCGTGCAAACGCAATGAGCAGCTGTGCCAAGGTGGGGTCAATTTTCAAGTGCTCCAGCGCCAGCTTGGCAAGGCGCTCTGGGCCCAGTTCGCCCTTGACCATTTCCAGCTGCGTCTTAATGTCGATGCCGGTTCTGTTGGCCGTCAGCGACATGGCGTCTGCCAGCAGTGCTGACGCCGTGTCCTTAGACATTGCAGCTGTGATAGCTGAGACATCGCCTGATGCGAGGGCATTGCCGAGACTTTCGATGCCACCCCCCCCTTTTGACGACCCCTTGCCGTTCAGCAGGGGGCTCTTGGCCAATACCTCCTTCACCAACTCGGAAACACTCTCCAGCATAATGCTTTCAGCTTCATTGCGCAGCGTGTTGGCCTGTGCAATACGGCTGCTGATCAGCCCAAAGAAGGCAATAGCGGCGGCTGCATAGGGCAAGAAACGGTTGGGCTCGATGATCGCACCGAGCACCCAGTACACGCCCACCAGCGTGATGTAGCCGCCCCAGGCAGAAATCATCAAGAAGATGTAAATGCGCATGAGGGCATTCACACTCCAGCGCATGCCGTAGCCAATGCGCTGCCCCGTGGTGAACTCCTTCTCGAATGTGATGGGCGCGGCCGAGGAAGCACTTTCAATGAAAGCCACAATGTCGGGGGTGCGCAGGTCAGACACTCGATACACACGGTGAATGATGACCTGTGCCGCTTGCTTGGGCAGCACGTAGCCGAGTAGGCGGCCTTGCATTGCCCCGGACTTGTTCATGACGGATGACAGGATGCCTCCCCCGCCCGACGATTGCTGGAACTCGGTGGCTGCTGTCATGGCAGCTGCAAGTTTGCCCATTTCAGCCTGCTTGTGAGTGGACGACTCGGGCTCAACGGCTACACTTGTTTCCTTCTTGGGTCTCCCGCAGACAGACCGCCAGCAGGAGCAAATAAACTGGGGGCAGACGCAGCACATGCACTTGTTCTCTCGAATGCGGCGCTCACGCTCGAGCTGCTTTGTCTCATGCATCAGCTTGTTGGCTTCCTTGAACACGCCGGAGCCGATGTCGGTGCTCTTCTTCGTTGCGACAGTTGTGCCACTGCTTGCGCCGTTGAACAGCTGATTCACGTCAGCTGTGTCATCCGCATTGCGCTCGGCATTCTTAGACCTCTTTGCAGCATCGTCAGGGGTTGCTCTGCGGTAACGCACCAAGTGGCTCGCTGCAACGTTTGCCTTGAGGAACTTTGAGTACACGGCTGTGTCCAGTGTGTCGTCGTTTGCCCGCGGGGAAGGCTGCATGCTGAATGGCAAATCGCCCTCAGACCCGTCGCTGTCTTCGTCAATCTCCTGGCTCTCTGGAACCACGATGGACAGTGGGTTGTGCACCTTGGACTTGCGAGTTGTCTGCAAGTTCTTCAGCTTGGGCATTTGCAGCAAAGGGAGTGACACAGCTCCTGTGGCTGGGGCCTCTACGGGTGCTGGGCCACTTTCAGCAGCTTGCAGTGCACGTCGGTACTCAGAAGCGGCATCCTCCGCTGTATCGTCACCTTGGCGTTTTCTTGAGACCTCCAGGGTAGTTACAGCCCCCGCAGCGTCGTCCGAGTCCTCCTCATCTGCAGCCACAGACTCGCCAGTGTTCTTCACGAAGCGCTTTGACTTTGACTTAAGGCGCTTCAGACTAGCCGCCTTCTTCTTGGCGTCCTCGTCTTCGTCGTCCGAAGAGGACGAGGAATTGATGGGCTGGTCAGAGGTCTGTTTGATGACGATGGGGAACTCGTACTGGCGCTCGCGCAGCAGCGACTCTGCGTCGTGGAAGCTGAGGCCGCCAGCTGGGCCCACAGCAGCGCCATTCAGCAGGGGGCGACCGGTTTCAAAGGGTCCGTACAGGGGAATTTGCGTGTGGTACAGCAGAAGCTCAATCAGGGCCGTGGCGATGAAGCCGGCCACGAGCAAGTAGATGATAACCTGATTCACGAAACGGTTCGTGCTGCGGAAGACCTCCCAAGGCTCGTACAGAATAGAGTTGAAGGTCAGCAGGTCAGCATCTCGCGACAGATCGTATGCAGTGGTGGTGGTGAACACAGTCTGCGAGTACAGCGCCAGCGCCAGGAATGGCAGCCCTGGCAGCAGAACCTGCAGCACCTGCAGGAATACAGACAGCAAGAGAATGAAGTTTGCCGTGCTGGGGTCTGCGCTGATTGCGTTTGTCTGCTCCCCAGCAGGCATTCCGCTTTGGGTTGGGTCCACGCCCACCACAGCATTCGACGTGATGCCCAGCGTCTCCAGGCCTGAGCTGAAGGGGGCGTCTCCGCTGGCATCCTTGAGCCGACCGCACCACTTCATGCGGCAGCGATACTGTCGCAGCTCACGTTCGTTTTCAATGCGCAGCCTGGTGTCCTCTCGGTGCTGCCTCGACAGCAGGATAGGCCGCAAACCCTTGAGGTAGTTCAGTTCCTTGTCCCGGTCCACGAAGAGATTCAGCTCCGACTCAATGTTGTTTGCAGTCACAGGGGGGGCCAGCTCTCGCTGTGCCTTGCAGAATGCTTTGTATTGCTTCTGGAATGCGTTCAGGGTGATGTAGTCTGTCTCAACTCCAGTCACGTCACACTCGGAGGCCACAAAGAACTGCAGCAAGTTGCGGGCGTATAGCTGCTTGTTGACCGGTGCGTCATCTTCAGCCTTGTCTTTGAAGCGAATGGCACGAATGACCGTCGTGCGCTCCGTTTCGATGGTCACGTTGAAGCGCTTGTTGAGCAACGCCTGTGCTTTGTCCGACAGCACGTCCGTCTCATCGAAGCCATTGCGGGCGCAATAGGCAATGTAGCCCTCGTTGAACGTGCTCACGCGCTCAAGACTCTTGCTCACAGCGACAAACTCCTTCTCCGGGGCCCGTGACGAAGGGTTCTTCAACCGGACGATGTCGCGGAGGGCACCCGCCTTGGAGCGCCGTAGTCCTGGGGGGAAGTCCAGACAGAACACAATGCGGAACAGGGCCGAGAGGAAGGACAGGTCGCGCTTAGGGGTCTGGTATTTATCGCGAATGTAGGACACAAGGGAGTTGCTCAGCTTGGGTGCCACCAGCCACGCTGCCAAGGAAGTGAACTGGAAGTACCCCCAATCAACTGTGGGAACAATGCGTAGCTGCGGCTCGGGCGAGAGCAGCTCCAGCAGCTTTCCTCCAGCAGCAGCTTTAGCCCTGGCCGCATCCAGCTCCTGGGATTTGATCTGGCGCACCACGTAGGAGTATAGGCCCTGGCGAATGTAGCGGTTCACAAAGATGCCCAGCACACCCAAGGAGAGCCCCACCAGTGTTGCAAGCACCAGTGATAGGACCACGGCAATAAGCAGCGCAATGTTGTTCAGCAGGGTGATGGGAATGGCTTCAAACTCACCGCTGGCGTCCACATCGAACCGGTTGAAGCCAGCGGCTGACTTCTGGCCCAGAACATATCGACGGGACTCGTCTGTGATCAGTTGAACGATATCGTTCAGGATTGCCAAACTGATTTCGCCAGACTCTTGCAGTCCGAGGCCTGGGCCCCGATCAGCTACCACTGCCTGCTGCTCTTCAGGGGCGGCGCGCAGCGCTGATATGGGACAGAAGCCAGGGTTGAAACGGCCCGGGATATTGCGGAAGCGGGGAGCCAGCATGCCCGCTGAGAAAGGGGCAATCCACTGTGGCTCCAGCTGCAGGTACACATCCTTGGTTGAGAACAGCCACTTGCCTGCGTTCTGCTGCTCCAGGTCAATGGACACGAGCGCATCAGATGAAGGCTCAGAGTCAATCCAAGCTTGCAGCGACTGCAGAGCACGGCGAGTTGCAGGATCCAACTGCACACCATTATCGAAAGCTCCACCATCTGATACTGCGTACCCCGTTACAGCTGTGATATTCTGGTTGAACATGGAAACATAAATACCACCTCGAGTTGAAGCCAACGTATGGGTGTGTACAGCGGCGTCAAACAAGCCAGAGTTACACGACAAGGAATTTGCCACAGATGCGTTATTGCTTGTGCTGGCCACGTCGCACAGGTCCACGAGCAAGTCACACTTCAAATTTCCAGCAGCATTCACGTTTGGGTTCTCGGGCAAGCCACACGAGGAGTTGCCAGCGAACTGCTCTGAGCGCGCAGGACCAGCGGCACAAATCACGCCACTTGTCTCTGTTGCGTTGACGCGAATGAACTGGTTGCTTTCATGCGGGTAGCGGTCTGCACTTGCCGAAATGTACACTTCCCCTCCGCGTGTGGTGCAGTAGTCACTGACTTGCAGCCCAAGCGTGCCATTTCCGGTGGAATTGAAAGCAGACACCTGAGTGCTGTTCAGCAAAGATAGGTCGCAGTCAGGGCGGTATGCAGTGCCAATGGCAATGTTAGAGTTCGCGAAGAAGTCCTCAAGCTTGACCACGCCACGCTCCGATGCTGCCTCCACGTTCCCGCCCAGAATACTTTGCATCTCAACTTGGATTGTATCGCCTGCTTGGAAACGTAGTGTCCCTGTTGGCCCCAGGTTGACGCTTTCAGACCGCGAGAACATGCCCTCTTGCGTGTACACCTCAAGTCTGGCTGCACTTGAGCTGACGACGTTCACTGTGTTATTGTACAGGTACGGCAGCTTGATGTCCACTTCGCAGGGAATGAAGGCGTTGCTTGTGGAGATATTCAGCATGTTTAACTTTGGGCGGATGTCGATGTCGGTTTTGGGCAAAGTTGCATCGAGCAAAGCATCAAAATTATTGCGTACGAAGTCGAAGGTCTGGCTCTTCGGCCGTGACATGCGTATATTGAGCTCCATGAGAGAGAATGCTGGCTGGTTGGGTAAGAAAGTGATCACACAATTCTCTGAAAAAATGCTCAAATCCTTGGCGGGGTTAAATTGGTCAGCCAAATCTGACGGCTTGAGAAAAAACTGCACAAGCGACATGCTTTGAACAGCCTCATTGGTGGACAGCATTGGCACCGAAACAAACCTGGCGGTACAGTGAGTACATGGCTGGAACCACAACAAGAAGTCCCAACACGGTAAAAAGGAAGCAAAACCTCAGCGTTGCAGACGAAGTTCGAGTGATGCGCCTGCGGATTTAGATCGTAGTTGAGCGACACGCCACTCACGCAGTGCACGCCCGCAACTTACATGTGAGTGATAGGAAACACAATTGCACCAGCTAGACTATCAGCTGCAAAATTTGTTTTATCTTTGTGGCCGCCAAGAAGCAGGTCATATGCTTCGCCTTACAGTGCTTTGCCTTGAGTTTTGAGCTGGCAACCTTGTCAACTTCAGTGCGATCGAGCTCAGCCTTTGCATCTTCGTGCGATTGCAGAAGCATTGACACCTCTAGTTCTTCTAGGAGCCGGCTTTGAGACTCAAATGCTCGCTCGGTGCGCTTCTTTGGTGTTCCAGAGATGCTGGGATCCATAATGCTGAAATTGGCAGTTACTCAGTTCCGTACAATTTCAGACAACACAGCTTGCAATTCGCAGCCAAACAAGCAAGGCGCCTGAGAAAAAGAAAAGCAGGCCTTTGCCTCCTTCAGTACTTGAATCGTGAGCGAAGATCGTGAGTTACGGTCTGCTCGTGACTGCGACGTGCGAGGCACCACCCAGAAGCTAGTAAGGGGTGTCTCATTTTATGAGCTCCAGTTTTCAAGGGACACCCATAACTTTTTGGCGGCCCGATTTCGGAAAAATGCCACAAATACATTCCTTGATGTGATCCTCATGTTGAATTTCAAGCATTTTTGTGCCCGACTATTTTTGAGCTCAATATGGCTATGCTAGTGGTGGTCCTCCGGTTTGGCGTGTCCCATGCCTGGCTGCGCGCCTCGATTTCACATACACTGTGTGCAGCCTTCCAATTTGCACGCTTTTTACCATACCAGGCACCACCGTCATTGCAATATGTGCAGATTGAAAATTAAAGCAAAAGTCATCAAGTTTTTTGTTCAGTACAGAAGAAGCACCCTTTACAGAGGCTATCAATGGTGTTGATGAGAAGCAAGTTCTGGAAGCAGCTGCTTCCTCCTGCTGCATGATTCAACATCAACAAGTTGAATTTGTCCTACTCTATGCACTGCAAAGGCAAATTCTTACACTTTCCAGCAACGTTGGGCTGCCCTGTCCAACACAGGTCGAACAGGCATTGTGCTATCTATGTGTGGTTCCCAACCTTGTGTCACTGTC
>Ga0307982_1000991_pt1 | contig 22698 bp, 23 predicted proteins | sample OrgLakmetagen989_FD_201847 | JGI IMG/M metagenome (GOLD analysis project Ga0307982, IMG submission 201847) | Saline water microbial communities from Organic Lake, Antarctica - #989 | ecosystem: Environmental > Aquatic > Non-marine Saline and Alkaline > Saline | place: Antarctica: Organic Lake...
CCGAGATAAAACATTACTAAACATTTTAATTAGAACTTTGTTTTTAGATAAAAAAAAGAACACTTGGAATTTTCCAGTAGGGGCGGGGATCACCATTGAGTCTAAACCAGAAGATGAGTGGAAAGAGACACTGCAAAAGGCGGAGATTTTACGAGGTTGTTTAAACGGTTGATTTAGGAATAGATCAACGTTATTTTAAAATTAACGGTTAAATTAATTATCATATGGGGCTTATGGAATCATTCTCTAATCGTACGATTGAATTGTTAGAGCCAAAATCTGTTATGAGGATGGATGATGTTTTAAGTCTAGATGATCCTGAAACAGTCGTAATTTGTGATTTTAATATCCAGGGAATGGAAACGGCTATCTTTGATGAAGTCTTTAAAACAAAGATAGGAACGAGAACGGTTTTAAACGTCGATCACCACGTACCAGTGCCGGCGATGATGCGGTTTATTTCGAGTGCAAATTTAGCGTCTAATTACGTGCGTAAGTATGGCGTACCTGCGCCAGCCAAAACGAGTGTGAAAATTCACCACACTGATTGTGATAGTATTATCTCGGCTGCTATGATGCGTGGTTTAATTGAACCTGAATCTCGTTTTGAAGAGGCCGCCATTGCCGCTGATCATACTGGTGCAGAAAACCCAATAGCCGATTTGTTGCAAAGTTTAGAGCTGGAGCGTGATATTTCTTTTTCACTAGAGATGCTCGATATCTATTTAAAGAACGGGAGCTTGCCACCTAGAGCGGTTACCTTAGTTGATGAGCGGACTAAAACCCGATTAGATTTAAAAAATATGGTGGAATCTGGAGTTTTTAAAATGATTGATGGAGTGGCTTACGCAGATATTGATTACTCCGTAGATGCAGGCCTTTTACCCTCATTACTCCCTGATGCGAAAGCTATTGTGGTAAGTATGCCGACAGAGTCCGGACGCAAAAATATTAAAGTAAGATTAACGCCGGCTAGCCCAGAAGGAAGTGATATTAGCAGAATGAATTTAGAGAATAATTTTGGAGGACGTTGGAACGCAGGTTCTAATAAACGAGGTGGTGGAACGACTTTGAGCGCCGCTGAGTTTGCACAGTTAGTAGCCAAAAATATGAAATCTGAATAATATAAAGCAAAATGAATACAGAAACTTTAAAATCACCGACTTTATTCCAACGTCCAATTTTTTGGTACGGTTTAGCCATTGATTTAATAATTCTCGATCAACTTAGTAAATATGCCATTCGAGAGTGGTTGGATTTACCGATTATTTTAATCCCTGAATGGTTGAGAATTGTGTTTGTTGAAAACTACGGAATTGCTTTCTCTTTACCTGTGCCTGGCGGCGTATCGGCTATTATTGCGGTGGTAGTATCGTTATGGTTGGTTTTTAATTTACGGAATGGTCTGCAGGCTAATGCCGTTAAATTAAGCTACACGCTTATTTTAGCGGGAGCGCTGGGAAATTTAATTGATAGAATTTTACTCGGAGCGGTAACAGACTTTATTAGTGTCGGTAGTTTTCCGGTATTTAACTTTGCCGACAGCTTTATTTGTTTGGGGGTAGCGTTATTAATTTGGCATGAGGTCACCAGTGGATAAGTGCAAAGCCTAAGATATTATGAGTATAAAAAAACCTCACACTGTGAGGCTTTTATTTTAAATTATGATTTAAAAATCAAAATTACTTCTTAGTAGCTTTTTTAACGGGAGCTTTCTTAGCGGCTGGCTTTTTAGCCACTGGTGCTACTTCTTTTTTAGAACCTGAACGAGTATCAAGCATTTTAGCCAGGTTAGATTTTTTACGAGCCACATTATTTTTGTGGAGTAAGTTTTTCTTAACGGCCATATCAAGTGACTTTTGAACACTTGGGAAAAGCTTGGTCGCTTCATCCATTTTATCGTGGTTAACTAAAGAAGTGAATTCTTTAATAAGGGCTTTGTACGTATCTTTTGTGATAACATTTCTTTTTTGTCGACGAGCTTCAATACGAACTCGTTTGATGGCTGACTTAATAATGGGCATAATGTGCGGGTTTAATCGGCTCGAATATAAGTAAAAGAAAATACGCGTCAAGCTTTTGCACTCTACTTTTAACCGTTTATGGTGGGCCTACAAATGACTCGCTTTAAATCACTCCCGGTTACGTGCCAATGTGGTTTGTTAGTGGCGGTTTATTTAAAAGGGGGGAGTGGGCGGTTACGCAAAATGTATTTTGGTCGTATAAAGGAAGATCCGTGTAATTTATTTACCAACGAACCCCCTTTATTAATAGAAACCGATATTAACTGCCCCGATTGTAAAAGCCGTATTGGTACCGTCGCGCGGGTTTCTGGTCACGCTGCTGTAAAAATAAATCAAGGGGTAATTAGAATTTAAACTTCAGCGTACAAGAAGGCGTTCAACCAAGCCGCCACAATAGCGCCTATAATCGGTGCGATAATATGAGCCGCTGAGGCAGCGCCTAAGCCAATAGCCACGGCTGGGTTAAGTATGGCACTTGAAGCGCCAGCGGCTATGGTGATTCCTAAGAACAAGCTTCCTCCAACAATAATTCCACTACTTTCGTAATCGTTGTTCCGAACGACTGTGGCGACCCCAAAGGCTAACATTCCAGCCCCCAAAGCTTCAGCTACAAAAACAGTCAAATCATTACTAATAGTAACCGCTGGTGCAGCGCCAAACAGCCAGGCTCCTAAGAGCATAGCGCCAACAGCGCCTAATATTTGAGCCGCGATGTAAAAAGCCGCATCGACCATAGAAATTTTCTTCAATGAAGCTAATGCGATAGTAACGGCTGGATTTACGTGTGATCCACTGACTTTGCCAATGGTATAAACGAGAATACCAAGCGTCAAACCGGCCGCTATAGGGGTAGAAATTGGCAGGTCGGCTACGAGTGTTCCAAAAACCGCTAAGGTAATACAAAAAGTACCGAAAGCTTCGGCCGTGTACTGATGGTGTCGCATGATCATAAGAGGTAGAGGGTTAAATCCGCTCTACTTTAAAATAAGCCTTAAATTTTGACAACTGTTCTTAATTTTTAGAAATCACCGAATTCTTCACTAAACTCGTCTTTATCGTCTACCACTTCAGTGCGACCATAATCAGCGCCGAATCGTTTATCAATATCTAAAAAATCATTGCCGTAGGTATCGGCAAACCAGAAATATATGAGTTGCGTAATTCCAAGTCCAAAAGACATCGTGCCTAAAAGTAGTGGTAGGGCCACAAAAGCCATAATGGTTGGGTTGTTGTTTCCAAAAATACTGAAACAAATAAAGAACAGCACCAGCCCAAGCATCAAGCCATACAGGCTCACTAAAATATATTTTTTAAGCGTAATAATTTCGAGCGTAAGGGTTGAGAAAATAACACTCATGGTTGTATGAATAAAGGCTCCGACGGCGACTCCTGTCGCTCCATATTGGCTACTAACCATAATGTAGATAGGAATTGTTAAGATCAGCATCATTACGTTTCCAACCGCTACTTGGGTAATACAAGTGGCTCGGGCAGTGTAACGTTCTTCAATCGAAGTGATTAACAGTGTTTGCAGAATGTTTGCCGCAAGGGTTGCCATAAAGACCGCCCAGATAACAACGCTCAAAAATAAGGGGTGCGTATTTTGTTGATGCGAAAGAATTTCCCCAAACTCAGTAGTAGTTTGTTGATCGGTTGGAACCAGAACCTCACCCACGATAGACCAGGTTAAAAGTAGGATGAGACCGAGTACCATGGTACCCAGTAAGCCAGAGGCTAAGCCTACTAACGTATTAACAAATACGTTCGGCAGTGTCATTTTCGTGAGGATTTGTTTTTCGTTCATACGTTTTTATTTCCACTCATTATAGCGTAAAAGACCATTAAAAACAACACTTAAAACAAAGACTGCGTAAGTCATAGTCAAACGAAAGATGGTTTAGTCTTTTTGTTTTTCGACGCACTGCTCTTTCCGCCACGCTTCAATGTTGGCATGATGCCCAGAAAGCAAGACTTCTGGCACTTTCCAGCCGTTGAATTCTTCAGGGCGGGTATAATGCGGATATTCAACCGTATCACGACCAATCAGCTCAGAAAAGCTTTCTTCTTGGTGACTCGCTTCTTTTCCAATAACGCCAGGAATAAGACGCCCAACACTATCTATGAATATTTGGGCTGGCAGTTCACCGCCCGTTAAAACATAGCTTCCGAGGCTTAATTCTTGATCCACTAAATGGTCTCTAATACGCTGATCAATGCCTTCATAATGACCACAAAGCAAAATTACACGGTTTATTTTTTTATTATTGGCATAGCTTTCGGCCAAAGGCTGCTGCCACGTTTGACCGTGGGGGGTAAAAAAAATAACGGGGGCGTTATCATCTACCAGTGATTTTACGTGGTTAATAGCATCAAATAAAGGTTGGCAATTCATTACCATGCCAGAACCACCACCGTAAGGCACATCATCAACGCTGCGGTGTTTGTTGGTCGTGAAATCACGAATATCAAAAGTGTTAATCTCAAGCAGGTCACTTTTAACCGCCCGCCCAATAATAGAAGTCTGTTTAAAGCTCTCAAAGGCTTCGGGGAATAAGGTTAAAATATCAAAACGCATCAATTTTAATTATAATTTTTCAGATTCTAATAGCGAATTAAGTGTGTTTTCTCCAAGATCCATAATCGCTATGTGTTTGCTGTGGCTGAGCGTAGCAGAAGAAAATTCTGATAAATTAGGCTCAATAATCTGCACGCGTTCATCGGATTTAAATTGTTGCTGACTTTGAAAAAATATTTTGAAGGTGCGTTGTAAATTTTTCACGAGGTCTTTATTACGACCAAAAAATTTATCAGTATGAAAATCCGTTGGCACCGGCTGGACGTTGGCAACATTGATGCCAATAATTTTATGGCCTTGGTATTTTTGTATCGCTAAATCGACCGGAAAATTTTGGGAAAGCCCTCCATCCACTAAATAGCGACCACTGGCGGTATGAAAATAAGGCTCAAATAAAACTGGAACGGCGAGTGATGCCCGAACAGCGGCCGCTATATTACCCGATGTAAGGGTGACTCTTTCACCTGTCGAAAAATCAGTGGCGCCAATAAAAAGGGGTACATTCAAGTCTTCAAAAGTGCGCTCACCATAAATTTCATCAAGGCTATCTCTAATGGTATCACCGGTGATAAGGCCTGTGTTTTTCCATGAAAAATCAAAAGCTAAGTCGAATAAATTAGTTTTTTTGATAGCATTTTCAATTTGTCGAGCGTTCATGCCGCAAGCAAGCCCAGCCGCGACAATGGCTCCGGCCGAAACCCCCGCGTACCAATCAAATGTGTATTTTTTTTCAAGGACTCTTAAGGCTCCAATGTGGGCTAAGCCTAAAGCGCCACCACCAGATAAAACTAAAGCCGATTTATTTTTTTCCATTAAGCCAGTTTATAAAATTTTCCATTGCGTCGAAGTGGTCACACAAAGTTTTAAAAAAATCGGGTTGTGCGACTTGTGCTTCACTAATGGGTTTCCAGACCGTAAAGCCTTTTAGTTTAATTAAATCAATGCGGGGGTGACTTTTGTCATAGCCCACGGGACCGGTTTTTAAGCTGTTAACTCGCTCTATATCACTGAAAAATTGAACAAAATTTTTGTTCTTAATTATTTCGGGTAGCGTAGTGTTATTATCGAGTAAGCGTTGCCGAATTTCATCTAAACGTTCTTTATCTGGGCTATAAATTCCACCCGCAATGGCGCATCGGCCCGGTTCTAAATGCAAATAATAACCGGCGTTAGGCGTATTTTTACCACCGGGCACAAAAAACATGCCGAAGTTATTTTTGTAGGGGTGTTTGTTATGGCTAAAGCGAACGTCTCGGTTAATTCTAAAAATACATTTACGAGGATCTTGCTGGTAAAAATCAGGGTCTTTTTCGCCTAAATAGCTTAAACATTTTTGTGCAAATTCAATCCACTCCAAGCGTAGGGCTTGGTATTCGTCGCGGTGCTCATCAAACCAAATTTTGTTATTGTTTTGGTCTAACTGCTTTAAAAATTTTAAAATGGCTTTAGAGTTCATCTCGAAGATTTTAGAACAATTCTCTCAAATGAAAAAAGTTTATGTGCCGGGGTCAAAATCTATTACTAATCGCGTTTTAATACTGGCGGCTTTAAGTGATAAACCAGTGACGCTGAAAAATGTTTTAGACTCTGATGACTCACAGTACATGCAGGCCGCCCTTAAGCAATTAGGGGTTCAAATAAAGTCTGTCGGCGCTAATGAGTTACACGTAATCCCTCCAGCTACTTTAAAATCAGGGGCTGAAAAACTGTTTATTGGCAACGCGGGTACAGCGGCTCGATTTTTATCCGCTTTGTCTTTAGTGGTGGATGGCGCGTTTGAGTTGAGCGGAATTGACCGAATGCATGAACGTCCGCAAGCGGATTTAATGATCGCTTTAAATGATTTGGGCGTAGAAATTAATACGTTACAAAACGATGGGTTTTTGCCCGCTACATTTAATGGGAATTTAGAAAGTAAGCCAGGAGAGCGCCCAACGGTTACTTTATCGGGTAAGGTTTCGTCTCAATTTTTATCTGGCTTAATGTTGGTGGCGCCCGCCATGAAGCAGGGCTTAGAAATTAAAATAAGTGACAGTATTCCTAGCAAGCCCTATGTAGAGATGACCGTGGCCTTGCTTAAACTTTGGGGCGTCACCGTTTTGATAAGTGACGACTTTTTAAGCTTTAACATTGCGCCAGGCTTTGAGGCTCCTTCGGAGTACTTGATTCCATCTGATATGAGTTCGGCTAGTTATCCGCTGGCTTGGAGCGTACTTCGCGGCGCCCCTATAAGTATTGAAAATTTTGGCCGCCAAACGCTGCAAGGCGATGAAAAATTTGTCGAAGTGATAAAAGCCACCGGGGCGAAAGTGACTCGCTTGGGCGAAAAATTAATGGTAGAGCCAGAGTTTGATTTGAAACCGATGGGAGATTGGAACTGGGAAAGCATGCCAGACGTAAGTATGACCGGCATGGTGTTAGCGGCTTTCTGTCCAGAAAGTTCTAAATTTATGGGGTTAGAAAGTTTAAGAGTCAAAGAGTGTGACCGTATTTTTGCCATGGAACAGTTACAGCACTTGGGGGTTAATTTAGAGGTAGTCGGGGATGAAGTGCAGGTTACAGGGGCGCCTTCAGTTAAAATTATGGAGGATGAAGTCTGTATTAATAGTTATGATGATCACCGCATTGCGATGTGCTTTGGGATTTTAAAAGCGGCGATTGATTTAGGGGCGGATCCACACCAAAAATCGAAAGTTAAAATTACCGAACCAGAATGTGTGGCTAAAACCTGGCCAGATTTTTGGTTGCATTTAGCCGACTGGGAAAACCAATTAAGACCCGTGAGCGCTTTGATTTTAGAGAAAGAGGATACGTACTTGGTTGTTAAAAAACCTCGTAAAGAAAACGCGTGGCAGTTTCCTCAGGGGGGCGTTGATAAAGGCGAAACCGGTAAACAAGCGGCGGTGCGTGAACTGCAAGAGGAGTGTGGCGCGTCTTTAAGCGTGAAGCTAAAAGGCGAGCGTCCGGTGGGAACTTATCGATACGTTTTTCCGAAAGATTTTGATCGGCATGATGCGACCATCGTGGGGGCTAAGGTTGAATTTTATAAAGCCGACTATATTGACGGCGCAGTAGAAGTCGATGGCGAAGAAATTGTGGATCATGCTTGGGTAACCAAAGACGAGTTTAAAGACTATTTTGAAGGACCGTACTTAAAAGTAGTACAAGATTTAGTATAATTAATAGCAGAAATTGACAATAAAAGGTATTTAAAGTAAAATACATTAATGGATATAATTGATCAGTTAAGACCCGAAGAATCTTACGAAGGCGTGCCAGAGGGCTCTAAGTTCACAAAGCTGAAATTCCCAGAGGTGAGTGGTTTGGCAGGCGAAACCGCTCTTATGACCCGAGTAGAGGTATTAAAGACGATTGCTAAAAATAGTTCTGTTAATGATAACTAAGCATCACCAGTAGAGGTGATTGGTCTTAACGCCTAAAAGAGTACCGCCTAACTTTTTAACAGAATTTCCTTGTGGCTCATTGTGTAGCCATTTCAAACAGTCTTCCAGCTCGGCTTGGCTAGGTGTTTTAAGCGCCACGGCTCTTAAAAATTCGTGCTGTAAAGCCGGATGTAAATCTAAGAATTTTTTTAAAGTGATACTCTTTTGTTTTAGTTCAGTCTGACAGCTAAAATTTAATTGTTGACTTAAAAAATCTTGTAACTGCGCAAACGTCTCTGACTCGCGTACGAACACGGTTTCTAAGTTAGGCGTAATTTTTCGAAGGGCGGGTAAAACTTCTGCCCGAATTAAATTTCGTTCAAATTTTGTGTTCAAGTTTGTGGCATCTTCTTGCCACTCTAATTGGTGTTCTTGTGCGTACTTAAGCAGGGTTTGCTTAGCCATGTTCCAAAACGGTTTAGTGCTTATATCAAAGGGGGATAATCCGTTTGGTCCCGCGCCTTTTGTAAGCCTAAAAATCATAGTTTCAGTTAAATCGGTGGCGTGATGGGCGGTTAAAATTTTGGTAGCGCCAAAGTCATCGGCCGCTTTTTGTGATAACCGCTTTCGTTCCTCTCTCCACGAAGCCTCTACGTTTATTAGTGGCTGTGTATCTAGTTTTTCACTGTAAAATTTAATATTATTTTTTGAGCACAAATTTTGTACAAAATTTAAATCCTTACCTGAATTCAATCTGGCATTGTGATCTAAGTGAAACACGGCTAATTGATCTGAGGATAAAGCTTTCAAGGCTACGTCTAAAAGTACTACTGAATCAACGCCGCCAGAAACCATTAATAATAGTTTAGTGTTTTCTAAATTCGAACTCTTTAGAAACTGAGAAAAAATAGAGGCAACATTACTCATTATTGAATTTTATCGGTTGAGCCAAATCCGCCCCGTGAATCTTTTCCTAAAAAGGTTTCATCCACTTCTATAAATTCAATCTTAGGGGTTCGTACAAATAAGCCTTGGGCTATTTTGTCGCCTTTTTTAACCGTAATCGTGTGATCACGTGGATTTACAAGTTGAATCATTATTTCATCTTTTAGTCCGCAGTAGTCTTGATCGACTAGGCCAACCGAGTGGGGGAATACCAAACCTGTTTTTCGGTACGTAGAACTGCGTGGTAAAATTAGGAGGGCCAGCTCATCAGGGCATTTTACTACGACGTTTCCGGGAACGAGTCCAATTTGACCTGGTTCGATGCTGGTTTCTTGCCGCGCTAAAAAATCAAAACCAAAGCTGCCCTTCGTTTCAAACTTTGGTAAGGGTAAATCGGTATCTAATCGGTGAATTTGCACTTTCATCTTCCACACTATAGAGATAAGTTTTGTTCACCTCAAAATTTTGGTTTCATTTCAAGTTTTAAGTGCCTAAATTACGCTTTGCATTGCGAGGGCGCGCGCTATAATCGATTTAATGAAAAAAATATTATTATCTCTTATCCTCGGATTAAGCTTTACGGTGCTGGCTCAAGATGAATCAACGATAACGGAATTGCCTTTAGACGTTGAAAATCCTCCAGTTTCTGAACTTGAAAAAGAAATTGCTTTCTTAAGCGCTGCCATTGAAATACCAGACACGGTTTTTTTAGGCGAAGAAACCATTTTTGATGCGACTCCTTCAAAAATCATGTCTTTATCAGACTTTGGAAATCCAAATTATTCGTGGAACTTTGGCGATGACTCGGACACGAAGTTTGGGGAAACCGTAAAATACACCTACACCGAGCCGGGGGTTTACACGGTGCGAATGAAAGTGACGCAAGGAACGCAGAGTGAATCGATTGAAAAATCTGTTTTGGTGTACACCAAGCAGATGACCCTTATTACCGACGTGCTAAAAGAAACCTTGGCCTCGGTTGATGCCGAAGCGGGTGATGAAGGTGTTTTGTTGCACGTTATAGAAGTGCCTAAAGATTCTAGTGATCTTTCAAATGAAGATAGCGTGATTCGTCGTTTTCAAGAAAATCTAGAAACACTTAAGGCATCGGAGTCTATTATATTTTACACGGCTTCAACCAGAACCATGCAGGCGTTTGGTCAGTTTTGGAAGTTAATATCAGAAGAAACGCAGTTTGATTTGCGAACCAAATTGTTAGTGCAAATTTCTTCAAGCTCGCTGGATAGAGACGCTAAGCTTATTCAGCCCGTATATGAAATTTTGCAGCCAGAATTTATTTTGCTTACTCGACCAGAGGCGCTCAACCCTATTTTTACCAGAGAAAATATATCGAGTGTAAACAATGAGCTAAATTTGCGGGGAATTGAAGTCCGGCAAGTAGATGCCAAAAGTCGTATTCCTGTTTATTTACCGTTTAGTCGTTTATTGAATCTATTTTCATCTTCAGGGCTTTCACAAACGGTCATTTATTTGCTTTTGTCAGTTCCATTTTTAGCCTTTATGATCGCGTTTTTCCGTCAGTTTGTGGGGGTTTCTACTTTCGGGGTGTTAGCACCACTCATGCTCGCTTTAGCCTTTTTAGTATTAGGATTACAATTTGGTATGGCGGTCTTCTTAGTGGTTATGCTGGTAAGTTGGGCAATTCGAGTGCTGTTTGATAAAGTAGAATTACTCTATATTCCTAAAGTGGCCTTGTTGCTGAGCTGTTTAGCGCTCTCGTTCTTTTTAGTACTTGGTTTAGCGGTCTACTTTGAAGCCTCTCTCGATTTATCGCTGACGATATTTCCGATGATGGTAATGTCATCTATTTCTGAAAAGTTTCTTTCTTCACAATCTGCAGAAGGGATTAGAAGCGCTATGATTGCTGTAGTAGAAACCGTATTAGTTTCATTAATTGCGTACGCCTTTGTTGATTGGGCCTTAATTAAAGACAACGTTTTGGCTATGCCAGAACTTATTTTACTGCCAATTTTAGGGACTATTTGGCTCGGACGATTTACGGGACTGCGAATGTCAGAATATATTAAATTCCGCAGCTTACTGCGTGAAGATTCTCAAGAATAAACTATGGCTTTTTTAAAAGATACGGCTGGCATTTTAGGCATGAACGCACGAAATTTACTGTATATTTCGCGTTATAATTCGGCGGCCAGTAAAAAGTTTGCCGATGATAAAATTTTCACCAAACAGTTTTTAGAATCTCGGGGGGTGGGCGTAGCCAAATTGTATCAAATTGTAAAAAACCAACGTCAGCTAACCCACGAATTTTTTGAAGGGTTGCCCGATAGCTTTGTAATTAAACCAAATCGAGGTTTTGCGGGCGGTGGGATTTTAGTAATTGTCGGAAAAAAAGGGAAACACTGGCTGACTATTTCTGGCAAAAAACTGGATGAAGAGCAGATGTATTTGCAGTGTATCGATATTTTAGAGGGTAAATATTCAATCTCTGGCACCCATGATGATTTACTGGTAGAAGAGAAATTAGATCCGCACCCAGATTTTCGTTTATTGACCCAAACGGGGCTATCAGATATTCGAGTCATTGTCTTTAACATGGTGCCAATTATGGCGATGTTGCGGGTGCCGACTATTGAATCAGAAGGGAAGGCCAACATGGAGTTAGGTGCTATTGCTATGGGGATCGATCTTGGATCGGGTGTTACTACGGGGGCGGCGAAGAAATCTAAATTTATTAGAAAAATGCCGAACGGTGAACCGGCCCAAGGTTTTAAAATTCCGCATTGGGACGAAATCTTGTATTCGTGTTCTAAAATTCAGCAGGTCACTAAAATTGGTTTTCTGGGGGTAGATTTAGTCGTTACTCGGGCTGGCGTGGCGGTACTGGAAGTAAATGCTCGACCGGGATTAAAAATTCAAGTCGCCAACCAAGCCCCGATGAAAAAACGTTTGGACAAAGTCATGGATTTGAAGGTGATGACACCAGAAGAAGGCGTGGATATTGCCAAAACTTTATTTGCTGAAAAATCAGTTTATGAAGCGAGTTTTATTCCAAAACCAATCTTAGGTATCACCGAAAACGTACTGCTTAATACCGTTCCACCAAAAAGTTTAATTGGTAAAATTGACTTAAACAGTGAAACAAATTTGATTTCGGCTGAGTATTTCAACGAGAACGAAAAATTACTAGATATAACCCTGCAAGGGAAACGATTGAAGCTTCCAATTGAGAAAATGAAAGCTAAGAAGTCAGACGCTGACTTAATTTTAGGTGGTAAATTCTTAACGGATTTTTACATAGATGCGAACAAAAAATTTGAACAACAAAATTTAGCTATAACCTCGACTGCCTCCGTCGATGAACGGATGCTGGTAAATATTGATCGAAAAGTATGTGCCATAGATACGCAAATAAAATTACTCAGCTATATTAACCCCCGGAATCTGACGGAGCAGAAAGCTTTGTTTTTAGCCAACTCTGGTTTCTCACCTCGTTTTTCGTATCGAGATATGGATTTAGATTTTGTACAGATGCGGAATGATTTGAAAAAAATTCCTCAAGTAAATCATGAGTTATATCCGTTGTACTCTGGTAAAATTAAAGAGCTAGAAGCGAAACTAATGATGCTTGAAGCCCGTGGGAGTAAAGAGTATTCAGATTTATCGCAAGCCGTTTTTGGTAAGGTGACCCGACATTTATATCAAGAGGCGCTGAAGTTTATCAAAACGAACGAGCCAAACCTAAAACCAGACACCAGCCCAATTTTAGAAACCAAAAAAGCGGTAGAAATTTTACGAGCATTTTTAGTGGAACATCATTTAGGTCACTGGCAAATTAAAATTTTAGACGAGTCAGTGGCCGATATTCAAGTCACAAAACGAGAAGCGATATTGGTTAAAAAAGGGGCGAAGTTTAGCGCCAATCGCTTAAAAGCGTTGTTGGTGCATGAAATTGGAACACACGTGTTTAGATATGAAAATGGAAAAGCGCAGCCTTTAAGAATTTTAGAACGGGGGACGGCGAATTATTTACGAACGGAAGAAGGTTTAGCCGTGTGGAACCAAAATCAATTAGGCCTCACCTTGGGGGATAAGTTTTTAACGCCTGGTTACCAAATTGTGGCGTTGTATATGGCCCAAAAAATGGGCTTTCATGATTTGTATCACTATTTAAAATCAACTTTTAATCTCAGTGATGAACTCGCTTGGAAGCTGTGCTTAAAGTCTAAACGTGGCTACGATAATAGTGATGAAAAAGGCGCCTTTACCAAAGATGCGCTGTACTTTATGGGCATGCGAGAAGTGGATCGTTATTTAGCGCGTGGTGGGGAAGTGGCCGACTTGTACGTTGGTAAAATTAGCGTGCCGGATTTACCGCTGATTCAAAAAATTGAAGGCTTACGACCGGCGAAATTCCTACTCTAATTCAGGATGTCTTTTTAAATAATTACCCAGCTTAATGGCTTGTGCCTCCGCGGAATCTATAACCGTTAGGTGTGGATATTTTAAATTTAGCCAATCTTTATAAACGCTGTAGTGAGTGCACCCCAGTATTAAGGTTTCAATATGATGGTTCTCTATGAGCGTCTCAACCGATTGACATAAGTAATTAAGGGCTTCATCACTTAACGCTAAATCACCTTCAATAAAGGGGACTAATTTTGGCGTGGCTAAGCTGTAAAGTTTAGCTTTTTGATTTATCTTAAAAATTTCACGATCATATTTTTTACTGTCAATAGTTCGCTGCGTACCAATTAAACCGATGTTTAGCGCATGGGTATCAGCGGCCGTTTCAGCGGCGGGTATTAAACAGCCTAAAATCTTATGGTGAACGTGCTTTTCTTGCAGGCGTCTAAGAGCTTGTGTACAAGCGGTGTTACACGCGATAAGCACTAAGTCGCAATGTTGTTGAAAAAGTGTGTTAATGCCTGTTTCTGTGAATTTTAGAATGTCTGACTGAGGCCTATCACCGTAAGGCGCATTAATGGTATCAAAATACCCCACAAATTCATGCTGCGGTAATAAGGCTTCACATTTAATAAGAGTAAAATGACCGCCGAGTCCTGAATCAAAAATTCCAATTTTCATTGTTAAGCCTTTCAATAAATTTATTTTTACCAAGAGCCACCGCCACCACCACCAAAACCGCCACCAGATCGGCCACCGCCGCGGCTAAAGCCACTACTTCTACGCGAGGATGCGGTGCTTCTTGGCGCAGAAGAAGTAATAGAGCGTGCCGCTGTAGCGGTTATCCCTTTTTCAAGGGATCGTATATTTGAAATATTTTGTCCTTCGTACCATTCTGGTAATTGAATTTTATCGCCAAACACTTTGGCCCATTTATCAGTCAGGTTCAGTGCAATCGCGTAGGGCAGGTTTTCTTCGAAAATATTTTGCGCCTCACTCCAGTTGATTCGGTCTTTATCAGCGGTAGATAAAAACATTTTGTAGCCTTTTATATCGTGCTGAATGAGCTGTCCTTTTTTTCCAAACTGAGGGAGAGATAAAGCCGCAATCGTTCCAATAATTAACGCAGCGGCGGGGAGTAAACTTTTGGCCATCAATGAAAAAGCAAATCCGAGAAAAAACACAAAGAAGCCTCCAAAAATAAGGCCCATCACTTTTAGAAAGCCTTGCGTAGATCCAAGTTGAAACCTAAAATAATGACTCACTTCTAATCGAATTTGATTTAAAAGTCGTTGATAATTGGCATGTTTGAAAATCGATTTATTTTTTTTCACGAGCTTTTTTAGCGACAGGGTTTCACCCGGTGCAACTACAATATGGTCATACACAAATTGCTCTTCTTTATCGAGCTTAACATCAGCGCGTGGCAAAGCGGTAAATTCGTAACTAGCGCTTTTGAACGCACCAGCGGGGCTGGTTTCTTTGATTTTTAAAAGACCTTTTACACAAAGTTGGGTTAACAAGGCTGTTAAATCTCTGGTGTGCGGTTTTCCGCGATCAAAGTAACCAATCAGCCCAACCCCTAAATTTTCTGGGGGATGGTAGAGGGGAATAACCGTTTTTTTAGGTTTTAATGCATTCCTAATTCTAAGATTTCGAGCTACGCCCCACACTGGAAAGAGTAAAAATAGATATTGAAATTTTTTAGCCCAAGCTTCAAAATCAAACGACATTTGACGTTCAGGAATCGCCACTAAATCTTTTTCCCAGCCAAAAACGATCGTTAAGCCTTCGCCCAGAGTTAAAGGCTGAGTGGTTTTAAATCCAGCTGCAAAAGCCTCTTCATTAACTTGAAATTCGCAATTTTCATCACTTGAATCGATAATACCTGTAAGACACTTCGCTTTTAGAAATTCGCTTTTTGTCGGGAGTGTAACGAGCGCCGTGGCTTTTTGAATAGGCGCTTCCCATTCATTCCCTGTGACGTTCCAGTAAAATTCATCGTACGCTTCAAAGGCGTTTAAAACGCCCGCAATGTTATAGCTAATAACGTAGGTTTCCTTTGGGTCTACGTACACATTCGGGTTACCGATTTTAAGCGACAGGTTCGAGCCATTCTTACTTTGAGCAAACATTCGATTGAGTCCGTCTTGATCCACCACTTTAACGTCAGTAATAGGCGTGTTAAAAAGCGCCTCGTTTTCATCTCTGTATTGCACAGGTATATCTCTAAATATGCCGCGCTTAGGAGGCGCACCAGTAAAGTCTGCTTTAATGCTTTCGGTTATATTTACCGTACCGTCGGCTAAAATATTGGCTTCAATATCAAATTCTTCAATCGTCCAAGCGTGTGATATACCTGCTATAAAAAGAGATGAAATTAACGCAAGTTGAACAAAAAATTTGTTCATACTAAAATTCAGTGCTTACGTTTTCTCTTTCGCCGATTTCGGCTTCAAAGAAGTCTGCATTTTTAAAGCCAAATAAGTTTGCCAGCATGTTAGCTGGAAACATTTGGATAGCGGTGTTGTAAGCTTGAACCGATCCGTTGTAGTAACGCCGCGCTAAATTGATGTCATCTTCAACTTTTTTAAGCGTGTTTTGCAGTTCTAAAAAGTTTGTGTTGGCTTTCAAGTCTGGGTAGGCCTCTGATAAGGCAAACATACTTTTAAGCGCGCCTGAAAGCATGGTCTCGGCTTGTGCTTGATCTTTAGTGCCCGACGCGCTTTGCGCTTGATTGCGTAGTTTTACAACGTTCTCAAGCGTTTCTTTTTCGTGCGAGGCGTAGCCTTTAATAGTACTAACTAAATTAGGAATTAAGTCGTATCGCTTTTTAAGGTGCGTATCAATATCTGACCAAGCCGATTGCACCTTGTTGGTGAGCTGAATGAATTTGTTATAGTAGCCCGCTAAGAAAACCACTAAAGCTACGATGGCGCCGCCAATGATAAGAAGAATGTCCATGATTTAAGTTTTTATAAATTTAATTATAACAGAAATTTTTAGAAATTACATCCGCTCTGGAACTTCAATCCCTAAAACGTTCAATCCTGCTTCTATTACGGCTAGTACTTTAGTCGCCAAGGCGAGTCGTGCCTGTTGTAATTCTGTTGTTTCTGCTTTAAGCACCGAGTTATCAGCATAAAAACTAGACCAAGCTTGAGCCAGCTCAAGTAAATACGTCACAACGTAAGTTGGATTTTTGTTCTCAGCGGCGCGGTTAAGCGTGTTCGGCCATTCTAAAATTTTCACGCCGAGTGTTTTTTCTGCTTCGCCCAGCGTTCCAGTATCCTGGGCTTCTAAACCAGAGGCTTTCGCTTTTTCTAGAATAGACTTAATTCTCACGCCCGCGTATTGCAGATACGGCCCAGTAGCCCCATGAAAATCAATCGATTTTTCGGTTTCAAAGGTAATCGTTTTATTGGGTGAGGTTTTAAGCAGGTAAAATTTCCAGGCGGCGTTTTGCACTTGCTCGGATATAGTTTCTATTTCCGTCGCGCTTAGATCATCCTCTTTGTGGTTTTCTTTCATTTTAGTGGCCACGAGTGTTTGTAATTCATTCATTAAGGGGTCAGCGTCAACGACCGTCCCTTCACGCGATTTCATTCGTCCTTCTGGCAGGTTTACTAAACCATAATTTAAATGATGTAGTTTATCTTTATCGGCGAGCCCTAATTTATCTAAACACGCAATCAATACTTTAAAGTGGTAGTTTTGTTCGTCGGCCACCACCCAAATATGTTCATCAAAGGCAAAGTCTTGCACCCGCTGGTATGTAGTCGCTAAATCTTGCGTCACATAAACGGTGGTTCCGTCAGACCGGATAATTATTTTTTCGTCTAAACCTTGATCACTTAAATCAATCCAAACGGCACCGTCTTTTTTATAAAATACACCATCTTCTAAACCTTTTAAAGCAAAGTCTCGGCCTTGCTCGTAGGTTTGCGATTCAAAATATTTTTTATCGAAACGTACCCCCTGCCGCTCGTAAGTGGCATCATGACCTTCATAAGTCCACTCATTCATTTGTTGCCATAAGGCTTTGGTAGATTCGTCTCCATCTTCCCAAAGTCGTAGTAAAGCTTGGGCTTGATCGTTTAAAGATTCATCTTTTTTAACTTCAGTGCCAAATTTAACATAATAGCGCCCGACAAATTGGTCTGGTTTTTCACCCGTCGACGCTGGAGTTTCACCGTTACCAAATTTTTGGTACGCCAGCATAGATTTACAAATATCAATCCCTCGATCATTTACAATAGCCGTTCTAATTACTTCGGCGCCTGTGGCTTCGATTATATTACCCACTGAAATTCCTAGCGCGTGGTTTCGCATGTGTCCTAAGTGCAACGGTTTATTTGTGTTGGGTGAGGAATACTCCAGTACTACCTTTTTCCCTTTCATGAAGTCGGTTTTCAGCGGCGTCTCAAACACATTTTTAAAGAACGCTACTTCACTAAAAAATAAGTTTAAATAGGGGCCAGATTGGGTTGTTTTCTGAACGAGATCAAAATTTTCTAAAGCCTTGGCGACTTCGTTTCCTATTTCAATCGGGGATTTTTTGAGTGCTTTGGTTAAAGCAAAAAACTGCATCGCTAAATCTCCCGTCTGCCCTTTTGGCACGGGAGAAAAAATTATTTTAGCGGCGTTATCGGCGCTCCAATTTTTTGATAGATAATCGATTACTTGTTGTTGCATCGAAAAGATTATAGAAAGGTATTTAAAAATTACGAGTTAGATCGCACCGACATCAAGTTCTTGTATCCCAAAAACACTAAAATGATACCGATGACTTGTTCGATTTTCTTCATACGGGTTTGTAAAAACACTTGTACTGAATTGACACTAAACAATCGCGCGACGAGGCTATACCAAATAACGGTGTTGATCGTTAGCACTACGCAGGTTAAAACTTTAATCCATAAAGCCGTTTCAACAGGCATAAATAAAGCAAAAACACTGACAAAAGCAATAATGGCTTCGACGTTGAGTAAGTTAGCAATCGCGCCCATTTTAAAAGCTTGCGCCGGGCTAATGTTAGATTTGAGTTCTAACTTGTTTTGAACGGGATTTAAATTTTGAGCGTTTTTAATAAACCCAGTGCCAAGATAAATTAAATACAAAGCGCCGGCTGTTTTTATGAGTGCTAACGCGTCTGGGTAGTGAGCGATTAAAGCACTTAAACCAAAGACCGCCATGAGCGTATGTAAAAACGTAATTATTCCGAGCCCAAAAACGGTGTAGTAGCCAATTCGACGCGAGTATTTAAGGGTGTTCCGGGTAATAATCGCAAAGTCTTGGCCTGGGCTCAGGGTAGATATAAAATCAACGGCGGCGATAGTGAGGATAAGATAAAGGGTCGTCATATTAAAGGTTATTAAGGGTGTCTTTTAATTTTTCTAAACCGAGATTACCAGCAGCCCCCAAGCTTTTTTTCTGTTTTAGATTTTCTTGAATATCTTCAGCGGAAAGCGTGGTTAAAGCTTGAAGGTTATTTTTGACTTGCCCGTAGGCCTCGCGAAAGGGGACACCTTGAGCCACTAACGCATTCGCTTGATCAGCCGCAAAAATTTCTGGTGTAAAAGCGGCTTCTAGTTTAGCTTGGTTTGGTGTGATGTTAGAAACTAAGGCTTCGCTCATTTTCAGCATGCTTTGTAAAAGTTCAACCGCTTTCATGGTCGGTTCTTTGCTGAGTTGTAAGTCTCGGTGATAACCAGATATTAAGTTCTGGGTGAGGTGTTTTAAAGTACATTCGTAACCCAGCATCACGGCATGAGAGCCTCGAAGTAACTCGGCAGAGTCTAAATTTTTTTTCTGCGGCATAATAGAGGAGCCGGTAGTGAGTTCATCGGCGATGGTAAAAAATTTAAATTGGGAACTACTAAACCACACTAAATCGTTCGCAAAGTGCGCGAGGGTGGCACTCAAACTAGCCAAGTGCGAAACGAAGTCTGCTTCAATCTTACCTCGAGTATTTTGGCTGGTCATGGCTATTTGCAAACAGTTCTCAAAGCCTAATTTTTTGGCGGTGGTTTCACGTGGTAAATCAAAATCAACGCCAAAGCCAGCGGCCGAACCAAGGGGGGATTGGTTTAAAGTTTTTCTAAAATTTTTTAGTTCGTTGATGTGAGTTATCAACATTTCACAAAAGCTCGCCGCCCACATACCAACGCTACTAGGCATGGCTATTTGCGTGTGAGTAAATCCCGGCATGGGTATAAATTCGTATTTTGTGGAAAATTTGTGGAAAAGCTTAGCTAAGTATTGTGTAGAATAAATCGTTTGATCAATTTTTTCCCTTTCCCAAAGTCTCATAGCGACCAGTACTTGATCATTCCTGCTTCTTCCTGCGTGTATTTTTTTACCGGTATCGCCAATTTTACTGACTAAGTAGTCTTCAATGGCGGTGTGGCCGTCTTCTTGCGCTGGACTAATAGGGAACTGGTCTTTTGCGTGCAGATCTTTAATTTCTTTCAAAGTACTGATGAGTGACGTTAGTTCTGACGCGTTTAAAATATTAATTGAGGCTAAGCCTTCAGCGTGCGCGATGGACGCGTCTACGTCGAAGGGAACTAACGCCTGGTCTAAAATGTAGTCATTGCCAACGGTGAATTCCTCCACCAGTTGCTGTAGGTCTTTATTGATTGCGGAATCGGTTTTCCAGAGGGTCATAATTAATTTTTGTTAAGTTCGGCTTCCCAGTCGTACATCCCAAAGGCCGTTTTTTGGGGTAGGTTCCAGAGTTCAATAAAACCAGCGGCGGCGTTTTGATTAAAGTCGGTCGATTTATTAAAGGTGGCTAGATTTTCATCAAACAACGAGTGGGGCGATTTAAGCGAAACCACGGTGGCTTGGCCTTTATAAAGCTTAACTTTAACCGTACCGGTTACTTTTTTATTCATGCTATTGGTAAAGGCGTGAATGTGGTACATCACCGGATCGTACCATTTGGCGGCATAACACAGGTAGGCCCACTTCGTATCAATAAAAGTTTTAAGTTCGTTCTCTTCTCGGGTAGAAACTAGTTTTTCCAGCTTTTTATGCGCTTCGATTAAAATCGTGGCGCCAGGGTTTTCATAGACACCTCTTACCTTTAAACCGACAAATCGATCTTCAATCAAAGGGAAGATACCAACCCCGTGTTCGCCGCCAATTTTGTTGCAGTCGGCAATAATATTTCTCAGCGAATCACTCTTTCCATTTAGGGCGGTTGGCACGCCTTTAGTAAACTCTATTTCAAGATATTCAGGTTTATCGGGGGCTTGTTCTGGCGTTTTACACCACTGCAAAATTTGGTCTAGTTTTGGTTCGAGCCCCGGGTTTTCAATTTCACCGCCTTCACCGGTATTGCCCCACATGTTTTCATCATATGAGTAAGGCTTAGCAACTGATTGTTTGACGGGGATATTATGCTGCTTACAAAATTCGATCTGTTCATCTCGGCCCATGCCCCATTCTCTAACCGGTGCAATGGTTTTTAGTTTAGGGTTAAGCGTGGTGATATAGCCCTCAAATCTAACTTGGTCGTTGCCTTTACCCGTACAACCATGGGCAATTACTGTACAATTATATTGTTCAGCTATCTTAACGGCTACTTTAGCAATCATCACTCGCCCGAGCGGCGTTGATAACGCGTAGCCCCCTTGGTAGTCAGCGTTGGCCTTAATGGCTTCGCTTAGTAGTACGTCAGCGAATTCGGTTTGCGCGTCGTATACAATGGCGTCGCTGGCTCCTAGGTTTATGGCTTTCTGTTTAATCTCCGTCAGATCATCGGCGGTTTGTCCAAGGTTTATGGTTAAGGCGACGACTTCGCACTGGTATTCATCTTGAATCCATTTAAGCATCGTCGAAGTGTCAAGCCCGCCAGAGTAAAGAAGCAAGCATTTTTTAAAGCTGCCTTTGGCGGCTTCGTGGCTGGCGGTTTTGAGGTACGGTGTTTTTGATTTCATAGTTAAAATTAGTTAATAAGATTGTTTTTAAATTTCTGGCTTGTCCAGAATCTGAGATTTATTTCCACTGCACAAAGTATCTATCAGTGCAGACTCGGTTAAACCACAAGGGAAACTGGTGTGATTCATAGACGTCACCGTCAGCTTTATCGGCAAAGAAGCCATGAGCCGTACTAAAGTCTTTAGTGACGGCAAAGCCGCCAGAAGCGGCTTGGATGTCTTTTTGGGTATTAAAAATCTGCAGCAGGCACGCGCCAATACCTTGCCCAGGTTTTAAAACGAGCACGGATCCCATTTCGGCTAACTGGGTTCCGTCGTGGGTTCTGTATTCAAAGAAGCCGACTAAATTTTGTTGGTCATCAAATTTTGGAAACCAGTGGTCACTATTTTTAAATATTTCTTCAGCCGTCTTAGGCATCAAAATACCTTCAGCCGAAAGGGGCGTAATTAAATCGGCTATTTCTTGAGAGAGGTTTTCTGAAAGGTTCATGGTTAAATAAAAAAAATCACTTCACGCGTATAGGGCAGGGAAGTGAATTATGAATAAAAAATGTATACAAAAATCTACTTCCAACGGTAACGGCGGCGGCGAGCGTGTAAGTAAAGTTTAGGATATTTCATTTTAAACGGTTGTTTTAGTAATTCTGGTTCCAGCGTGACCACCGCTCAAAACGGTTTCTAATTGGGCTGGGTTTTTGCCGCTGACTATCCACACTTCTTTGGCTCCCATTTGGAGTGCTTTTTTAGCGTTTAGAAGTTTATCGCCCATACCGCCCGTTCCTCCATTAGAAGTTCCATCACAATGTTCATCTACAAAGTCCGTGGTAATATCATTGGCGTCTATCTCTGGCACGGCTTCTTGTGAATTTCTTAACCAAAATCCGTCGGCTGATGTATTTAAAATAAGTCTGACATTGTCTGCAATTCCTGTCGAAAACCCAGCTACTTGCGCGGCTAAATGATCATTATCACCAAATTCGTGTTTGGCATCTTCTTTAAGTTCTGAGTCATCAACCCCATCATTAAAATTAAAGACATAGAGTAATTGATTCGCTACAGCGGCCTGTACGGTTTCTTTAACGGTATCTCTTTTTAAATCGTAGTAAGTAACCAGTTTTTGCAGTACTTTTTCATGGGGCATGGCTTGTTTCCAAGCTTCAATTAAATCGGGTTGTCCTAGCTCTGCTAAGATTCTCTTAGCCGTTGTTTCATCCTCTATGTCAAAATCATGCCCATTCATGGCGACTCTCCCAAAACCTACCGCGCCAGAACTAACCAGTATTTTTGGACTTTTATGGGCACTAATAACTCTGCCATGTTGTCTGATCACGTTATGATCAATGGCTGGCATGCCATCAAAATCTTTAGTAGTTAGAACGGCTGTTCCGTATTTAATAATATCGAGGGTATTTGGGGTTTCCATTTTAAAATTTACATAA
>Ga0307982_1000994_pt1 | contig 22616 bp, 12 predicted proteins | sample OrgLakmetagen989_FD_201847 | JGI IMG/M metagenome (GOLD analysis project Ga0307982, IMG submission 201847) | Saline water microbial communities from Organic Lake, Antarctica - #989 | ecosystem: Environmental > Aquatic > Non-marine Saline and Alkaline > Saline | place: Antarctica: Organic Lake...
GCCCTGCCGCCCACGCTCATTACGGATGACAATGCGCAGGGCATCCTGCACCGAGAGGGCAGGCGTGAGGTCTTCGAAGAGACCCTCCAGCTCCACCAGCACACGGTCGGTGCCCAGGGCAGTCTTCATGTAACCCTCCACTGTGAGATCGCGATCACCAATGCGCCCTGCATCATCCTCCACAAAGAAAGCAGGAATGGGCACATCCAGCGCGTCGGGCTGAAGCTTCAAATCCTGCAGCAGGTCGTCCATCTGAGGGTACAGCCATGGCACGGGAAATTGAGCCGTGGTGGTGACTTCACAGTCTGGGAATGGCGGATTCCAGTAGATGATGGCATGCTTTAGCTGCAAAAGCCGCACCATAATGGTCTCCAGGATATCTTTGAGGTCTTTTCGCTTCTGGGGATGCTTCATGTGATGGTAGCACTTCTCTAAGTTGCGGTACAGTTGCAAGTATTGCACATAAAGCATGGCGTAATGCTGATACTTTTGCAGGGGACTGGCCTTGACATCCTGTGTAACAACACTGGCTTGAACTTATGCGCCCACATTGACGAAGGCATGCAAAACCTACTGGTAGCTTTGTGCCTGGTAACTGGTCCAGTTCAGGATTCTCAATATGGAGAAGCTCATTCAGCTCCGACATGCAGTCAGCCCACAGACTGCCATATGTTCTGCAAATCAATGAATCATGAACTTGTCTTGAAGATAGCTGACACAGTCTGTTCACCGCACCTGCTGCTCATGTTGCCTTGGACACGGAGTTTCACTCGCGTTTCGAAGACGCTACGGCAACTGCACGATGCTCCGTCCCTAGCAAGTTGCGCGTGTGAATAGATATGAAAGCACTTTTCGGAAAATACGAGAAATAGTGTCTGTGTTGGTAAAAGTCTGGTCGCTCCCCTATGATCGTGGAATCACAACAAATGACCTGCGGGTTGAGACGCTGCTGAAAACGCGACCACTACCTGGATCTCCTACTGAGTAACCGCACATGAGTTTGTCGGGGTGAGTTTCAGTCAATTGATACCACGATGGTGAGTCTGTGCTCAAGTATTTGTTGCTTTTGCCAAACCCGGCAAGTAGTGCACCCCTGGTACACCCCCTTACTGGACCTTCAGTTACGCTTCTTGCTGGATTTTTTGCTGCTCTTGCCACGAGAGCGAGAGCTAGCACTGATAGATGAGCTGCTGGGTGCAGTGAAAGTGTTGCTGCTGTCCTGCGAGTACACAGCCAGGGCCACTGCCGTACCCACCACCGCAAAGAACATGCCCACCTTCTCGGCAGTCACGCTGAAGGTGTGCCAATCGAACTCGTCAGTCTCGTACATCTCAACTGTGCTGTTGTAATAGGTGGACATGCCCTGCTGCTGGCTCTCCCCAGAAGTGTAAAACACGTGGAACATCATGTGGAAGGACTCCATGGGGGTGTTGGCGGGCATCATGAAACGGTAGCTGTAGCTAATCTCAGAGTCGCCCGCAAGGGTTTCGTTGATGCTGACACCAGTGAAATTCATCTTCACTTGGGACAGGTCGTTTGGGTCGTGCAGGGTGCCAGTGATGCCTTGCACCAACAGCGGGTCCTCACCCTCATTCACCAAGGCGCACACCACGGACAACTCCTTGTTCACAGGCACACCTGCAGAAATTCGGCGTGTTAGGTATGCTTGGGGCGCAAAAAAGCCTGGGTATGGTAGCACTCACGTCCTTCGGGAGTGCCAATGATGTGGCTGCGTGTGTACACAACAGGCCCGGTGACCGCGCTGAAGTCAATCTCATCTTCGCCATACATGTCCTCCTCGCCTTCGTCCATTGCCATATCGAGAACTTCATCTATAGCGACATCTGCTTCATCCGTTGTAATGGCACCTGTAGAAGGCACTTTTGAAGGTTGCGGCATTTGGCGTGCCAGCTGCCGGCATGCACGACATACCTAATGCGACCACAGCACAAAGGCCGAAAACAAGAGCTGCTGCCAACTTCATGGTGTATATATTCTGCAGGGAAACCAAACTTGATCATGGCGAAGCGAATTGGCAAGAGCAAAGGCACAGTGGCATCATCACGACCCGCCGCGTGTCGTGCCAGAATTCCTGGAAACTTACCGTTCAGACGGCTCACAAACAAGGAGCTGATGACTTATTAATACTATTTTGCGATGTAATTGCTGAACGGGGTGTGCCCTCATGCATCACGCTTCCTCCGGGCAATGCAGTGAAGTTGATGTTGTTGCCCCCTCCACACGGCATCGCTTTCATTTTGAGCAGACATCCGAGACACTACACAGCAGGATCAAAGAAACTCACTGAGCGGGACACCAAAACACGTGCCCGTGTGTTTGTGTGTTTTGGTGCATGTAGCTGGTGTTTAGACTGGCGGAGCAGTTGTGCATTTGAAACACTGGAGCTCACGCAGGGCAGAGAACTTACTCGCTGTCCTCATCGGAGTCGTCGCCGCCAACCTGAGCAAGGAGCTCCTGCACGCGGGCCTGCTTGGTCTCGGTGAGCTTGGTCTGGTATGCCTCCCAGCGGGCGGCAACCTCGGCGCGGCGCTGATCACCAGGCTTCTTGGCGGTCTTCTGCAACTTCTGCTTGAGGGCAGCGGTCACCTTGAACTCCTTCTTGGCGGCCGGGCTGGGGTCCTTGCGGATGGCAGCGTGCACCTTAGCGAGCAGAGCAGGGTAGGTCTCCTCGTTCAGGCCGGCAGCCTTGAAGGCAGCAAACTGCTGGGAGTTGCGGGCCTTCTTGCCCTCGCCGGCACCCAGGGCGCCCTCAGACACAGCGGTGATCCACTCGCCGATGGTCTCACCCATGATGCGGCGGCGGTGCTCCTCGGGCTCCCACTTCTCGTCGTCCTCCTCGGCGTTCTTGTTGTAACCGGGGAAGTTCTTCTCGTTATGGGGGATGTCCAGTCCACCGTCAACGGCTCCCTTGAGGACACCGAAGATGCGGGCACCGGGGGTGGTGGCCTTCACGCCGACATCCAGGTAGGCGCGGAATGGGCGGCGGACGTGCTCGTCGTAGTCAAAGCGGTCCTGCTCGGCGTAGTAGTCGCCCTCAGCAACCCAGTAGGTGGCCTTCTTGCGCTGGCCGGCGTGCTCAGCCTCATCAGCCTCGAAAGACACGATGTCGCCAGTGACCTCCTCCTGTCCCTTGTATGCCTCTCCGAGGTTGCCAATGCGCTTGTTGCCGGACTCATCAGAGACCTCCTGGGTCAAAGAAGCTAGCAGGCGGCGGGCCAGCAGCAGGCCGGTCGCGTAACAGGCGGAGTAGTTCTTCAGGCCGACGGTGAGGCCATAGCGGGAGAGCTCAGCGGAGTTGGCGGCGCAGATGGTCTCGTCACCCTTGGCACCGGTGCGCACAATCTGGGCGATCACGTAGCGGTTGGTGATGCGGGCAACTAGGCGGTGCTTGGGGATCTGGTACTTGTTCTTGTCCTGCACAACAAGCCCCTTGCGCTGGGCATAGTCGGTCTTGCCCTCTGAAGAAAAACAAAATGATCACGGCACGTTTCAAGGGCAAAACCAAGCAAGAGATGCCAAGAACTTAGTTCTGGAACCATTTTCCGCACAAACTAGGCTTTATATTACGCACCACGTCGTCTGCAGAAAACGAATAGTGAAAAAACAAATTCAGCTTACAAATCTTGAAAGGAGGAGAAATCAGTTGCGATGAATCTCTCCTTTGGGTGAACTTTGCGCACAGCCGCAGCAGCACACCATTCCACTCACCGCCGGAACTTAGTCTGGTAACGGGAGAAGTAGGACTTCGCCTTGGTAATCTTGACGTAAGGCTGTGAGAAGAAAGATTGCCAGCAATTGAATTAAAGAACCCAGCAAAGGAGGCTCTCGAATGAAATTGAGCAGAGCGGAAAAAGAACGCAGGCACCACCACGCACCATATTGAAAGCTGAGTTAGTTGAAAGTACAACGACAACGACGGCCTGCTAATGAGTTCTCTGAAAAGTGAACTTTCATACCTGTTCCTCGAACCTTTCACCACACAAAGAGGTTTCCAAGTTTGGGGGGGCAGAAAGCTTTGACGAATTTCACCGGCTGCTAAGACTGCATGCTTTGTCGCCCCTGGTGAAAATGCAGCGGCAAGCGCACATTTGCAGAACTGGCCATAGTAAGTGCTTGCGAAGAATCCCACATTGGCTTTGGGGGGGGGCGTTGTGTGCTGGTGCCAGCGCGCTGAGGAAAACCACATCCCAACAACAACAGAACCACCGGAGGTAATAACTCCAAGTCCAGAGCAGGATAATGGAAGCTTCAGTCTCAAGGCGGTCACGCCGCAGTACCAACACGGCACAACCGGCTTTGGAGGTGCCCAGTGAGCTGAGAGCACTTGAGCAGCGTGGCACAAAGCTGCCTGCTTTCATCCGAAAACTGTATACTGTGAGCAGCGAGCAATTTCTGCAGCACGATGCCGTCGGAGCACCATCATTGGTTTCCGCTGGCGCAGATAATGCATAGTGGAATGCACGATTCCATTGTACATTGGGATGAACATGGTCAATCAGTGGTTATTCTCAATGTAGATGCATTCTGTCTCCAGTAAGCCCACGCTATTCTATACTTCCTCAGCTGCCGAAGGATTCACCCACCCTGCCACAGAGTGCTTCCCAAGTACTTCAAGCATGCCCAATTCGCATCGTTTGTGCGTCAGCTCAACATGTATAAGTAAGTGGCATTGCCTGTCGGCTTTCCTAGTGCTGGCACGATCTCCTCGCAGCTTCCACAAGATCAAGCACCCGCTATCTGAGCACACCTTCAGCAACACCCATTTCAAGCGCCATCGGCCAGACTTGCTGCCCAGCATCAAGCGAAAAGCCTCAGCTACACCACTGCCAGTATCACCACAAGTGCGTCCGGACTCTCAGCACAGCGGGGCGCCCCGTGCCTCCTCTCCCTACTCCATCCCAGACTCCCTCGCCGGCAGCGTGCCCAAACCAGCAGACGTGGCCAGCGATGACGCTGCAGCGACTCTGATCGGTCTAAAGGGCAACAGTTCAGCCACACCAGCTGCCAAGCGCCCCCGCTCCAGGGCGCACTCCCCGCAGTCCCTCCCCGGCGACATGCCCGGGGAGGGCGACACAGTCAGCGTCGGCGGCAGCAGCGCGTACACCACCACAGGCCTGCCGACAGCCAGAGTCTTCGGCAACACAGACACAGCAGCCCTTGCTGGCGCGCTGGATCTAGCTCGAGTGCAGGCCCGTGGCGGCGCCTCCGGGCAGCACCTGGTGGGGGAGGCACGCTTGCTATCAGAGTACCTGCAGGACTCACGCCCCCAAGGGCCACCCAGCCGCCACTTTGCCAGGAGTGCTCTGCACTCCCCAATGCATAATGGAGGTGCAGGTGCACTGCAGGGCGGCACGAAACGTACTGCGCAAGATGCGTTTGATGCGGGGTCGAACTCAACCGAGCACCTGGCACAACTCAGCAACGATGGACTGAGTTTGGCAGTTGAGGCTGCAGCGGCTGCGAGCTCAGTCTCAGCACTTCTGCCCCAGGTGCTGCAGCAAAGTGTTCGAGGAGATGTGACGGGTGCGTTGCATGCGCTTGGCAGCAGCTTGCAAAGCGTGGTCAGCAGGCAAGCTCGCATGACCGCACACATGCTGCACTTGCAGCGGGCTGCCATGTCTGTACTACAATATGCCCGCACAGCAGTTACACAGACTGCAGCAAAGGCTGGCTCTAGCCCGCCGGCTTCACAGGCTGGAGATCGCGCGGAGCAGCGCCCCCCGTCACCACCGGCAAGCACGCTTTCGGGCAGAACACTGGAACAGCAAGGGGCAACTACCGGCTGGCACATCAACACAACTGCGGCGGGATTTGATCACGACGGTGCATTGAATGACATGTCCCCTCTGCCTGGACCAGCGCTTGCCGCGCTGCCGTCTGTGGGGACAGCCAGCGTGGATGGGGCCATAGAAGCCGCTGCTGCCGCACAGGCACAGGCAGGGGCAGTACATGATTCCCCTAACTTCAAAGCTCTCTTCAGTGCAGTGGACAAAGTCACCAGTGTTGGTGGCTCTGCTGGCGGCAGGTGAGCATCAACCTCCATCACCGCTGACCCCTGCCTCGCCCCCTGCCACGCACCAGCATGCGGGAGGACTGCACTGTCCCGTACGCCTTGAGCTGGGACCGTATCATGCGCTCCTGCTTCTTGGCGTGCACCTCCTTGGCTGCATCCTCGGCGGCGATTCGTTCCCTGTCCTCTTCCGGCAAGCTCTGCACCCGCATCTCCAGCTCCTGCCGCTTGGCTTCAGCCTCCAGCTGTTTCTGCTTGCGTAGCGTGTTGAAGAAATCCTGTGAGCGGGACTGCGCCGATCCACTGGATGGTCTCCAGTCAATGCTGAGTGGGGAGAGCATCAAGCTCTCCCGCCGGCCGCCCCCCGAGGCAAGGGCGGCTGGTTTTTCTGCATCAGCTGCTGGTACAGCGCCCTCGGCTGGCGCAGCTGCCCCCCTGCCCACCTCTATACGTTCACTGGATGACTGGTCGTGGCGCTGTCTCTGTCGAGAAATGAGCGCTTTCTGCTGTCGAACTGACTCAATGCTCACCCTTTGGCGACTCCCCGAGGCCGCAACAGCGTCAGGAGTTGGCTGTGCTGCAGCTGAGACACCACCAGAGCGCGGTGACATGGCGGATATTTTCAGCGTTTGTCTGCCATCAGATACCGCAACGTGCTTCTTGATGAGCGTAAGTGTTGACTCCGCTGTATCCAGTTTCCCCAGTTTGCGCTGGGTAACACTCAAGTGCATCAGCGTTGCGGAAGGGCAGCTCGGGTGTGATGCAGCCTCAGTATAAGCAGCCTCAGCTTGTTTAAGATGTTCAAGTGGTGCACCTGGGATCGTGTAAGGAAATTCATGCTGAGCGATATCTGCCGATACCTCCGCCAGCCACTGTTGTTCGCACAGCTTGCCTCGTACAAACTTGACTTTGGGGTTGGTTGGGAATGCACCTTCTAAAGATAGTACGTGGTGTGCTGCACGTTTTAATTGGCCGCACAACATTAGTGCATGGCACAGTTGCGAGCGGTACTCAATCGAACCCGGGCAGAGTGACACCAATTGTGCATAGTGTTCTAGCGACGCCTTAAAGTCCCCCGGCCCGTCACGCTCCTGCAGTGCAGCTGCTGCATTCGCATGAGCTGTTTCAAGAGAAGCGTCCAAAGTGCACGCAATTTGATATTGCTCAATTGCCTTGTTCAATTTGTCCTGTTGCTCAAGAATCAGGCCCAAATTCACATGCGCCCAAGCGGCCCGTGGAGAGTGCTTTGCTGCCGCTGAAAAATGTGCAACGGCTGCATTGAGGTCACCACTTGAAACGGCCAACTCGCCAAGCAAAGCATATGCATCTGCATCGAACGGGTCGATGTCTAGAACTTGCTGTACCTTGTCAAGGGCTGCATCCAGCCGCCCTTGCTGTTGGAGCAGGCCAGCCCAATGACGAAGAACTTCTGCATTTGACGAATCCGCGTATTGGTCAGCAAGTTCCATGTAATTGGAGGACTCTGTTATTTTCTCCTGGCTGCAGAGTATGATTCCCAGGTGCATGCAGGCATACACGGACTGCATGCTTGAGCTGTCTGCAAGAGGCTCCAGATGAGACGTTGCCTGAATGAGGTTGCCTTTTTTTACTGCAAGTAGCCCAAGAAGTATGCCTGCATATGGACAAGTTTCGGTTTGCTCGTGCAGAAAAGCAGTGGCCTCTGCCTCGCTGAGTCTTGAGATGGCCAGCTGCAGCAAAGTCAAAGCCCAGAACTCTTGGTCTTTTGAGCTCGCGCAAATTGCAAACAAGTCGCGACCTTGCGCTGTCTGTACACTTATGGAAAGTTTTTGTAGTCTCACTTGGCCTAATTGAGGCGTGGAAGACTCTGCGTGCGCGGTGGGCGTTCTTGCTGCCAGAGTCGTTCGTCTTGAAGCTGAGTTGACGAGCGATGCACGCTGCAGCTCTGTCGTCCACTGAGATTGGGACACCAGGCTGTCAGCTTGCAGCACTCGATTGTTCTTTTTAGATTGGCTGTATTCGATGTTGATTGTGTTGTTCGCCCCGGCCGTGATGGCAGCTCCTGCCAAGTCAATCATGCCTTTGAGCTCGACCTTGTCGGGAGCCTTGAAGTACTTCAACTGTCCATCCACGATGACGAACCAGCGTTGCTGCCATTGTTTGAGAGACATCTGGCTGGGGCGCTTATTCAAATAGCCTGACATTGTGCTGTCATGTGCTTTCAGAGAATCGTCCGTGTTGAGCATTGATGTTGCCTCGTCTAGCAGCGATTGGTTTGATGTCAGCTTTTCCCAGACCGGCAGGCCATGAACAAATCCACAGAGTATGCGTGTAATTGATGTGACATCAACTGTGAAAGCGAGCAACCGTGCATTTCCACAAGATGAATCAAAATTGACGATACCGACCGAAGTGCGCTGGAGAAGATGATTTGCTCGGCACCCATCTCAGGACTGTCCGATCGTTATTCAATTTGAAGTGGCGCTGCACAACTCGAATCAAGCCTTGGGCGATATGCACGTAACCACTGTGCACGAACCTTCATTGGTGTTCCCTTGCTTCCCAGCTTTATCATCGGTCCACCTGGAATGAAGAGATTGCGGCTCTTGTGACTAGCAGCCTCGTTTAATTCCTTGCTAACCTATAAGCGCTTGGGCCACAAGATTCTCGAACATGTCTAAAGTGTTGACAATACTTGCCATTGCTGCTTCAAAGGCTTCTAACCGGCAAGTTTGGTAAAGAAGCTGCTTGGCTAGGTAACTGGCCTGTACTGTTGCCTGCTGGCTGCTGGCTGCTAGGGGTGAAGACGATAGGCCACGAAGTTGAAAAGCGAATTGCCCAAGTATACTGCATGTATTCAACAATCAAAGAATGCAGTGATTCAAAGCACGGTAATGGCTTGTTTAGTTTCAACTTGCAACTTGGTGATAGTTGCAGCGAAGGCAAAGGTCCAGCCCCCCTTGCCTAACACGACGCGTAAAAGGTACACAATACAAAGAGTGAGCACATGAGCATTCACCCACGTGGTGAGTGGTAGATTGATAACAGAATGCATGGAGCCTGGGTGGGGACAAGCTCCACGGGGCGACGAACAGCCACTTGCTGAAGCCGCGAAGGCATGCTCATGCGAGTAAATGGGCATTGAACAGTAAAGGGATCCGAATTTAGCTTGTCAAAACAAAATAAAATGCACACCCCATTCAAGTCAAGCGAGCACACAGACCGGAGCGTGCCACACAGAAGTTTGCGCTACACCAAGCTCTGGCCTGTCGTGGCCAAATCGGCGTGGGACACTGGTTGTGGCATGTACGCAGGCGTGCACGGAAGTGGCTCAGTACTGAAGAAGGGGTGCTCCAGGGCATCTGCGGCGCTGATGCGTGCTGCTGGGTTCCACCTCAGCAGCCCGTACAGCAGGTCCAGCGCATCTGGGGGGGCCTCCGGCAGCGCCGCCCCCAGGATGTCATGTTGATGCTCAGCAGTACTGCTGCTTGGGTGAGCCATCGTTTTGCCCCTGGGCATGGCCTTCCATTCGGGCCAGTCTTCGTCTGACGGCAGGCCCAGCACGTTCACCATCTGACGCCACAGCTCTGCCTCGGCGGCCGCAGGGAACAACGGCCGCCCCATCAGCAGCTCAGCAAACACACAGCCCACACTCCACATGTCAGCAGAGGTGCCGTACTGTGCTGATCCCAAGAGGATCTCGGGTGCGCGATACCACAGCGTCACAACACCTGGGGTAAGCTCTCGCGATGGAAACCCAAAGGAACGAGCCAGTCCAAAGTCCGCCAACTTGAGCACACCCTTGTGATATAGCAAGTTGCTCATTTTGATGTCTCGATGAATGACCCAATTGGAGTGTGCATGGCTCAGCGCAGTGAGCAGCTGCTGCACAAGGCCTTTAGTCTGACTCAGCAAGAATGGCTTCGGTGCTTCAGCCACGTATGCTGCCAAGTCAACACTTGCATATTCAAAAACCAGGAACACATTTGCGCGGTTGCTGCCGACTGCAACTTCATGCAGCTGCGCGATGTTTGGATGGGGCGAAAGTCGGCGAAGGGCAGCAATTTCTCGCAGCGCCGTCAATGGGAATCCCTCAGCTGCTTCGTGGTGCAGAGCCACCCGTTTCAGCGCTACAATCATATTGGTTTGTTTGTTTCTTGCTTTGTAAACTGTTCCAAATGTGCCCTTCCCGATAGCTGCGATCCTCTCGTACTGAGATACAGGAGGAGAGCTTTCTGCTGCTGCACCTCCACTTGCAGCGGCTGCACTGCTAGCCAGTGGTGTCTGGGTCTCTTGCTGAGCCGCAGGGTTTATACTTTGGTCTGATTCTGTTCTTTTGCGTTTACGTGGGCGAACCCTGACGGATCCAAACATTCCTCAGGAGTGGCTGGCTTGGTTTGGGTTGCGACAGGATAGTAGGCAGCAGCCCTAAACCGTGTCCACTTACCAGGCTCGAGAAGCACCCTGGCCTGTAAATCGCCCAGCGAAATACTCAGTAGGCTACCAGGCATATACACGAAATCTTGCCCAAAGCTGACCTTATCCCAGCCCGAGAGCAAGGACACGATATCTCAAAAAGGCGTGACTTTTTTTGAGAAGTGAGTGGCGGTGGGAGGGCGTACTTGAAGCAGAAATGCGCACGCGCAAAGAATGTGAAATGCGGCCTGGTTTTGGACTGCCTTGCTGGACCTGGGCTGGTCTGCTTCCTCCGTTTGAAGGCCCCATATGCTCCTGTTACACCCCCACCCAAGACAACAATGCTCCTTGCGCGGCACACTGCCGTTCGGCAAGCCAAATACAAATACAAGAAAATCTGGTCCAACAACTCTCAGTCAAAGTTGGTTGTCGTTTGTTAACAGGCACTTGAGAGGCAGCACAGCATTTGTTTCCACAGTCTCTCGTGTACGACGGTTGGCACGGCAATGGCAGGACCAGGGCAGAGTGATCGCACGATAAGCAGATTGGAAGCTGCTAATCTTTTAATTGTCAAGGATCTGAGGGGCAAAATTGAACATGTTCGATGCACAGTAGATGCTTTGAGAAGCTTTGAAACTCACACAGCTTGCGAGCCTTCCATGCTGCCAATCTCAGACGCCGGCTTTGTCTATGGGGACCTTGACACTATGCAGGTACACTGTCCCGTGCATTCTACATACAGTGAAATGGTCTTCAATGCCCAGGCTGCCACTTATGGCATTCCATCGCCCCCCAGCACTGCAGACGCCCATGGTTGGTTTGTGCAGAAGAGTCTCGGGGAGGCAATTGCGCACGCCGAGCGCCGCAGCAAACATTTGCAGCAGCTGGCCAACAAACACGAAATGGCTGTTGTTGGACAACGGCGAACTATTGATTCTTTGGCAGAGGCGTTTCATGTTCTGAACACAGCTGCACATGAGCGAGGCTTGTCTCCGCTTCCGGCAGCTCTGTTCTCATCGGGCCCGCCTGCCGCCCCTGCCCCTGCCACAAGCCCTTCCCCCACGGTCTCAAGCTTGACTGAAAGTACACCTGTCGTGGGCGATGATGACGACATGTTTGCAGCAGGGTTCAGTGACCTCACTGCTTCACGCTCGCCGCTGGGCCCAGAGGCTTCCAGCGCCGCCCCCGCCCCCGTGCAGCCGTCCGGCCTGGATGAGCGCATCAAAGCACGGGATGACAGTGCCTTGTGGCACCGTATGGAGCAGTTGGAGGCTGCTGAGGCGGCTGCAGGTGATGAGGTGGTGTGGGGCATGGGGGGGGTGTCTGCCGACCTGCGCACCACAGAGGGCGACAGCAGTGATGACGAAGAGGGAGAGGGGGGGCAAGGGGGTATCATGGAAATTGTGGAGAAGGAGGACAGTGCTGGACAGCTGCTGCGCGGCCAAATGCGAGCAGTGCCCGGCAGCGGGGGGGGCGCCGTGGGCTCCTCGCCCCCCCGCGGCGCCCAGCCCAGGCAGCGGCCACCAGTGGGGCGGCAGTCTGCTGGTGTGGTGTCCTCAGTACTGGAGCGCATATCCGCTGCACCTGTAGCTGCTGCAGCCCCTGCTGCGTCGGCGACGCCTGCTCCTGCCCAGGCAGCCGCCGATGCGCCGCCTGCTCGGCAATCACGATTCAAGCAGCGCATGAGCCAACTGCGCAAGTGAGCACCTGGTGCTGCAAGATGTAAAATATTATTAATTTTTTTATAAAGCGTCGTCTGCACTCGCCCAGGCATGGGACTGGGTCCTAGGCAGGCTCCACACAGTGCGGACATTCGCTGCATCTCATCTCGCACACCCCGTCGCAGTCCCATACTGAGCAGCATGCAGCCAAGACACCAAGCTGGGCCCTTCGATTGAACTGTGGACAAATAATTTTGCGAAAGAAATTATGCCATCAGTGACGCTCGCATTTGACCTGAGAAAGAACACGTTTTATTTCATCTCGTGCATGTCGCATCGACAGCTGAGGTGTCCTGGTCCCATCTATTTGAGTGCCAGCTGGCCAACAGAAGCCGCCCTGTGCGCACTCAAAGCCTAAACTGACAACCAGCTGGAAATATCGCGCAAGAATGGCACCCCGGTGGAGTCTCTCGCTGCGACAAGCAGCTGTCCTACACTGGCTCGCTCTGACGTGCGTGTTGCTTTGCGTGTCAAGGCCAGGCACAGCAGTTGTATTCAGTGGAACACAAGAATCAAATAATACTTTATTGGTGCCCTATGCATCTACTTTGCGCGGGGTCCAATCGTCGGAGAGGCCGGCATCGCACTCTGCCCAGCCGCCGCAGCGCAGGTATCTCGCCACCAGGCGCACCGAACTCCTCGCTGACAGCCTGCTGCCGCGAGACGGATTTGCAGTCAAGGGTGACAAAAGCAGTGTTGCGATCAGCATCACTGCTGAAAACTCGTTTGGAAGCTCTGTGGCATGTGGTCCGTGGAATGCTGGTGTCGATGGAAGTTACATGGCGATGCCTGTAGCGGCGGCTTCGGAGGCTGCATTGTATGTTTTCGGCAGGCAGACCAGCTATGATGCCGCGCTGACCAGCCGCACTGCATTTGATGGCATAAATGGATTTGTGGCTTCTGGTGGCTTGGATCAAGATGCCCGTGTCTCAGCCGGGCAAGACCTGAACCAAGATGGCATTGGCGACGTGCTCGTGGCGGGCTCGCTGCAGGGCGGCGGGCGGGGCGAGGTGCGCATATTGCTGCTGCAGTCCCCCCAGCCCGCCGCGCAGGTGGCCGTGCCTCCGCTGCTGGATGGCACCAGGGGCATCCACATCACAGGCACATCCACCAGTTCCAAGATCGGCAGTTCCTCTGCCCTTTGCCCAGACTTGAGTGGCGACGGGGTGCCAGATGCCATTTTCTCATCAAGTGCCCAGGGGGCAGTATGGGTGCTCTTTGGGCGCAGTACAGCCTGGCCTGTGGCTGCTTTCACAGCTGGCTCTGGCGGGGGCAGTGTCGTGTCGGGGGGGCACGCTGCGCTGGTCACAGGCAACGCGGGTGACACCTTTGGCTTCGCAATTGCCTGCGCGGGTGACGTGAATGGAGACGGGCAAGGGGACATCTTGGTGAGCGAGCCAGCCTTTGACCAGCCCGTCCTCATACTTGGCAGTACAAGAGACGTTGGGCGGGTGCGTGTGCTCACGGGGGGGGGCGGGCGCTTCTCCGGAACTGTGTCCGCTGCCTCCCGCACCGCACAAATCATCCGCGGGGACGACGCGGACCTACAGGTGGGCTTCGCTGTGGCAGGAGTGGGCGACATCAACTCGGACGGCTTCGCCGATGTGGCTGTGAGCTCTCCATTCTGGGGTTCCAATCGTGGCGGCGTTGCCGTTGTGTTTGGACGAGCGTCGCCCGCCACAGAGCTGAAGTTCGGGGACTTTGCTTCCAGTGTCGGCGTGTTCTTCCAGGGGCTATCCACCAACTTCCTGCTATACCGCCTGGGCTCGCGGCACGGCGACGTGAACGGGGACGGCTTTGCTGATTTCCTGCTTGGGGCGCCCCTTGCCGACACCTCCAGTGGCCGCGTGTTTGTCATCTACGGCAGGGGGGCTGGCCAGTCGTGGCCCAGCATATTCCCGCTCGGCGATGTAGGTGTGGACGGCACGATTGGGTTTGCGGTGCGTGGGCCCGTAAACGGCCGTCTGGGCGACGACTTGTGTGTCTCTGGTGACGTGGACGGCGACGGCTTCGATGACATTGTGCTGGGTGCTCCCCGGTACAATGCAGTGGCAGCCCCCTCCGGCGGGCCGTGGGACGGCGCTGTGTATGTGGTCAAGGGGCGCACGACAAACACGCCTTCGCCCTCGAGCTCGGTGACGGCCACCAGCAGCCCCACTGGAACAGGTACAGCATCCGTTAGCAGCAGCCCCACTGGAACAGGTACAGCATCCGTTAGCAGCACCCCCAGTGTTACCGGCACGCCCTCTGTCTCCCCCAGTGTTACCGGCACGCCCTCTGCCTCCCCCAGTGTTACCGGCACCGCCACAGCATCTAGCACAAGTACATTCTCCGTGGGGTCCTCTCCCAGCACCACTGCAACGGCCACACGCAGCCCCACAGGCACGTCGAGTGTGACCAGAACTGCCAGCTGCACGCCCTCGGTGAGCGGCACAGCCACTGCCTCCGTTAGCGGCACAGCGTCCGTCAGTGGCACGCCTTCGGTGAGTGCCACAGTGAGTCACTCACCTTCTGCTTCAAGTTTGCCGTCAAATTCCGCAAGCGGGACTCCATCCAGCACTTCGAGTGGCGCCCCCTCCCACAGCAGCAGTACCACAGGCACCCCCTCTGTGTCAGGCACTCCCTCCCACAGCAGCAGTGGCACCCCTAGTGGCAGCAACTTGTCTTCAGCAACAGTGTCTCCCTCCAGCAGCGAGGCCCTTGTGACCCCCTCCAACTCCCCGACACCCCCCCCTCTGGTACCCGTCACCCCCTCTCGCACTCCCAGCGGCACCCCATCCACGAGTTTCACAGCCCGTGCGACACGATCCCCGGGCAGCTCAGCCTTTGCGACGCCCTCGCCGTCGGCCCTGCCCCTCCCCTTCCTGGCTGTGGCCCCCCGCACCCTCACACTGCAGCTGCAGTGGGCCGCAACGGGGCCCATCCCAGGCGCACTGCGCATTGCCGTTTCAGCTGCAAGTCCAGTGCAGTGGAGGCTGGCAGTGCCCGCATCTGCTTCCACATGGCTGTCCGCCAGCCGCACCACTGGCCAGGGGTCGGGGACAGTGCAGCTGGCGGTGGCGGCACAGGGGTGCCCCCCTGGAAGCCTGCGCACCACGCTGTCACTTCAAGCAGTGGGGTCTGTGCCGGCTGATGCACGGGTTGCGCAGCTGCCTGCTGTGTCTGTGGCAGTTGTGGTCAACCTGGCAGCCCCTCGAGGGGTGTTGACCCCCCCCTCAATCCAGCTGCAACTTCCGCTCGGAACTCAAGCCTTCGGGCAGGCTGTGCTCAGCAGCACAGGGAATTTGGCACTCGTGTGGAGTGCCTCAGTGGTGAATGCTGCCTTGCAACCTTGGCTGCAGCTGTGCGAAGCTCCCCCCTGCCTGGAGGCACAAGGGGGGATGTTGCCCCCCAACTCGCAAGCAGACATTCCTTTATTGCTGAACAGCAGTGCTGTTCCAGGGAGTGGGTTGTACTCAGCGGAGGTTCGGGTGATTAGCAACGACGCCTTTGGTGGGGTGGTGCAGCAGGTGCGGGTGGCCATGCTCGTGACTGCTGTGAATATCCTGCCATCAGCCCCGCTACTGGTGACTTCAGGGCACGATAGCGGCACACGGCGCATGCTGCTTGTGAACCTACTGCCTCTCGCTGTGCAAGTGCACGTGACAGCAGTGGATCCAATCGGTGAAGGCCCAGCGTGCTCCTGGCTGTCTGTGCTGAGAACGCAACCAAAAAGCAGCAGTGAAGTTGCTGCGACAGGGGGGTTGTCTCTGACCCTGTCCCCCCTCGGCGGCATAGCGCACCTGCATCTGGCGGCACAGCAGCGCCCGCCCCCCTGCCCAGTCAACGACTCCCAACAGCTCCTGCTGCGCGTCACGGCTGGCAGCAAGCAGGTGGATCTGCGCCGCATCACAGTTGCGCTGCAATACCGCGCCGCTAGTTCTCAGGCTGCCGCCTCTGTGTCCGGGGCGACATACAGTAGGACCCCCCTGCAGGAGCAAGCCCAGCTGCTGCCAGCTCTGTACACCTCCGCATCAGTCGTCACGGCAGGTGGACACTTGCCCCTCGTGGCAGTACAGACATTGGACCCGATGGGCGTCATCCCAGCGGCAGCACGGGAAGTGGCCCCCAAGTGGCTGCTGCAGCAGGGGGGGGATGGGGGGGCATCCGTTGCAGCCCCGCCTCTGCGGCTAAGTGCCACTGCCCTCACAGCTGCAGGTGCCACCTTCAAGGGTGCTGTACTGCGTACAGGCGGCGCAGTGCTCACCGTGCGCATGGGCGGGCGCCTGGTGGGCAGCGGAGCAGCTGGGGCCGCCCCCCCCCTTTCTGTGCTGGTGGCACAGCCGGAATGCGGCACAGGGCAGCGCATCACCCAGAACGGACTGGCGTGCGAGTGCGATGAGGGATGGCAGCGTGCACTTGTTCCTGCCGGTGCAATTGTCCAGGAGCAGCAGCTACGTTGCGAGCCCTGCCGCCCAGGCAGCGTGCGTGAAGGCTTCGAAGTTGACATGCCACTGTGCGTGGTGTGTCGCAGCGGCACCTATGCCACTGCCAGCGGCACACGTTGCATCGCCTGCCCCCCCCGCGGTGTGGTGTGTGCTGGGGGGCAGCTGGCCCTGCTGCCCTTTCTGTGGTGCGACACCTGTCCCGAGCCAGCGGCTTTCGCCAGCCGTAGTGCAGCCCTGCAAGCAGCGTACCAGCGCAAGCAGCTGCAACTGTCACAGGCACAATTGCAGAGGCGATTATATGACCCCCTTGTACCCCCTTTGCGGCGACAAGCGCAGGCTGCCTCCCCCCCCCAAGTACTGCACGTGCGTGTTGCGGCCACTTCTCTGTTTGCAGACTGCCAGCCCCAAGAAGCCTGCGAGCTCATGGAGGTATCTAACACCACTGTGGTGCAGTGCGTGGAGGGAAATCAGGGCCCCCTGTGTGGGGAATGCCAGACGGGTTGGGCAAAGCCAGGAGCAGACTCCTTGTGTGTGCCGTGCTCCGATGGCGGTCGAGATTTGGCAGTGAGCATTGTTGTCATCATTTTGGTCGTGTTCGTCATTGTGTTCCTCACGCTGCAGCGTGCAGGGGACGAGAGTGAAATTGCAGTAGGCCCAGTGTGGCGCATTGTGTCAGGGTGGGCCCAGCTGGCTGTGACTCTGCAGGGGCTCAGCCTGCGGGCAGAAAGTCCCACTGACGCATTCGTTGACACAGTCGGTGGGGTTAGCAAAGGTTTCACTCCCACCAGTGCCTTGGCTCAGTGCGCATTCGACTTGGATTTCTACCAGCAGCTGTGGGCCACTGCAGCTGTCCCCTTTGCCATTGTGGCGCTGTTTCCGCTGCTGGGCTGGGCAGCGCTGCAGCTGAAGAATCGAGAGCGCAGAATTAAACAGGCTTGGAAGCGTTGCTGTGGGCCCACTCAAGACGCCTGCTGTGCCTGCTGCGCGCAGGTACAGCGACTATGCTGCTCTCATGGCTGCTGTGCCCTGTGTGGCTGCCAGCGACTCAATCGTGTGAAACGCAATTCTGTGGTGCCCATGTTGGACAGCCACCAATCCGACAGCCTGAGCCACGAGTCCAGGTCGTTATCGGATGCGCCAGGGACCTCCATGGCATCGCACCACTCTGCAAGTAGTGCAGCGCAGTCCCTGTCAACACTTGTGCCGGCTATGCCCCCCATGAAAACTGCCCCGGACGGGGTGCAGGCACAGGTGCACCTGCCTGCGGCCATGATGACAGCACCTGCAAGCCTGATCACAAACGCCGCAGTGGCTGCCCTGGCCGCCCAGCACAGAGCGCAGCTGCAAGCCGCATCCCTCCCGGAGCCCAGCAGCACCAAGGGAGCCACACTGGCAAATATCAGCAGCGGGCTGTCGCTAGACGGCCCTGCAGACCACTCACGTACAACAACTGGCAACGAGCCTTTGCACGTGGTGACGTCTGTGCCGGCCCTTGCACGAAAGACCCCCCCCTCCGGCCGCCTGCTGCTCCCCCCAATGCCCACGCGCCCCTCGAGCACGCCCAAGGGAGCGGTAGCAGGCTCCCCTGCCAGCATCACCCAGCAGGACTCCATACCCCTCCTAGGGGGGGGTGTGCCCGGGGCAGACCCCATCCGCTTCCCCAACAGTACTGTGCAGCAGCGCATTGAGCAGCTGGCAGCAGGCGACTCTTTGGCCACCAGCGCAGACACTGGATCAGCCGACAGCTTGAGCACTTGGCGGGGGCCACACTCCCCCACCGCTGTGCGCCTGCAGCCCCCCGCCTCAATTGCTGATGCTGCAGAGCAACAGATGGCAGCGGCGGTTCCCCACAGCCGATCTGACAGTATCAGTAGCAGCAGCAGTAGCAGCGGTGTGAATGTGCACAGCAACTTGAGCCAGGTGGATGGCCTGGTGCACGCCCTGCCTGCAGGCCCAGCCCTCCCCGGGCCCCTCATGCTGCCCCCCCAGGGCGGGCGCACGGATGGCAGTGCAGCAGACACCACAGCGACCTTTGACATGAGCGATGACCTGATCATCCGCCAAGAGGCCCACACCACTGAAGGCAGTGCCGGTATCGGTGGGGGCACTGGTGTGAGCTGCATCATGGCCCGGGCACTAGCAGCAGGGGACAGCCTGCCTGAGGGCACCCTGCTGGAACAGCTGCGCCAAGTGAGCACCGGCACAGACGGGTCTGATTCCCTGCAGGAGGACGAGGTGTCTATCCTCGTCAGCACAGTTGTGCGCATCAACAAACTCAAGCCATCCCTCAACAGTCATGCCCCGGGCATGCCGGCACAGGGCGGCTTTGCAAGCACTGCCAGCACGGACATGGGTATGCCCGCGTCTGAATCCCGCATGGGACGCCTGCTGTGGGCAATGACGTCATCGACACTCGACTCGCCTCACAACAAGGCCATGCTGAGTCTCAATGCGTCCTTGGATTCCCCCTCTGTCACGCCCGCCATGCAGCTGCCAGCCCCAGACTTCGAGCTAAGAGAGGCCGCGGACACACCCTCTGGACAAGTCGGCTGCGAGGCGAGCCCTCGAATGGCGCATATGCAGAGTGTAGTGACGTCAGGCAGTGACGACTCGCAGTTGCAGCATCAGCGTGTAGCCCCCCTTGCCCCCTTTGGCACGGGCAGCCGCACCCGCCCCCCTAGGGGGGGCGATGCTCGAGTTATGTTCCCGTTGGGAATGCGAGGCGGCATCGCGCTGCCCCGAGACACTGTGGATGATGATGCTCCAATGGGGGGGGCGGGTGGGGGCAGTCTGTCAGCTCGCCGCCGCGTACAGCTGCCTCCCATGGGCGGCTTTGCAGGCCAGGGGAAGTCTTCCCGCACAGCTGGTGGTGTGCTGCTCCCCCGCTCCCCTCTGCTGCCTGCCTCTGCAGAGTCCATCTCCCCAGGGTCCGGGCTGGGCGGAGGCAGGGGCGGCTTCCATGTGCGCCCAGCCTCCCCGGGTGTGGCGCCGGGGGGGCAAGTGGCCACTCACGAGTCAGACCAGTTCAGCGCCCGCAGTGCCACAGGCGGGGGCTTTTCGTTGCTGTTGTCCCTACGAGCTCGCATCAAGCGCAAGCGCAAGAAACGGCAGGCGGCAGAGAGCCCCATCAGCATCCAGGCCTACACACTGCGAGCCATCCTGGTGGCGCTGAACATGGTGCACTTTGGAACGGTGGAGGCGTGTCTGCGGGTGCTGGACCTGCAGCCCTTCCGCATCCTGGGCTTTCAGCTGTTTCGCCACAACGCGGCTCATGGGTCATTCGACGTGGAGTTTGTGGCAGCACGCACCGTGGCTGTCCTCACCCTGGTCATTGTAGGGGTGGGCTTGCCGGTGTTCGGTGCCGTGTTCCTGTCGTGGAACAGACACAAGATGGAGCGTGTTCGCTTCAAGCACGCTGCAGGGTTTCTGTACGAGGGGTATCGACGGGGGGTGCCTGGCGTGTGCTGCGGGGGGTACTGGTACTGGGAAGTGCTCATGGTGACGCTGCGCAAGGTGCTGCTGCTGATCGTGGCGGTGACTGTGTCGCAGCCATTTCTGCAGTCAGCCATCATCGTGCTCATTCTGACGGTGTCACTTATGCTGCAGGTGGCGGCAGCACCGTTCTTAACCCAGGCCCTGAATGTGCTTGAGTCAGGGGGGCTGCTGTGCTTAGCTGCCATTGCGCTGCTGGGGTTGTCGCAGGGCGACGCGAAGACCAACGTGGCGGGCCTGTCCCCCGCCGCGGCCAGTGCCCTCACTGTGCTGTGCAGTCTGATATTCTTGCTGTCGGCAGCAGCAGTGGCCTCTTCTGTGGTGTGGCAGCGGGTTAACGCCATCATGAGTGCCGCACGAAAGCGCTTCGGCATGCCCCCCCCCAAAGCGTCCAGGGGGGGGTGCTGCGCCACTTGCCGCCATGGCGCCTGGGCGTCCATGACCGGCGAGCAGCGCTCTGTGGTGCTGGCGGCCTTGGTGGGGTTCTACGCATTTGATTCAGACGACAGCGATGACGATTTATCCTCTGTAGATGAGGGCTCCGTGTCGGGTCGTGAGGACTCTGCCACGAGCCTGACAAGCAGCACCGAGTATGCAAGCCTACGAGCAAGCAGCCAAACGTGAAAATACATGAATGAATTCCAATAACACACTGCATCATAATCTTGGCAGGCACTTCCTGGACCGAAGGTGTTCCTTGTTCAGCTTGTACTCCACCATCAGCCGGTCGTGCGTGAGGCGCAGGGGGTCGGGGCAGCTGTGCTGCAGCTCAACAGCAGACAGCAGCAGCGCCCGCCGCAGCAGTAAGTGCTTGCACACCAGCAGTGCTGCAAAGTGCCCCCCCTGTTCCACAGTAGCTCTCCATTCTGCAGACTGGGCCTCGTGGGAAGACCCCGCTGCCGTCAACATGCTCCCTAGCACCCGAGAGGCATCCCGACCGTGAAGCCGACCACAGCGCTCCCGAGCTGACACTAGCTCACGGTAGGCTGCGCTGCTGCTTAGTGCAGCCTGGTGTGCAGCGGTGCTGATGGTGCCAGTGCCGTGGAGGGCATTGGCGGGGCTGGGGCGGTTGCTGCCTGCTGCACGCTTAGCTGGCGCCAAGCCATCTACAGGGGCCTCCAATGCACTGCGCATGCGCTTCGTGCCACGTGCTGGCGAGGAAGGCGGCGTGCGACCGCCCTTGTTGGACGCAGGCGTGTCTGCTGTGGCTGTTCGTGGGCGCTTGTGTGGGTCCGGGCTAGTTAGACTGCCTGCAGCCCCCTGGCCCAGAACGCCAAGGCGGGCGCCCGCTGATGCTCCTATTTGCGCCATGCGCCCTGCACGTCTGGATGCAGCCCCTACTGTCTTATGTGCACTGTTGGGGGGCTTGCGCTGGGAGCTGGGGGGGTGCGCGCCTGGCTGGGCGGCGGGGGCGGAGCCTGAGGCGGGGGACCGCACAGGCACCATGGTGGCATGGGGCACCGCCGTGGAGCCAGTCATCCCCCCATGTATGGACTGCAGGTACTGCTGCATGGTGACGACCCGTGGGCCCTGGTGTGTGGTGCCCCCCCTCGACGCCGTGAAGGGGGCCCCTGACTGTTGCTGCCTCTCGTCGTCATCTGCTTGAAACACCAGGCGGCGAGATATACTGGAGGAGCTATGCCTGCTGCTGCTGTGCCGCTCATGGGCTTGGGCTGCTGCACCCCCCCCTTGCACCCCCCCCCGTGGCACCCCTGGGGTTGACTCCTCCCCAACGACGGGACACGCGCCTGAGCTGCAGTGCTCACTGACTGCACGTGGGGAAGCAGCCGAGCGGCAACTGGCTGGCGACGATGCATCCCCTGGTGCGGCGACAGCCGGTGGTGACCGCTGGTCCACAACCAACTCACTGCCTGCCTGAGTTTGAGACTGCCCGGCAGCAGACACAGCACCCCCAGCATGCATTTCGCCAGGCACAGCTGGTGCATGTGCGATCTGCGCAGCCCCCCCCTCAGCGTCGGGATGAGGGGGGGGGGCAGTGCCCAGCAGTGTCAAAACTGGGATGAGTCCGGCCTTCCACTTGAGCATTTCATGTGTGGCCTTTTGCGCTTTGCACAGCATGTAAATGTCACATGCCTGCGCCGCAGCAGGGTCCCGCTTCCTGTCGGGACGGCGCCTCCAAACGGCCCAGGCGGCATCAAACGTCATGCCATACACGCTCTGCTTCTGCAACAAATCATCCCTGGCAGCGCTGAGCAATAATTCTAGTTTGCTGCTGGCAGCTTCATGCCCCTGCAGCGTGGGCATGCCTTCATATCTGCCGAGGCGAGCCTCCCTGTCCGAGCGCTGCCTGTGCTGCACACTGTCATGGGCATATCCCATCAGCTGATCGCACGCCATCAAGCTCCACGTCCATGCATTCTCCAAGTCGTCCATGGCACTGTTGGCTAGCTGGGTCGCTGCCTGTGCGTTTGTATCGGCCAGCTCCCAGCAGCGCCGCCACCGAGTCACAGCCATTTGCATGCGGGCGTGCCCCCGGGTCAAGCTGTCAGCCACAACAGTGCGCGCATTCTCAGCAGCTGGCGTCACAAG
>Ga0307982_1000998_pt1 | contig 22582 bp, 6 predicted proteins | sample OrgLakmetagen989_FD_201847 | JGI IMG/M metagenome (GOLD analysis project Ga0307982, IMG submission 201847) | Saline water microbial communities from Organic Lake, Antarctica - #989 | ecosystem: Environmental > Aquatic > Non-marine Saline and Alkaline > Saline | place: Antarctica: Organic Lake...
GACACTGAGTTAAATAGAAGTACTGCAAAGGCCTTTAATATTTGATCGCGCGTTCCAGTGCCCTTGTAATTAAATTGGCTTCTTGAATCAAAAAAGCGGCGTGGTGTTGGACAATAATGTCGATGTAGGTGCGAGTATAAGTTGGCAAGTGTCAACGACGTGCGATATACACCAAACATGCTGCTCATAACTAAGGGTACTAAGGGGCTTCTCAAGAATAAGCATCGTTGCGATTTCCTCAGTAAATTACCTCAGGACCTACGTTTCCAACGAATTAGGTACTATAGAACTCCTTATAATTGTCTTGAATTCTGAAGTCCAAAAAGGAAAAATTTGGGTTGGATTATAAGAAGAGTACCATAGCGCATTGGCGTTGACAGCGCGATTGCTTAAGATTATGCACGGCTGAGTATCGTTAGTAATTACATAATGCAGCTGGAAGTTAGATATCAGTAATACAATTCAAAACACCACTTTGGCTCAGAGCCCCTTGTACTTAAGCAGCCCCTTTTAACATCGTGTCAGTGCCCGGCCCTGCTGCTTCGCCACGGCGATGGTATAAGTCGCAGCGTCCTGCAGCTGTGCGGTGATTTCGGCCTCGGCTCGAGCCAGCTTCAAGCGATCCGCCCGCACGGCGCGCGCTCGTGCTTCGGGGGTCATGCCAAGGGCTGCTGCTGGGCCGCCTTCCTTGAGGGCTGCTTTCTGCTGCTGCTTCCGGCGCTCCTTCATGCCGTTCGCGAGGCGCTTCTTGGTTTCCTTGGAGATTTCGTTGTCAGTCGTGAGGCGGTGGAGGCCCTGGTCGGAGTCTTCTTCCCGCACCAGCCACCACGCCGCAAACTCGTAGAACTCCACGGTGCCACTGCAGTCGACGTCGACGGCGTCGGCCAGCTGCTCGGCCGCTTCGTCGCAGAGGGGGTGGCCGAGGGCAAACATGAGGTCTTGCAGCTCCGACACGTCCAGGGACCCGTTGCCGTCCAAATCGAACTCGCGGAACGCGTCTTCGAGCGACCGGATGTCCCGCCAAGGGCACGCCAAAAACCGCCGCGACGCCGTGCTTTCGTCGTTGGCCGCCGCCATGCCTGCTTGCTCGCGTGCCAAGTGGCGGCCGTCTGTGCCCACCTCGAACCGGTCCATGCGGCGGCGGGCAGCCAACTGAAGGCGGTGGCGCTCGAGGGCGCGCTCGCGGCACAGCAGCCGCCACGCTGCTTTCCTGGCCATGGCGGCTCGCTCTTGCTCTAGGCGCGTAGCAGCACGTCTCTGGGCCGCGAGCTGAGCGGCTAAACGAGCCCGGTCTCCGGAGAGGTCACCCGCCACGGCAAGCTCGCCGAGGCTGTTGCTGTCGCTGCCGCCCAAAGAGGAACCACCTGAAGGCTTCACGAGCTTGAAGAGCTGCTCGGCGTGGGCAAGCAAGTAATTCGCCATCGAAGGCCTTGACCCAACAAACGCGAGGCTGCTTGGGTCACTACCGGGTGACAATTGAGGCCCTCGCGCAACTACACTGCTGCCGCTGCTGCCGCTACTCGAAGCTATCGGCCTGCGGCTAAGAGGCACAAAATGGTCACCCTGCAGCAGTGGTGGCAGCAAATCTTCGAGGAGGTCGGGGCTCAAGGACAAGGTCAGCGGAGCGCACTTCAACGGCACATGTGCCACGAGGCTGAGGCCGTCGGAGCCCTTGGGCTGCTTCACCGACAAGAGCAGCGGCTGGTTGGAGACGAACACCATGGCCGAGCAATACGCGAGGTCAAAAGTCAAGTCGTACACGATTTTGTTGGCTGCGGCCTTTGCTGCTGCAGCTGCCTCGGCAGCTTTAGCTTCTGCGGCCTCGAGGTCCTTGGCAGCTTCAATTTTCGCTTGCTTCGTAGCGCTGTTTTTCAGGAAGATCGCCTTGGCTTTGTCCACACCCCCAGCTGCCACAGAAAACATGTCTTCTGGCTTGATTTTCTTGGCTTTCTTCTTCTTTTTCGGCAGCGCTGCTTGGATCCACTCTTCTTCGCTGTCCGCACCACCGTCACTGAAATCATCGTTCTGGGGGGCTTTACTTTGGCCACCACTAGTCATCTTGCCCTGGCCAATTACCATCGCTGTGGAAGCATTACTTGCTCCACCTGGCGCTTGACTGCCGAGATTTTGAGGACCTGCAAGGGCTGCTCCAGCACCATCGATTGTCTTCTTCTTTGATGACGATGACGAAGACTCAGCCGCCGCTGACTCAGCAAGCGCCTTGGCTGTGGTCTTGGTTAAGCGCATGTAGGTCAAAAGCAGTTCTGCAAGCACTTGAGCCCCCGGCGCTGCTGCTGTGAGGCCTAACGAGTCTCTGATCGCAGCTGCTTCTGCGGCATCTTCACTGGTTAAGGTCGCAGCGCCGCCGTCAAAGCGCGCCTCCAAGTCGAAGGTGCTCACGGCTTGCTCCGACGCCGTGGCTTGAGCCCGCTGGCTGAGGTCCGCAAGCGGCGGCAGGTCGTCATAGCCCAACAGGCGCGGGAGCTGGTGCATGTCGGCTTCGATCTCAGCCACGGGCCGCTGCGCTGCCAAAAACGACAAGTCGCCTGGGGTAGCCATGCCGAGTGCACTGTGAATGGGCTTGCCGCTACCGCCACCACTGCTGCTGCTTTCCAGTGCATTACTGCCAGTACTGCTGTCGTTGTTCCTGCTTCCGGCGACAATAGAGCTGCTGTTGCTGTTCCTGCCGCTATCACTGCCGTTTTCTAGTGCCTCAAGCGATGCCGCCGCATTCGCCAATTGCCGCCGCGTAGTCGCAAAGCTGGCTGCGTGCATGCTGGCCTTGAGGTTGGCAGCGGCGCTCTTAGAAGTTCGCAATAAAGCCAATACTGCTTGGGCCACTCGCCGAAAGAGAGCTGCTATGCGCTTCTTGCGTTTGAGGCCATCTTGCGCGGCCTTGGCGGCTACTCGTGCTTCTTCAGCCGCTAGAGCAGCGAGACCTTCCGGTCCTTGAGCAGCCGCAACAGCCAGCTCTTGCATGGCCTTCTGCCGAGCTTCCCCTACCAACCGCTGCCTAGCCTCCAATGCTAACCGCTCCCTGTAGCATGCCTCTACGGCTTGATCGAGGGTCGCTGCTGAGCTTCGCGATGATGACGCAACGGCTGGAGACTCTTCAAATACCATGGTGCTATCTGACGGCTGCTCGTATCCCGCAGTCGAAGCACCACTGAGAGGCGCTTGCTGCGGCGCATGATGGTTCACGGATTGGCGGGCGCGGCCGCAGCACGGCACGGGGCAGGCGGCCGGTGGGAGTTTGCACCGTTTCGTGTGGTACTGGAGCAGGCTCAGCCACCAGGTCCACGGAAGCACTTCTCCAGGGGCAGGCAAATCGGCAGCCCACTCGTCATCGGGCTCCAGAGGAGGCCTCGAGTTCGCCGCAAGGGCTGCCGCTGGATCGTCCTCTTCTTCGTCGTCGTCATCGTCGGCGCCGGAAGGGAGATTTCCTTCATTACCACCCCCTTGCGGGGGCGTAGGAGCGTCATCGTCGATGAGGCTAAAAGGGTCCGCTCGGGCAGCCAATGGAGTAGATTCGGCCGCAGCGCGCAGAGAGTGCAAATGAGAGACGCACAAATGGGGCCACTCAACGTACTCCCAGTCGTTGTTTGCCTCGCTTCCTTTTACTGCCGCCTGCTTGACTCCACCGCTACCATCTGAGCGTGATGCACCATTCTTACGAAGGTGCTCTTCACGCCCGACCTTCAGCCGATGCGCCACCAGCCTCTGCAGCGGCTCCGGCAGTTCTTCGATTCGAGCTTCGAGCTTCCTAGCAGCTTTTTCGTCTTTTGCCAGCTGCTTCTCCATCGACGCGATGGTGGCCTCGCTGTAGCCGGGGTCCGACCATTGCCCTCCAGGCGTCGCCTGCTCGCCAAACGCCGTCTTTTGCTTCTCGCAGGACGCGCGAATGGCTGCGAGTCCAACGGCTAAGTGGTCTGCTTCTTCGACTAATCTGAGGTCAACACCTCCGCATGACAAAGTCTCGAGATCAAGCGAAGAAGATACTGCGCTGTCCTCTGACCCTTCCTTCACCTGAGTTGTTGATGCTGACGCATGATAATTGGCAGGCAATATGAGGCCAAAGCCTTGCTCCTTTTCTCGCGCGAAACCCCTCTTGCGCCCCACAGTCATCCGGCGCTCTAATGTAGTTTGCAACAAATGGCCGGCCGCATGCAAGGCACCTCGGGCTGCGCACGCACGAACCAGGAAAGGCTCGAGCCTCGCGTTTCGTTTATCTAAGAAGGTAGAATACGCTTGCTTCGTGGTCGATAGCTGTTCGGCCCTCCACGCCATTCTCTTCACGTGGTTGGCTTCAGCTGCTGCGTGCGCATCTCCAAACGCTACGTCACTGGCGTTGAAGTTGGCCACGGTGGTAGCGCTGCCCGAAGCGCTGTTGGAGACCACCCAAACCGCAGGGCCGTAAACCGCAGCTCCACTCCAGGAGGACGCTTTGTGGTTGTAGCTCCAATCGTCACCGATTGTATGCTTCTTGTCGTCAAGGTGGCTGTTGGCGTTGATGTTAGCTCCTTCGGACAACAGAGCATTAGAGTCGTGCTTTACTTCTTGTGCACCACCGCTTGGACCATCCTTACGAGTAGCAGCGTTCGCCGCCATGAGCTGAGCAGCGCGATTGTCCTTGCTACGGTGGTTGCGGCACACTAGAGTCGCCCCTTTCATCTGGCTCGCTTTCACGTTCAACTTTCTTAGCTCTTCGCCGGGCCGAGCTTTCAGCCCTTTCACCAAATCCGAGGACCAAGTAGCAAGCCCAACTTGGATCGGCACACTTATGGCAGTGGGGTTCGTGACCACGAGCCGGGCGCTGAAGTTTGAAGGCGGGCCTCGATTAGCCTCTTGCTCTGACCAACGCGCAGCTCCGACACTCAACAACCCGCCGCCAACGCCGCCACTGCCGCCGGCAAGGTCTCTGCTGACACTTCGCCCGGGTCGCCGTTGCGTGTCCGGGTATTTGGCCGCCATTCGCTTGTTGTCCAGCCTCAGATCGTCTCGTCGCTTGGTCGCAGCGCGCGCTAGGGACTCGTGCACCGCGAGTTGGGCGGCTCTAGGCGTCGGGCCGGGCAAGCGGCGACCGCCAGGGGCTCGGCTCGACGGTATCTGGAGCTCGTGCATCGCATCGTACAGGGACGCATCAGCAATTAAATCCGCGAGCATGTCGACTGCTAGGCCGACAGGATCAGTGGCCGCGCGAGCTGCCCTTTGCTCGGCGGCTATCTGCAGCGCTTCGCGTTTTGCTTCTTTGGCCATCGCCACTTCTAAGGACGCGCTGCTGAGTCCAGCAGCAGACGTCGCAGTTCCGCTGCCACCACTACCGCCGCTGCTGCTGCCGCCACTAGCAGACTTTTTCGTACCATTCTTGCCCTTACCTCCACGCCCCCCGAAAGCTCCCGCAATTTTACCGACGCTCGTGGCCGCCTTGGTGAGCTTGTTGCCCTTGCCGCCTTTCCCCCCTTTTCGGGGCGCTGCAGTGGCAATCAACGGCGGCAAGGGCGCTGGCACCGGTGCTGTCGCGAGGGTAGCCATGAAGGCCCGAGTGGCGCGGACAAAGGGCGAGTACACCTTGAGATTAAACGCAGCGCCGGTGCGGGGCTCGTACACTTCCACGCTAAACCGGAGGCCGCGTAAAACCACGCGCACGAGGCAGTAGCGCGGCGGGTGAGTCGCAGCCCACGCCTGGGCCGCTGCGGCCGCTGCCGCGGACGCTTCCTGCGCCTGACCGATGGTGCGCACCGCACCACTGGTAGCTGCCGCGGTTGCGGCCGCTTTCTTCAGCTTCCCAAACAGGGCTGAGCGCGGAGGAGATGCTACTGCTGCAACAGCGTCTGAGGTGTTTTTTCCGTCAGTCGTGACAGCAGGTACTACTACATCTGTTGAGGCAGCAGCGGTTGAACCCGCAACCACACCTTCAGCCCCCTTGATAATCGGCGCATCATCGTCATCATCTCCCTTATTGCCGGGATCCTCGTCAGGAGGCAGCGGCATCCACCACGGCAAGCGCTGCACTTTCTCAGCCAGCACAATGTCTGAGGTGCATGCCCACGGAAGGCCGGGCAGAGGTGCTTCTGATGCTGGTGATGCTGCTGCTGTTGTTGTTGAACCAGCGGCGGGCCCTCTTCCCTTGTTGGTTGGCGGGGCGTTCGATGGTGGCGCAATAGGCAGCGCCGGAGTGCCCTGAGGCCACCCCGCAAGCTCCGCTGCGACACCCGCTACTGTGCGGCTGGTAGGCGGCAACTTCCGGAATCGGTTCACGCCCAGCACGAAACTTCCGCCTTTGCCGGGAAACGCTCGCCGGGTGGCATCCCCAGCGCCAACACGGAGGCCGTGGTGGCCGCGGCGCTGCAGAGCTGCGCCGCTTGACTGTGCAGTGGTGGCGCTTGCAGCAAGTGCAGCAGCTTGTGCTGACGTGCCTAGAGGGAAGCGCACGGGTCGCACTTTCGTTGTTTTCGTCTTTGCGGTGCCAACTTCTGCTGCTCCTGCTGCTGCACCTCCACCACCACCTGCTGTTGAGCTCGTCTTATTGGGATTCTCTTTCTCCAATGGCTGGAAGAGGAAGAGGCCGTTTTTGTCTGGTTGCTTCTCAAACCGAAAGGCATCGTGCCCGACGTCATTGCCACCCTGGCTCGTCACACTGCCGCCGCTGGCTTCGCCCAAAGAAGCATTCGAGTTCTGCGAAGACCGCCAAGACGCCAGAGACGCACTGAGGTTGATGGTCCCTGGCGCGAGGGGCTCATCGACTGTACCCGAAGCAAGATTCAAGTCGAGAGCTGGCCCCATGTACACTGAGGGTGTCGATAATGCCGCTGGCTTCTCGATATCAGGTTGGCGGGATGCTCTACTAGTGCTTTCCTCGTTGACTTCAGTCTCGTTGGTAGTTGAATCTCCAGTCTCGGCGGATAGTGTCTCCTCTCCCTCCGCTGGCACAACCTCGTTCTTCTCAGTGCTAGGCGCTTGTGACAGTTGTTCTACCGTTTCCGCTTCAGCTTTTACCTCTTCTTCTGCGCGGTGCCAAATAAGAGCGTTCAGGAGCGCGTCACATGTATCGCTTGCCTCTTCTGCCCACGCTCGTGCTAGCGCTGTGCGCCGTCGCCATTCCAATTGCCGTTGCAATGCACGCTCGTTCTGCACTCGGCGCTGCTCTCGTGCCCGCACCGCAGCCGCCGCGGCTCGGTCTTTTTCGGCATCGGCTTTTTCGGCCAATCGCGAGGCTTCGCGCTGAAACGCCGCCAGATGCTGAGCTTGCGCGCGCGACAAGTTTTCTTCGCGAAACATGCTCATGCGTTCCGCTTCCTGCAGACGAGCCGTGCGCTGGCGTTCGTGTTCCGGTGACAAAGACACCAGAAGCCGCCCCGAGGCCATGGCCGAGATGCGCACTGCAAAAGCTTCGGCTGCCCAGGTTTCATCGAAAGATCTCGGTGGAAAAGGGCCTTGCGGGCTGCCGATGGCGCCGCGTTTCACCGCTAGGGCTAGCTCTTGGGCCTCGGCACGGCGCGCGTCCCGGTCTAGGGTGCCCATCACTGCGGCTTGCGGCATCCAGGGCCCTTCGTACAGGGTGTGGCACTGGGTGATCTTGTCGACTTCCCGGAACAACACCAACGTTTGACGAGACATCCCACCGCCTAAGCCACCTCTACGCTTGGTCAACGCACTACTGCCACCGCTGCCACTATTGGGGTTGTCAACGCTGCTGCTTGAGGAAGCCGCAAGAGATGCTTGAGCTGCCTTCAGTGCCGCGTCTCGAAAGGCTTCCGGAGGGTCAAAGAAAGGGGTCAGGTCCCTGAGGACTGGAGCACGCGTTGCACTAGCCCACTTGGCAAAGCTGCTGAACGCGGTAGAAGCGACCGTGACGTAGCTCTCTGCTTCTTGGGCAAAACGAGCACCTCGAGGGGTGCCCCAGTACTCGTCTTCGTTCAAAATAAACAAGCGGCTGCACAAGAAGTCCATCTTCTGTGCGCAAATCTCTGGGTCCGCTCCTAGCAAATCCAACCGTCCAGCGGTGGTGAGGACCCTCCGCAGTTCCCCCGCGCTCAATTCTAGGCTCAGATCAGGCCCATGGTAAGCCCCCTGCCCCGTGCCCTCGTCCCTCGGCGCCGACAAGATTAGCTTCAAGTCCCCTCTCGACGACGTGTAGGCTGCTAGGGTGACTTTGCGGCTCGCCACTCGCCGTCGGTCGTCACGCCAAATGGGGCCCCGAAATCTTAGGTGTCGTTTCGGGAGCAGGGTCGCCCGCGGCCGCTCGTGCCTTAGAGGGCGGCGCCACCACCGGTTGTCTTCCCCGGGCAACGACAAGTCTACACGATCGGCGAGGGCCAGCACCACCGCGCGAGGCCATTCGTTGAGCCGCACGGCGAGCAAGTAGGCCTGCAGCGCCTGCGGCTCGTCGCTCAGAGCCGTGACGCACTGCGCGAGGCTGGCGTTTACCGCGTACGTGTGGCGGGACTCCGGGTCATACGCTTCAAACAGCATATCTCCCCAGTTTTCGTACACCACGAGGGTGCAGAGCCGCCCCCCAACTGCGCGTGCTTCGCGGAGCACTTCGTTGGTGTGAGTGCGCATCGACGAGCGTTTGGCCGTCAAATCCTGCCACCAGCGGCAACCGCCAGCAGACGACGCAGAAGCAACGCTGGACTCGGCCTCGGTGCCTTCAGCAGCAGCAGAAGTTGCGGTTGCCGTGAGCGCACCTCCTGCTGCATCATCACTAGGAGCTGACGCACTGTTGCCGCCACCTGTGCTGCTCGAGAACATCGAGGCAACGCGGTTGCGAGTGCGCGCAAAGCCCACGTTGCCCACTGTAATGGCTCCGCTGAACACGTCGAGCTTCAGAGACGACAAAATCGCAGCGCACACGTCTTTGCATCGAGCTAGGCGAAGGTCGCGGTAGCGCCGTAGAGTCATCGCGGCGCCTCGACGGGCGCGCGCAGCGGCGTTGGCAGCGCCTGGCACTGTCTTCTTTTCAGCTGCAGTTGCAAGGATTTGCGACTGCGAGTGAGGTAGCTGCGACGATAGAGGCGGTGGCGGCGGAAGCAATGTCAGATCGGTAGACGAGGATGGTGATTCAGGCACGGGGGCGCGAGATTCGATCAGAACGGGGTCGACAAGTGCTACAGCACTGGTGGTGGAGAGGCCTTCAACAACTTCATCTGCATCAACATTCGCAAATTTGTGTCGCCGCCCTTTCACTTTCAGCTTCTGGCCCCGCGCTTTCTTCTTGGCCGTGCGCTCCAACAACACCGACTCCGGTGCCATGGCAAGCTGCATGGCCTGCGCGTGCGCCCGAGCCTGGTGCATCTCCTGGACGTCCATCTTTCTCCTGCGCTTCGCGCGGCGAGCAGCTCTCCGCGCACGCGCTTCTTCTTCCGCTTTCTTGGCCTTGAGCTCGGCTAGCTTTCGTTCGCGCTGCTTGGCCGCCGCGCCATCTTCCTTGTCGCCCCATTTCTTGGTGGCAAATTTCGACACCTCGTCGTCGTCGTCGTTGCCAGCTGCTGTTTCTCCGAAGGTGGCGGTGCCGCGCTCGACGAAATCCGCTAATTCAGCGATGTCCAGATCGCCTGACTCATCGTCATCGAGATTGGCTGCAAAAGTGTCCAAATCAGCGTCGGACAAATCCTCGGGAGTCACTTTTAGGGCTATGCGCACGCATTTCTTGAACTCCGCTATGTCTAATGTCCCACTCTTGTCCGAATCGTAGCGCGAGAAAAACACCGTAGGGTTAGTCCCGTAAACCGCGGCTTTGAGCTTCTGTTGCACGCGCGTGGCGACTTCTCCGTCCATGGCTGCTTCCTTCTTGGCTTTCTCTTTCGCTTTCTTCACTCGTAGCGCCTCAGCTTCTTCTGCCGCCTGCGCTTCCGCTCGGATTTCGTCTGCTTCCAAGGCACTGATTTCGGCAGTAACCGCGCTGCGAAATCCTGGCGCTAGAGCGTCGATTTCTCGCCACCCCACGTCTAGCTCGGGCCCTACTCGGAGCCGACGCTGCTTAGAAGCCGCTTGAGCTTTCGCGAAGAGCAGTTCTGTTTTGTTTTCAAGCGCAGCTGCTCTTGCTTCCTTGGCTGCGTGAAGGTCCTTGGCCGCTTGAGCTCGGCGCGCTTTCGCCGCGGCCTTCTTTTGCTCCGGTGACATCGACCCGTAGGATAGGCTGTTGCGGGAGCCTTGGCCTAATCCTGCTGGCGATAGACTCGGGTTCTGGTTTCGGCCGCTGCTCACTAGAGACGTTGAGTTTTGCACGCTCGCTACAGGGGAAGAGGTGCTGCCTCCTTTCGAACCTGGGCTGAGAAGCAAGGAAAGGCTCGTGCTGCCGTTGGCGACGCTCCTGGCATCATCGGCGTTGTTGTCGTCTTCGTCGTCGTCGTCGCTTTCTTCCTCAGACGAGGGCATTTCCGACGAGAAACAGCTGCCGTCCCCAAGGGGGCCATCTTCAATCCATTGCGCCTGTGCTGCTTGCTCCATCTTTGGCGTGGCCCCCTCACTCCCACATTGCGTTGGAGGCGGCCTCCACGGATGCGTAAGCACGCTCACCAACCGAGGATCAACTTTATCGACCACCTCTTTGAGTTCAGTGGCTGTCAGCACCACTGCAACAGGCGGTGCTTCAGCAGCGCACGACTCCACTAACAGGGTGGTCAAACCGCTCAAACCCCCACCGGGTCCACCCCCCCCTTCCAGTAGGGACGCGTCCTGGCGCAGAGTGACGAGGAACCGTTTTGAGAGGCGCGGCGCTGAGAGGCCAGGCGCGACCGCCGAATGCACAACCCGCGCTTCCCGCCACAAGTGGTTCCACGCTCGCAACATGGGCTTCTCAAGGCGGTTCTCGTACCCGCCTGGCGCAGCAGCCGAGGGATTGGCCGCCGAGGCTTTGATGGCGTCAGCGCTGGGCGCCAAGGTCCACGCGTGCTCGCGCCACAGCAACTGGCGTGTAGATGGCACAGTGCTGCGGTGCCGCAACGACATGACGCTCCACGCGCGGTCGCAGGCTTCCCGCAAGTTCGCTTGAGCGGTGTGCCCCAGTTGCGCGGCTTCTTCAGCAGCCATGGCTGCCTGCTCCCGGCGCCGAATTTGGTTGGCGGCGCGGGCGTCCCAGAGCAAGAGCCAGTCTTTGGCGGCTAACCAGGTGCGCCTCAGATGGCCAATCTTCGCGGCTGCTGCCTTCGCGTTCCTGGCTGCAGCTGCTTGGGCAAACCCTGCAGTGCGCTTGCGCCGCAGTTGCTTCCAATTGTTGCCGTCTTCGAAAGGCTCGTACGACTGCGCCCAGTCCTCTTTCTCCGGGTGCGCAAAGTCGGCTATGGTGCCTGCGGAAAACGCCAGGGCTTGCCGCGTGCCTTCCACAGCTGCGTCGTATTCGGCACAGGCTTTCAAGAGCACCGCCCAAGCGTCTTGGTAGGCCATCTGGCTGCGCTCGTAGGCCGCGAACGAGTCGTTCACTTGCTCTTGTGCCGCTGCTTGCATCGCGAGCGTCCAGGTAGCTGCGCGCGCCATGTAGCCACTCAACGTGACCGCGCCCTTCCAGGCAGCTCCCAGCACCGTGGCTTCGTAAGCGGGCTCCCACCGGGTCCGAGGCACGACCTGTGCGTCGGGCCGCACCATCAGGCCCCGGAGCCGCCGGGCCTGATCGTCCTCCTTCGCGGCTGCCCACTCCGAAGTCCCGTAGTTCAAACCCCGGTCAATCGCAGTGGCCTGAAGCTGCAAAGCGCGGCTCACCGCCCGCGTCGGGTAATGCCCATTGGTTTCTTTGTCTTCGCCGTAGCGCCTTCCTATCGACGCCATCACGTGTTCCACTTCTGCTTCAGCGCATGCTTGCGCTTCGTCGTCGTCGTTTTCGTCGTCGTCGTCGACTTCGGGTCCTGCCATGGAAGTGCTGCTGACGTCATCAAGATTGCCACCATCTTCTTGCCACGCCATTGTGCGTGCCATGCTCTTCATCTTCTTCTCTCTGCGCTCCGCAGCGTGTTGGCGTGCGTCTGCGCTTGCTTGCCGTGCTTTCGCGCCACGCGCTGCTGCTTCCGCCTTCATCTGCGAGAAGTCCGGCGGCGGCCGCTGCGACGGCAACAGCTCGCCCCAACCTTGGTTCATTTCTTGGCTCGTGAGCCGCACCCGAAGTTCCTGCTCTTGGGTGGCGAGCCCTGCGGTAGCTCCGGTGGTGGGGTCGTAGGCCTCGAACAACAAGCGCTCGGGTGGTCTTACACGCTCAGTAGTGTCCATCGCCGCTGTGGTCTCGTAGGTGGCAGTGGCCAGAGAGTAAGTCGCGCGCGGGGGCGGCGCTGGGCGACCGGCTCCTCCGCCGACGCCACGCAAATAGGCAGCACTCGTCGACGACGAGGATGAAGAAGACGTCGGTAACTGGTCTACAGGGATGGATCGCTCCACGTAGTCGGCATGGGCCAGGCTGCGCACCAGCACCACGCAGCGGGTGCCATCGAGCACCTTGGCGGCGGTGTACAGCGGCTTGAGGACCTGCCGCGTGGCCTTGCGCAACCCAACGGCCAAGGCCTCGTTGACGACGTCCACCGCTGCGGCCGCCACGGCGACTTCGAACGCGCGTCGCTCCTTGGACTTGGAAGCTAGCAGCGCGGTGCGGGCTTTGGCTGCTTGACGACCGAACAAACCGCGCGTGTAGCGCTGCACGACCAAACTGGCTTTGACCATCGCCAAATAGCGAGTCAGGAAACGCTCCGCCGTGACAATGTCCAATGTCAAGCGGCTGCCCCGGAGCGCAGTGGCCTTACTGAGCAAGTTTCTTAAGCGGTTTTTGCGCACACGATTTAGGGGGCGAGCGTATTCCACTCGTATTAACAACCCCAGTCGGTCGCGCGCTCGATTGCGCCGTTTGCCTTCGATCACTAACTTCTCGGCAAACTCAAAGCGTTTCATTTCGGTGCCGGGGATCCCCACCCCTTTCCATTTCCCCTTGTCCCGGCGGCAGAATAGGCCATCGATTTTGGTTGGGTCTTTGGGCCTCGACTGAGGAATCGCTAGAGAGGCACCACCTTCCTCGTAGATGGCCAGAGTCTCTGCTACTTGCTTCCCCTGTTTGCCCGCAAGCAGCTTCAAGAGCCGCTCTTCTTCTTTTGCTTCTTCGGCAGCGCTGAACACCAACTTCTCGTTCTTGGACCCGTCGTCGTCGCTGTCGTCGTCCGAGGACGTGTCCCCGTACTCGCCTTCCGCGGCGAAGTGAATCGCAGGCACGCCACTGCCACCGCTAGGCGAACCCGGCCGGCTCCCACTCGCTGTTTGAGGCTTGGAATCTGTTCCTCCTCCTTCAGCAGCCGCAGTGGCGGTGGTGACGGCACCGCCAGCAGCGTTCTTTGCCCGCTTTTTACTGCCACCCGCGGTGGAGCTAGCATCTGGAGGGGCCTGCTGAGGCGTAGAAGGGGCCCAAGTAGCAAAGAGCTGCTCTTGCTCGAGGTCCTTGAGCGCCTTGCGAATTCTTACCATGTCCAACATCTCCACGCCTGCTTCGTAGGGAGCCCCCGAATGCATTCCTCCCATTGAACCGTTGCTGTTGTCGTCGTCGGCCCCAAAAGCCGCCGCGCCGAACACTTCCGACTGCAAGAAATGCCCGCCCAATCCTACCGGCGCATGCTTCGACGACTTGCCTGCTTTGCCACCGCCGAGCTCCACGAGGTGATGGTCGCCCCCACTGCTCTTCGTGGCGCGCGTCGTGGTAAACGCCCCTGCGGGGGAGCCGAACCGGTAAGCCCCCAAGAGCACGCCCTTTCGGCGGCCGAGCGTAGTCGAGGACGAGGAAGAGTCGGACCCCACACTGGAGTCGCTGCCCCGGCGCCGGGCCTTCCTCTTCTTCTTCTTTTCGCCGGTTTTGCTGTCAATTGAGCCCGTGTCGCTGTCGCCTCCGTCGCTGCCGTTGCCTCCATTCGCGCTGCCCCGCCCGCTGCCGAGCCCCAGCGCCGCGACTCGTGCCGCTTCCCGAGCTGCTTCTTTCGCCGCGGCGCGGGCAGCATCAGCCGCTGCCGCTTCTTCCGTGCCTCCACGAGTGCCGTCCTCAAACACGACCGAGCGCTCAGTGTCACGCCCCGTCTCGCGGCCCGTCTCACTGCGGCCAGTGTGCCGGGCCGAGTCGAGCTGCATACCTCCTTCAGTGGTCCCGCCGGGACTCATGGGCTCCTGCATGGGCTTGGGCAGCGGCGGCACCCGAGGCCGACCATCGGAGCCGCCGCCACGCGCGCTGTCCAACGGTCGGTCGCCGTTGCCAGTCCCATTGTCGCCACCACCGCGCCGGTCGCCTCCTTGTGAAGACAACGACGACCGACGGCCTTGGCTGCGACTGCCCCAGCCATCCGCACCGCCGTTGCCGCTGCCCCAGCCGCTGCCTAACCCCGTTAAAGGCGTTGTAGGAGTCAACGGCTCGAGAAGCTCAAGGTGGTTCGTTCGCAGCATCGTTCCGTCGGCTGACAGCAATGACGCATTGCTGCGGCTGGTGTCGCCTACACTGCTACTTCCTCGGCGGCGGCTGCTGCTGCTGCTGCCTCGTCGCTTCAACTTCTTTAGGCGCTTCGCTTCGTCAGCTGCTTCTTTTGCGGCCACAGCTTCTTGGTACTCTTTCGAGGGGCCAATCACAACACCACGGCTCCCCGCTGACGCGAGCTCCGGCGCGAGCAACAACGGGTTTTTGCTCCAAAAGTACTTAGGCAGTGGGTTCCCTTTTGCTGCGCCATCCGGCGAATCTCCGTCGTGGCCGTTCACAAACTCGTTCAACGTGTCCACTTCCGCCAAGAATTCCGTGTCAGTGAGCATTTTCAGCAGGTAGTTGCCGCCTTCCCAGAGGTAAGGTGGCTTGAAGTCCCCACCTGCGCCTCTGCCAATCTTCGCAACCAGGCACTGCTCACAGGGCCTCCCTCGCGGGGCTCCTTCTGGCTCCACCACGAAATGCTTCCCACACGACCGCGCCACGAATCGCTTGGCGGGTAGTCTATTGGGGTTGGTGCCTTTCCTGCCGGCTTCCATGGCAATGTGGCGGTCGTAGCACCGCGCTGCGTCGCTCTTAGTGGGGAAAACCCCGAGGTAGTGGAACTCCACCGCCTTTTTAGGTTCTTCGCGACCTCTCTGCAAGCGTTTTACTTTGGACCGAAACGCAGCCGAAGCTTTGTAAAGCTCGGGGCCGGTGACCTGCACCGTGACCGCCCAGTGGCCCTTGAGGTCGGACCCGCTGCTGCCCCCACCGGCCATCAAACTGCGCATCGAGTCCTGGTGGTCGCGCCACCGCCCAATCGCTTCCACGCACGCCACGCTCGCCAGCCGCAGCCGGTCGAGCAAGGCCAGGAGGTTCGCCACGTGCCGGTGCTCCACCACGGCGGCGTCCGTGTCCTGCAAGTAGGTGGCCATGCTGGCGGTGGCCGCTTCGCGGGCCCCCTCTAACAAGGCTTCGCGGGTGGAAATGTTCATCAGCACGTCCATGTCCAAAGACTGCTCTTTGGCCTGCCGCACTTCGGAGTTCTGCTCGCGCTCCCGCTGGTTTACGTAGTAGTGCCGCTTCCGGCACGCCGTCGCGCTCCGGGGGCAGCTCAGCAGCACCCAAGCCCGGCACAAGGGCGGCACAGAGGAGGCGCTGGTTGGAATCACCCGATCGCTGCCAGGCAAGCGCGACACCACGTCCGCGTCGGACATCATGTAGGTGGTGTTGGGGGCTTGCATCATCAGGGCCGCGTAGTCGATCTTGGGGCCTCGGGGGGCGCCCTGGTCGCCGGCATCGCCATCGGCCACAGCACCTGCTTTGGTGACCGCCTTCAGCGAGGCCGCGGCTCGCGCCATATCTTCTTCGAATTCAGCTTCTACCAGTTTCTCGATGCTCGCCTTGTAGGCCTGCCGCCGCACCACTTGCTCTCGCAAGCCCGTCACAATCATCCGCAAACCCACTCCACGCAACGGCCAAAACGCTTCGTTGTTCAGCTGTTCTCCGGCCAAGTCATACACATCTACGGACTTGCTCCGTCGCAACAACTCGGCTTCTCGTGCAGCCGCGTCTCCTTCCATGAACTCATTTTCGTCGTCATCGTTACCGACTTCCTTGTCCACTTCGTTGTCTTTTGCCTTGCCGCCTCGTGCATTGGCGCGTTTCTTCGCTGCTTCCGGCCGTTTGTGCCTTCCTGGTGCCTCTTTCTCCAGGAGTGCCGAGGTGATCCCAAGCTCCGGCGTCTCGTACAAGCGGGCTCGGAACAAACTGATCCCTTCGGGGTTGGTGTACTTCATGACGTCATCGCTCATTCCGTCCTGGCTGTACTTGCCGTTGCACTCGGCTGCGACCGTGCCGCTCAGGGTGATGGTCATGTTTCCGGCAATGGTCTGCTGCGTGGAGCGGGGATACTTCACCGCGAGCTTGGTGGCCCTTTCGGCGTCGTGAAACGGCAGCCAGTGCTCGACCGGGGGCTGGTCGTCCTGGGAGTAGTTGCCAAAGAAACAGGTGCCAATGGTGGCCCCGTCGGTGATGCCCAGCAGCCAGATCACCAGGCAGCGCGGCTGAGAAGAGCCGAAGCCGTTGCCGACGCTGCCGTTGCTGCTCATCCCATCGTCTTCCCCCAAATCTACGCGCAACGCTTCGAACCGGGCTTTCTCGGCATTGGAAGCCTAAGGGACCATCAACCAAACGATGGAGTCGTGCATGGATGTTTCGCGTGTGAGTCAGGCATCTCTCCCACTCGTAGTGGTGGATTGAAAGTGATAGGCGTGCTTTTCAGAAATAAAAAGCGTTGCAACTACACAAGCTCATCGAATAAGTGCGAATAGAAGCTTGCATAAGAATTTATATTTTTAAAAAAATGATGCTTTTAGGCCAACAATCTAATCTTATTCATCACCTCAGTGAGCGCATCGGCTTCTTCCTTCGCTCGCAACATTTTCTTGCGCTCTCGCACTCGCTCGTCAAACCCCATGCTTCGGCTCCGCTTCTCCAGCTCCGTAGCCATAGCGCGCACTCGATCTTCTGCAGCGTTGGCCGTCGCTGCAGCAGCCGCCACGCTCGCGCGGCCGTCCTTGAGCTTCTTCGCTTTTTCGTCCCTCTGCCGAATCATCTCCACGAACGCCTCGCTCTCTGCTTCGCTCCGCACACTCGCACCGTACAAACCTCCACCGCCAGCACCACCAATGCCGTCGTCATGGCTGCTCCCAATTATATGGTGCTTTTGGTAGTCTTTACGCATGATAGGATCATGCTGAATCACCGCTTGCGCTTCCTCGAATAAACGCCGCTCTCGGTCTAGGTCCGCGCGTTGGGCTATTTCTGGCGGATCGAGCATCCATTCAGCCCGCACATGTGCATCAATAGCCACGTCAGCACGCCGAGAAATTGAAGCAGCGTCGGCTAAGCTCAGCTTCGTTTCTTCTTCCAAAGCTTCGTGGTTGAGATAGTCGCGGTACTCGACGCGCATGTCAACTGACTCCTCGGTACGCGCTAAGGTCTCGGCAGTGCATGCAGACTCGCGCTGTTGCTGCGCGTATCGCTCAACTGCCGCCTGCGGGTCCTCAGCAAAATAACGTTCTTCAGCTGGCGCTTTGATGTCATATTTGATAGCGTCGTCGAGCATGTGCGTGACCTCTTGCCGCAGCTGCTTCCGGTCCTTGAAAAGCCCAACCATAGGCGGGCGCGGCGGCGGGTTGCCAGTATCTAGCAGACGATCAGCTCGCTCATTCACCAATCGTTGCTGCTCTTCTACAGAGAGAAGCGTCTTGGCTAGCTCTTCTCGCGCCGCCACCGCTGAAGCCTTGTTTGAGCGTAAGGTCGCCATAGTACGAACGGTCCCTCCCCTAGAGCGCCGTTAAACTACTACGAACACAATGGCAGGCTCCAGCCCCTAGATACTACTACTAGAAAAATTCAAGAGAATGTACGCTCGTATGGTGGCCCATATTCATTTGGATTCTCTGGGTACCATGCGAGCGGCACGCTGGAGTAGCTAGTAGGAGCTCCGCCGCTAACTCATTTTTTGTATTCAGTGATTTCACAACGCTCCGGAAAGGGGGGAAAGTGGGGAACGAGGGGAAACCTGCTGGCTGCCTAAAAGAAAAATCAGCTGAGCCTATTTATTCGTACGTACGCTAGCTAGCCTACGCACTCTAAGATATCTCCTATCCCCTCTAGCCAGACTTTATAGACAGCTGAACTCAACAGGGTTGCCAGCATTGAACCACTTCGTCAATCACAGCGCTAGTGGTATATTTATATACTTCGTTTCAATTGCTCTTTCAATCCCGAGCTGTTGTGGCATTCGATAAGTATTGCTCTTCTAGTCCTCTCGGAATAAAGGCGTCGAATAACAGCTAGGATCTAGCTTTAAAGCATAAATGAATCGCATCTTTGGCAAACAAAAGGTCGAAGCTCCACCTCCAACGTTAGGAGATGCCACAGGTCGGATCGATGCGAGTGTGGGGCGACTGGACGAGAAGATCGCGAAGCTCGAAGGCGAGCTGCGACGCTACAAGGAGCAAATGAAGACGGCGAAAGGGTCTGCGCAAGCTAGTATCAAAAAGCGCGCCATGCAAACGCTAAAGCAAAAGAAGATGTACGAGCAGCAGCGCGACCAGATGGCGGCGCAAAGTTTCAACGTGGACCAAACAAGGTTTGCACTCGACATGGTGCAAGATCAGCAAGTGGCAGTGCAAGCTATGAAGGCTGCTGCGAGTTCGTTGAAGGTGCAGACTCTTTCTTTTTTTGAGGAAATTTAATGTTTCAATGATGCAGTAGCGTTTTGGGGCTAGCATAGGGGGCATTGCCTCTACGCACTCCGATTTGCACAGTGTTAGACACTATTCCAGTTATTTTCTGCCAGCATACTTGAGCAAAACAGCGATCACGTAATTTTCATTACTTTTCCTTGCCTTTGTTTCCATATGTATTTTTGCACAGGTGGAGCAAAAGAAGATCAATCTGGATGACGTAGAAGACATGCAGGTGCGGTTAACTTGAATGCTTGACATGTAGATTTGCTGTAAAGCTCACATGATAGGCGCTCACCGCATACTAACATCTATTTTGCCTACTGTATTGTGTGATTGTTCAGGACGACATGGAAGAGCTCATGTCTGAAATGAACGACATCTCGGACGTTATGGGCCGCTCTTACGGTTTAGGAGAAGACGTGGACGAAGCTGAGCTCGATGCTGAACTTGCCATGTTTGAGGTAAAACGAGGCACCCTGACTCTCTTCTTTTTTTATCTGCGTGCCCTTTGCAGGAACAGCGAACAAATACTTTCTGTTGTTCAATACAAGGTTTCAATACAAAGGCCATGTACGTCCCACTTACTCTCTCTCTCTCTGTATATTTGCTCTTCGAACCCTGCAGGATGAACTTGCGTCTGATCCAGTGGCCAACGATGCGAGTGGCATGCCCGACTACCTTCCGTCGGCACCCATGCATTCTGCGGGCAACTCTGCAGTGCCTCCGCTGCCGACAGGCGCTGCAGAAGAGCCACCCGCGCCAATCGCAGCGTCTGGGGGGCTAGATGAATTTGGCCTCCCAATGCCGTGATCCAGAAATTTGTGGTGTAGTGGCCAGATGTAGCAATCCCATTCGAAGTACTAACAATTGAGGACGCCAGTAGGAGTAGGTACAGAAAGCCGATTGTTTGTTGCGTATGAATTGAGGGCGCCGGTGGGAGTTGGCGCAGAAAGCCCCTCCTATAATCCACACAAACACGCGAGATACCGCACATCGTTTTACCGTGGGATATGGCTGAAGTCCGAAGTCCGTAGCGCCGGTGCTGCTGTATAGTTCTCCACAATGAAATCACACCAAATTTTGAAGTCGACGCTACGCAAATAATAGAATTATCAACCAAATTACCACTATGCACCACATAAAACTCAACAAACGACAGTAAGCTTGCGTGTAATTTTGAAACACACGAGAGAGGTCAGAACTCGAGAATTGGTCGCTGGCTCTTCCTTTTTGAACCTTATGAATGAGGCCGGGGTCAAAGTTCCGCAGAAAATACGGATTTACGCGAAAATAATGCGGAATGTTATTTCTCGACGAACTGCTCAAAAAGTAATTCAGATTCACGTCACATGAATTGGCTGATGGGCTGAGGGATTCCTGTGTAAAGCCCTTCACCAGTTCACCAGCAAGGCCATTCTAAACTTAACAACCGCGCAGGCAGCGCCCAATCGCCCATATCCACCCCGTAAGAATTAATCTTCCTACCAGCGAATTTGGCGACGCCGGTGATGCTTAAGAAGCATGGATTCTGAACCTGCTGCCTGTCGCCATGAGACCCGCGCAGCGGTACTTATGCCCGCGGGATCGAGATAGGGAGGGACTTAAGGAACTCGCGCCGCTAAAGCACAAGCGCCAGCACAACACATCACAACGCCACCACAAGAAGCGTACTTCGACTTCTACTGCTACGACGCATGTGCGGTAAATGGCACGGTTGGGGTTGGCACGTAAATCGCGCGTAAAGCGACTTCTTGGTTTCTAGCACTGCTGGAGTGTGGAGTGTGTGAAGTACGCACCCGTATGCATCGAACCCCTGGGTTAAAATCTTGCGGTGTGCTATATTTTAAGTGCTAAGTGATTGAAGATATCTGGCCATCTAGAATCCAGCTTATTTTCGGCAAAAGCACACACCCCTCCTCCGGTAACCGGCGAATGGCATTCTATTCAATAGTCGAAGTAAGTAGCCGCTTAGAACACTCAAGAACTCTAAAGTCCCTGCCTCCCTACCTCAGCAATCAGCAATGGGTTTGTAAAAATCGGTTAATCCCTTACAGAGAAAGGTGTGAGCGGATCATCGATTTGGGCAGTCCGCAGCGTCCGAGTTCTCCCATGTGGCAATCGAGAAAGCTGTCGCTATAACCATGGCGACACAGCCAAAAATCGCAACACCATTATCTCGCGTTGAGTCCCCGCCGACAATCTTGTCGTGAAACATAGACGGGTAAATGAAGGCAAGGGGAAGGCTGCACAAGGCTCCTACAAGAGCTACGAGATTGTCCAGAGAACCACCGAGGAGAATAGAGAGAACGCCTGTAAGCAGCACAATTGCAGTTCGGACGCCATTGCGCTGCCACATTCTTTTCTGGCTCTCTTCAGGTTTGGCCTTCGGCAGAGTTGCCATCACCCTGGCCTCGGCGACTTGGATTACAGGATATAGCATCAATGGGTAGGTGAATAGTAGCGCGACGCAGTAGCCGAGTTGAACAAGAATCGTAAAAGTGCTGTCGTGAGGCAGGTCGCTGGAAACTGCAGCACTCACATCGTCTCCGAACGAAAGATAACCAATCGTGCCAATGAACAAATAAAAGAGTAGAAGTCCAGCAATCGTTTCATTCAGGACAGCCTTGTATCTTGGCCGCAGCTCCTCGCTCGTAGTCGTCCAAAGAGGCAGCACCAGCCCAATGCCTTCAAAAGCATAAATACAACTTCCAGCAAAAATTGGGAAGGTCATGGGTTTGAATAGGAAGACACCTCCGAGTTCGACGTTTCCGTGCCCTACTGGTGGATCCTCTTCGATGAGACCGGCAAGGCCGTTGGTACCAAGGTGGTACATGCAGTAACCAATGATGTAGAAGAGGCCAGAGGTGATGAGAAAGGTAGCGATGGCGTTGGTCAAAGAGAAAAACTCTAGATCGCGAACCCACGAAAGGGCAATACAGAAAGGCATCTGAGCTAGAATAAGCCCCCAGGGTGGCAAGGTGGTATCGCAGTTGCTGAGTGTCCACGTAATTTCTCTCAAGTTTATGGCAATGAAGTTCAAGTACACGCAGCAGAACCCCATTTGCGATGCCACCAGGCTCACTTCAACAAACTTCCGCCCCCTCGTACCATAAGCTCTTTGCCCAACGTCACCGTAGTCAAAATATTGCACAGTGGGCGGAGGTCGTGTTTCACTGTCAGAGGAAACGTTCTTTGGCTGTTGAGTTTCATCGCCAGTGACCACAGCGTCATAGGTAGGCGCTACAGTCCACACATCTGAGTTCAATATCTGCGCGGTAGAGGTTGTCTCCTTGGTCATGAAAGTTGCGCAGTCAATCAAATGGTTCATGCACAGGACTGAGAGAATTGCGATCGCCGATAGACCCACTATCGCACCAATCAGTCCGGCGTTCGAAAAAGCACTAGGAAGGAAGAGCACGGCGCTCCCCACGAAGGCTTTAATGATGTTTAGACGTAGACGTGTGACCTCATATTGAGACACCGAATCAGTCGATGATGGCTGGAACTGCTCATCCAAAAGAGTAGTGCCGTCAAAGTGCATTGGTGAAACAGATGTTGCAACAGTAGTTGCGTCGTTAGAGTCACTATCCGAAGCAGAGGGCATACGCTTCTAGGTAATTAATATACAACGCCAGCTTCTTAAAGCAAGCAGCCCTGCGGATGGATGTGCTTAGTTTGACCTTCCTTGCACTGAGCCCTTGGATGTCCGTGTCAGGGGTCAGGTCGAAACCTCTGTGCTGCGTCTGCTGGACGCGTCTGTATGGATGGTATTATGGTACTGTATAAGTACATACTAACGCTCCTACGGAGTGGCTGCGCCAAAATTCTGAGAATCGGAATCGGAATCGGAATTGAGAAGATTGTCGGTAGGTGACAGTGATGGAAGTATTGAGATTCGGTGATGAAGAAGCCCTCGTTT
>Ga0307982_1000999_pt1 | contig 22571 bp, 22 predicted proteins | sample OrgLakmetagen989_FD_201847 | JGI IMG/M metagenome (GOLD analysis project Ga0307982, IMG submission 201847) | Saline water microbial communities from Organic Lake, Antarctica - #989 | ecosystem: Environmental > Aquatic > Non-marine Saline and Alkaline > Saline | place: Antarctica: Organic Lake...
CGGTGCCAGATGCGATTGGCCTCCATTTGCAGCGACACCAAGTGGCTGATCCATTCCGTACCTCGCCCTTTGGCCTCCGCACGCTTTGTCGCAAACACAGCCGCTGCTGCTGATGCTGTTTATGTCAATGCTGCTATTGTCGCTGCTACTACTGCTACCAATGATTCTCTCACCAATTTTGCCTGCTTGCCTAGCAGCGGCGCGGCTGCGAGAAAGCTTGAAGAGCGTTGCTTTGCGAGCTTGCAGAACACATTCGCGTAGGCTGAGGCTGCAGCTCCCCAAGACGCTGTCTGATGTCAACGGATCGCGGTCCATTGCAAGCAAAGACACACGCCCAAGGTAGGGCAATTGCGGTTCGGTACTCCAGAAATCACACCCAACAGACTCACTGTTGCTTCTGCTGTTTTTGGTGTCGGTAGTATTGGTCCCCTGGAATCGAGTGTTGTCACTGTTGCTGCCTGAAACACTACTTTTATGGTGGCGATGATGGCCTTTGCTAGGTCTCCCGTGCAAATTGCTTGACCTCCCTTGTGAAAAGCGAGGCTCATCTTCGTCAGTGCTGCTGCAGTCGCTGTCGCTATTGGACTGGGTGGTACCCTCATGGTGGCTGCCATTGCTAGTTACGTTGGCACTACGCTTGCCCTCTAAATGATCATTCTTGGAGCTCTGTGATGATGTTGACAATGACGGACGCCAAGGACTTGGGATTGGAATGCGTTCAATGATAACATCAGGCCAGTGCGGCTTCAACGTGCGTAATTGCACTGAAGTGCGCGCCGGCTTTCCATCGGCATCATCGATGTCAGGCACATCCATCCCCGGGGCAACGCCCAAAAGCAGTGCATTACCTGTATCGTCTACAGCGACTGCAGGCTGATGAGGTGGGCTTGGGTTCGGTAGGAAGACGAGGTAAGGATCAGAAAACCCACTGAAGTCGCCTGCAGGCAAGGATTTACCATGGAGGTCGGAAAACTCTAGCTCTAGTACCATTTCTGGCATGCCATTCCATTCGTTTGTATTGTTGCTGTCGAGGCTGCTGCTGCTATTTGCGCTCGCAGTAGGAGTAGTGGTACGGCTACTCGCGCTGCTGGTAACGGGCAGAATCCTAATTTTGTCTTTGAGGCTGCTGATAAGACTGGTGGTGGGTATTATATTGACCTTGTCGTTGAGATTGCTGATAAAATTGCCGGTGGGTATTACACTGACCTTGTCGTTGAGATTGCTGATAAGACTCTCAGTGGCGTGCTTTAACGATCTCAGCGGCCCTGCGACAGCATCAAAGCGTAACTTAGGCGCTTGCGGCAGCGGTGACGATGGGTGATGCGCACGTTTGAAAGCAAGTACTTTGGCTTGAGCAATGGTTAGCGGTGGAGGCAGTGGCGGAGTTGGCTTCACAGACAAGCGGATGTAGACTGGTTTATGGTCGGAGGTCACAAAGTCGGCACCAGCGCGGAACGCGTGTGCGCGCAAACGTTGGCTCAAGCCGTGAGCTGAGTGCCAGGCAATGCGGTCACAGTAGGCTGGCAACTTCGGAATGCGGCGTTCTCGCGAATAGTAACGTTGCACCATGACAGCTTCTGCAGCCAGTGCGGCTGAATGGGCGTCGGTAGCGGCAGCACTCGCGGCAGCGCTGGCTACAGCCCTCGCATGACGTGCAGTGTCTACTGCTTGCTGTGGGGCAGAGCGCAACGCACAGGCAGTAGCATTCGCAACCTCTTCAAATTTCATCTTCGCCGCGTCGGCCGTGAGCTGCTGCCTTATCGCTGCAGAGTGTGGAGTGAGAGTTGTCGTAGGACTGGACACGGGGGAGTGAACTGTATGCACCTCCATGGCCATGCTAGAGTGGCGGGACCTTCGGTGAATGTTTCGGCGGCGCTGTGCAGCATCTTCATCGGAGGAATCGGAAGAAGCAGTGGAAGTGTCTGACCCGTCCGATTTGTACTCTTCTGGCTTTGATGCTGATTGTGATGCACTCGCAGGGTAGGCGTCATCGTCATTATTTTTGTTCTTGCTTGCAACCTCGTTCGAACCCAACTCCACACTTGCAACCGATTCAAATTCACCCTGAAGCAGTCGAGAGGGAAGATTTTTTTTACGATGGGATTTTGGTAGAGCTGATTCCTCCTTTTGAACCTTGCGGTCGCGAAGCCGCTCCTTTCCTGAATGTTGATTGATCAATTGGTCATGATCCAGCTGCGATAGATGTTGTTGCAGCTGTACTTGGGGCAGCGGTTGAAGCCATTTCTGTTCTTGCTTTCGAATTTTCTCTTGGAGTTGTGAGCGTTGGGCAGCTTCTTGCTTCTGCACCAGTAAGCGTCTCGCGCGGTGCCTCCTGATCTTTTCTTCGCGGCGCCTCACGGCGGCCACAAACCTTAACTCTGCTTCAAATTCCACGTAGGCAAAGCCAGCCACGCCTCGAGCCACCCGGTAGGTGGGTGGGAACCGAGGCTGAGGAATGCGAAATCCTGCAAGCGCTCGGCCGCTCACGCACTCTCGGCGCAACTTCATGGGAATGAATTACACACAATAAGGATAATTTCAAAACAAAACAAGTTATAGAACGAAACGAATGTGTGAAGCTTGATTAAATATGCTTCACCAGGCGTACATTTATGTATTCCAGAGATCAAGTGGGTAGATAGATAGATAGACCGTGAGTCAATGAGCAGCAGTGCGGAATCATAACGACAAACCTCGTCATGCTCGTAGAGGGCGCCAAAGCCACCGGAAGCGATGAGACGTCGAGCTAAGGCTACGTGATAGGGGGCTGCCCACTTGCCCGGTAGTCTGATGCGGTAATTCAAATCGCCCATCAGCACCGCTACAGAGAAGACCAATTTTATCACAAAAAAGAAGGAAAGGTGTGCAATATTTACCAATACGAATCCAAGCTGCTAACGTTTTCAAAGATAAGATAAGCGAAACAAATCAAGGCAATCCAGGGAGTCTTTGGTGCTTCTTACTGTGGTCGGCAGCAGCGCTTACTTCCAGTTCACGCGCCCCGCCCGAGCCTTTCGCGCCTACCAAAGGGGTCCAGGGCAGTCGGTAACCAAAGCAACCCGCTGCCTCAAGGTCGCCGCTGTGGCAGCCTAGTTCATTCTTGCGGTGACCGCGAGCTTCAAGCCTCGCGCTAACTCCGCCAAGCAAATGAGCTAAGTAGGCGTTTCGGGCAGCGCATTTCTGAACTCCGTAGCCTCCAGGCAAACGCGCGTGCACGAAGACGAAACTGGTGTTGTGGCAGCGCAGCGAGACCTTGAAGAAAGGACCACATCACAGGATACGACGAGATGCAGAATTCATTTAAAAGTGGAAACTTGAAACGCATGAAGGCAAGAACCATCAAAAGTGGCAACAAATCTCTCTCAGTAACTAAGTAGCAACTAAGAACTCGCATGAAAGAAATTGTGAACTTTGGTACAAGGCTTCAATCATAGATGAACGCACCGCCTGGCCAGCGACAGTGGCAACTTCGTGACTACCACCGCTCAGGAATTTGAAAGCTGATTTGGTATAAGCTCGAGCAACTAAAATGGGCGGAGTATAGACAGCCGCCACAGCACTCTTCAAAGGCAGGTCTGCGACTTCTCGCCGCGCATATACTACCAATCGAGCCCTGAGTCAAGAAATTCGCATATGCACCCCGCGTTGCATGCCATGCAGAAATATATTAAGCAAAAAATGGAGCATGAGACTAATTGAGTGTGTGTGGAGAGCAGAGAGCGTACACCCTTCCCTAACCTCTCTCACGCTCAAGACCTTCCATACCCATCGATTAAGAAGTGAGTTGGACATACCTTGCATGTGGTGCACGACATTCAGCCACGCGTATAAATTTGTCACCCAGATGCACCGCCAACATCATTCCAATGCCGTCCTTTCGTTCGTGGGTATCAGAAGTACCGTTTCTCTTGCTTCTCTTGTTACTAGCGCTGCTGCTGCTGCTGCTGCTGCTATTATTGCTCTCACTGACATAATCACTGCCATCAATTTCACTTTTGCTGTACAAGTCTCCCAAGTAAGGCTCTTCGCAAATGCCTATCGCTACAATGTCTGTGTTGGCTGGAGTTTCCGGGAACCAAGTAGACAAACTCCCAGCTGCAGGTGCGATCCCGCCAAGATTGCAACTCGCTGCGAGCATGGTGATTCGCTTGCCGCCATCGGCGATGCCTCGGTGGTCGGCACCTTGCAGCCTTAGCGCAGTAGTAGCGCAGTCGTCAACGTCAACAGCGACGTCGTCTTCGTTATCATTATGGTGGTGGTGATGATGGTGGTGTTGGTGGTGTTGGTCGTTGTGGCTAGAGCTGCCGCTTGACCCATGGGTGTCATTGCTATGGCTACTGCTATGGCGATGGCGGGTCAAGCTCTCCAGGTGCAATGCAGCATCAAGACCAGATCTACGGACAAACGCCATGAGTACTGCGAGGAGAGTGTGCCCAAGCCAAGCCTGAGCTGCATTGCCTAGCCACTCAGCACCATACCCTAAAAACGCCAGAAAGTCCTCTGGCGTCATTCCACCGTCTACTTCTTGAGAAGCACTGTGTATTGGAACATGTTTACTAATGTCAGTGTTCAAGTAGTCATTGTCTACTGATGCTGCAACAGCTTCACTTCTGCTTTTTTCGTCGATGGGTTTTCCAGAACGTGCCACAGCACTCGTCACATTGGCCACGGTCGCAGCTCCTGCTTTACGAACGGCAACGCCAACTGTATGAAGCATACCCAGCACAACTAGTACGGCTACGAGCAAGAGCACGAGACCAAACCAACCAGTAAGAGTGAGAAAAATAACCCACCCCATCGTGTGTGCGAGCGCAGCCACTCCGTCAAAATTGCCTACGCACCATACCGATGCTTGAGATAGCTTAGTCCACAACACAGATATCGAAAAGGATGCGCTTGCTTTTGGCGCAAATTCAAGGTCACCCAAACCTTGGTCGGTGCCAGCGTTTCTTCCTATTACTGTAAAACTGAGCGAGGGTGCAGCTTCTGATGCTTGCATGGCTTTGGCGGTTCCATCAAAGACGTCGAAAATTGCAAATGCACCATGTAGATCTATAAAGCAAAGTGCTTGACACGTGAGTTGCGCAGTGCCCGTGAGAAAACCAGTCCAGAGCCAGCTAACAGCCCCTGAGCCTTCTAATTTGTGGCCCAAAGCAATATCAGCGGTAGTCGTGTTGGTACTGGTGCTGGCAGGAGTAAATCTATTGAGAGTGACGTAGTCTGCAACGCAAGCCTGCGCACAGGCAACTTTGGCCACCTTCATTGCTGCTTTACGATCTGCTTCAGCATTGTTGGCAGCTGCAATTGCAGTCTTCAGTTCATGCGCCCGCATGAATTTTTCAGCTGTTATCGCTGCACGTAGAGCTACCTCTAAAGCCGCAATCGAAGGCACTGCAGCATTTGCAACTGCAACGGCAGTGGCGTCCTGAAAGAAGCGGTGACTACTACGATGCCTGGCGTGATGTTGCCGGAGTAGACTAAACGTCAACGTCGCCGACAGTAAGGCCAGCCCCGCTACGATCGCTTGGCTAATCGCAACTTTGCGTTGTGCAGCTGCACGCACGATGTTTTTTTGGCGGCCAAGAGTCAGAGTTCCGCGTGCTGCGCTCCCGGCGCAGCGTAGCCCTAGGCTAGCGAACGTGTTCGGCTGGTTGTCGCTGCTACCTTTTGGGTCCCACTGCTCGCTAGGAGAGCGGTCAACGTGTGTAGTGTATGCGGCATCTTCAGCTACCATAAAAGGATCCATCACTTTGTAGCGCACTGTTTCATTTGGCCATGGCCGCCGCAATATGCTCCTGGCACCATGGCTTTCTTCGTGATCATGTGCACCATCGATACCTTCAGCTGGCACATATTCCATCTTGAAAGGGTCCCATATCTAAGGACGCATACCACACGATGTGGATAAGCTCTGATAGGTGCCTATTTCACGCAGTAAGCAAGAGCTACCTTCGTGTTCAAATGCTTTCGCAAACCTACCATGCCGCGATGAGCCTCCCGCACGCTTCTGCTGCCACCTTTCACGAGATGCCGCAGCCCACGGCTGAAAGACTTGGCGTAACGTCTCACTAAGTGCGGCATGAACGCTTTCGGGGAGACAAAGCAGGTGGTGGCAATTCAAATGATAGCGACAGAAACGAAGAAAAACCGCCCAGTCTCAGTGTCGAGAGAAAAATAAAACATGAGGCGAAACGCGCCGTCGGAGAGAACTCGATCAGATCGCGAACAGAGCCACATAAATAGGACCTACTACAAAACAAGAGTTTGCCTTAAAAATTCCGCACAACCAAGGGAAGAACCGAAGGATAACAAAACCAAGAGCCTATTTCGTTCCGCACTTGCATAGTTTGCGCACCGCACGCGCATTCCCACGTCTGCCCGCAGCATTGGCTTCTGTGCCATTTGGGTTTGTATTATAGTATTAATAGTTCGAGTTCGAGTTCATTCGTAACGGGCCGATAGCCTAAGTTCCAATGTTCCAATGATGAAAAATAGATATGATTTTTTTGCGAAACCCTACCTGTAGCTAATATTCGCCCCGGCGCCCCGCGCACATCGTGCACGCTACCTCGAAGACTCTCAGGGCACATGCATCTTTGGTTATACACTCCGGAGCCATGCCAATTTTTTTTTGGTGCACTACTAAGGTCACAACGGTGTGGGTTCGTCACGTTCTCCAGACATCGTCCATGACGCGCATCTAGGCCCCAAACCAACCCTTAAGGAGCTCTTGGCGGAATGAGGCTTGTTTAGGAGGATACTACATGTCACGGTGCTTATTATGCCTCTCATTGTTGTAGCAGAAAGGTATTTTGTCTTTTGGGGGCCCCGTAGGGCCCCGGGTATTAGAGCTGAATGCAAGTCAAGGGCAGGTAAGTGACTCCCTTCTTTCCCCGGATAGACTTCAAGGATGAATGTGTAGACAATTGTGTTGTGGTGGCTGCCGTGGCTAACCTTGCCACTGACTCAGCCACATCTTCTGTGTGCGTGTCGCATTCGCCGCGCCAGACAACCAAATGGCTAGCATATGGTTGTCATACTTCTGTCCTTCTCTTTGATTGGTGCATTCCCTTTCTCGTTCTATTCCAGCTCTGTGATGTTCCTCAAACACTGAACATCCAACAGCTTGGAGAGGTAATAGCCATAATAGTACTTATGAGTGTGGTATGTTCTTTCCGGGCGCCCTACGCTGTTGTGCCCCAACTCCCCTCGTTTTGTTACGCCACAGTTTGTACAGCTGGAGCTCGGGGACGTCACGCTCTAGGGCTCACCAAACGCTTCGAAGTCTTCGCGGCTAATTTAGGGCAGATACACGCGATTCCGAGGTCTTGACGGGACCACTCTACAGTAATGCTTCATATTCAGGAATAACATTCGCGTAATTTCGACACCACTGCAGCAGCCGCGCTGCACTTCTCATCAGGAATAATCATGTCAATAATTTATGGCCCAAATTTATGCGCTTTGACTCGTTTGGCGAGCCCTAGAGCGTGACGCCCCCGAGCTCCAGCTGTACAAAACTGTGGCGTAACAAAACGAGGGGAGTTGGGGCACAACAGCTTAGGGCGCCCGGAAAGAACATACCACACTCATAAGTACTATTATGGCTATTACCTCTCCAAGCCTCATTCCGCCAAGAGCTCCTTAAGGGTTGCTTTGGGGCCTAGATGCGCGTCATGGACGATGTCTGGAGAACGTGACGAACCCACACCGTTGTGACCTTAGTAGTGCACCAAAAAAAAAATTGGCATGGCTCCGGAGTGTATAACCAAAGATGCATGTGCCCTGAGAGTCTTCGAGGTAGCGTGCACGATGTGCGCGGGGCGAATTAGTGTTGGGGCGAATATAGATCAACGAAGTGTTGATGTTTGTTGGACTGCGATTAAGCAGACGCCAAACCAACTGAGCCACGTGTGCACTTGGCTCAGTTGGTTTGGCGTCTGCGCACTTGGCTCAGTTGGTTTGGCGTCTGCTTAATCGCAGTCCAACAATGTTTTTGAACCCTGTTGCTCAGGAAAAAACAGCGCCACTCGGGCATGTGCGCCTGATTAGCTTCTTAGGTGTAGTTTGCGCTGCTTCGCTTTTCTTCTCTACCTGTTAGTCTTCTAATTCCGGCCCTTCGGGGCCTGTTTAAAAAAACAGCCCCTTAATCTCTTTATTTTTTTCTCGCACCGTAGCCTACCGTAGCCGGCTTTGCGCTTGCGATATAGACCAGTGACGCTGAGCGTCTGGCGTCAACACGTGTGAGCACGCAGCTATGTCCCCGGCCTCCCTCTCGGGCGTCGCACTGATGGGGCGCAGTCTGGTTCTGCACGTGCCTCCGTTCTCTCCTGTGGCGCGGTTAGAACGCTGTGCGGTAAATAGATTACAGTGCCTATAGTTCACTTACTAGAGGTGGGCTGGTGAACCCCATCCACCAACACAAGAACGCCATGGTCGAGGTGAATTAGTGGTTAAAAAGGAGTTGTCGTGAGGTGCAAGTGCACTCACGTCATTGGTATCTCAGGTAAAAAGCCCGTAGGTTTTTACCCTATATCTCTCTGTGGTTCACTGCTCCTGAGCGGAAGCGTCGGTACGTATGCCGTACCTTCCTCTAGCGGTCGCCTGCCTTGCTTGTCTTCACTTGTTCACCGTGAAAACGCACTCTGGTTTCATCCCGGTCGCTGATTGCTCAAAAACTGGGGTTTCGAGCGAAACCTTAATTTTGTACACCGTCTGCATCTCAAAACTGCTCTCACTGAAAAATATCTGCGTGTCACAACACATTCTTATCTGGGTAACGTTACATACTACAGACTGTAAATTAGTACGTACAGTAGTACATGTTCTGTACCATCTCGACGTCAAAACCCCTTCGTTGGTCGTGGCGTGGCAGCGCGCACGCCGCTGCAGTTATTAGCTACAGGTAGGGTTTCGCAAAAAAATCAACCTATTTTCATTAAAACTTAGGCTATACTGTACCCAATACGTCCGTAGGTTTACGAATGGTAAGGAGTGGAACTGCTGAACACGTCACACAAGAAACGGCACGCTGATTGGCTTCAGGAAGTAGTATCCACCTTTCCATCTTTCCATGAACCGATAACCACCGACATCGACTGAAAGAATGTACAGTACGGGACACGGGACTTCGAAGACTTTCGAAGTTCGAAGTATCTATGTGCGCTTCGACTTCGACTTCTCGAGATGAATGTTCCATGATTCGATGACACAGGCATGCGCCTATTGCGCTGAAACATTCATCAGGTTTCAAAGTTATTCAAGTAACTTCGTGAATTTAGTTCAAATAATACTTTAAGACATCAAGTTTTTCAAGCTCAGAGAGATCGAAGCCGAAATGCGCGTAATAAGTAGGGCATTGAGCCGTAATTCCATCTTTAAGCGTACGTTTTGTTCGATGTTTCTGATGATCCTCGTTCCTAAGGTCACCGGTGCCGCCGAATTTTCAGCAGTTCTCAAACCAGAACATGAATCATTTACTTGGCGGCGAATCGCAAACAGGACGGAACCCACTCTCAATAAAACTTTTCACTGGATTCGTCACGAACAAATCGGAATTGGGAATACACTTGGAGGGTACGTGACATCAATGATTTCCGCTTTGCGTGAAGATCGTTTGTTGGTTATCACCTCACGCATTCTCTTTAAGTTTTGCGATGTAGTAAAGTGCTCGGTTGAGCCTCTCATGGCTCCATATAAGAAGAAAGTGGGCGCAAATGTATCAATCGGTTCTGCGTATTATTTCAAAGTTGGTTATGCAGCGAATGAACTTAATGGAATTCGCGATATAATTAATGCCGTAGGTTGCGCTTTTCAACAACCGATTATCGCCAACCGACAGGTGCCAGGGAAGAAGCGGTACCTTAATGTAGATTACGACTGGCCCAAACGATGCCTCTACTCGAAAATTGTCCGCAGTTTGGTCGAAAGTGGCGACGGAATGCTGCAAAAGAGGAAGGAATGGTTACGCACTTTTTTTGTTGGTGACAGGTATCGCTTTGATTTTGTTATATCAATCGTGAAGGATAATATTCTACCGGTGTATGACTACGTCCTACATCTTCGCACTATTGCCCTTATCGAGGTCTGTAAAGAAAATGCCTTTCTAATCCCAAAATATCGTTGTGAGCTTATATTGACTTGAAATATATTTGGTGTCCCAGGATATGACGACTGAGGATGGACTTCCAGCAAATCTGAAAGAGAAATCAGATGCGTTTGTTGCATCTGCAGCTTTTGAAAACATGGTTCAATGTTTTGCGGCTGAAATTGCCAAAGGAAGCGTTCAAAAATCGAAAATATCGAGATCTACAATGAAATCTGGGTGGCTTCAGGCCGATCGTACCGTAAATATTTATGTTACCACAGATTGCGCTCAAATACGAGCTGAATTTGCGGAACGAATTAAGAGTGCTGTGGTCGTGCGACTCGCTTCTAATCATGATGGGCCCAAAATGCTACAGAAGCTATCACCTTTGAGTTTCATTGGTAATAGTACCCAAGAGCACAGGTTGGTACCGCCACTCGTTGAAGTATCTGACTGGAAGGTCGCAGTGGACTACTTCAACGGCAACCTATCAGCTGCTCATTTTTTTGTGTGGACTATGCCCAACAAAGAGATGAAAGAGGTGCGCGCTAAGATTTCAAGACTCATAGAACAATATTCACAAAATTGTACTCACAATACTCGCTGGTTATATTTTTCATGTCGTAGTCGGACTGGGGGGAAATCATTGGCACAGTGGGTGATTGGTTATTCATGGGGCAAGGCCAGACCATGCTCACCGTCAAGGGAACCAAAGGAGGCGAGAGGGCATTGCCATCCTCGTTTGCTATGTCAGCGGCAGGCTTTGGGGTTACAGAGTATGTAAAATCCCTGAGAGGCAGCGCAGCTGGTAAGTGTGATCAAATTGAGACGGGGGGATTCATGAGGCCAATGCACGTGTAGTGAATTGATTCCCACATCCCAGTAAATACAGTCACGACTAATCATGAATAAGATTATATTAGACGCAGCAGTAGGATCGTTGTAGTATACGTAACTGCTTATTTTTAACCAAGAACTGATATTTAAGCAGACGTGCAGGTGAGGCTGTTGTAGTCCACAATAGCGACCATAGTTGATACTTCTAAACTTGCTAACAAAATTTTGCAAAAAATCAAAACCCAACCTGCTTATGTGCTCTTACTGTACCATAATATGCCCATGCACTCAAGTTTCACTCGATTTAGATTTAGTTCGTAGTGGATTTTGTAGGTGTAGGAATTTGATACTGAGATATGCAATCTAGCGATATCATTCATAGCTATCAAAAAGAAGTGCCATTATCCTTTAATTGCAAATATATAGTATTTAATATTAGCGGGTTAGTTATTGCTGCGCATTCAAAATCATATTCATCAGCAGGCTCATCAACCTCAAAGATGGGTCCGAATGCATCAAAACATTTTCTAAATATCAACAACATGTGGCTACGAATCAAGGTGCAAGGCTGGTTTCATGCGTTAGCACTTGTGATAACTAGACTTACTTTATTCATACCACTTAGTAGCACGAATTCTGCAGAATTGCCATTGCCTCTTATTCGTCACTCATTGCAACTCGTTGGGTTTCATGGAGACCAGTGCAACTTTCATCCTAGATCACCAATGATGCGATGGACTGGACATCTTGGGATGCGCTATCGGAATGAACCTCGCTCTATATTTGGATTTACGCCTGACACCATTCACGATGATATAGGAATACTCGTGCCAATGCTTTTGAATGGTAATATGTTCAAAGGTAGAGTAAAAGATGACATGAGTTATTTCAAAGACGCTGCGAGATCCCCCTTTGGATTTGTTTTTGTGTTCTGGGATGTTCCATATCAATCGTGTATGACTATGGATTGTGGGCAGAGGCACCTTCAAAATGATGCTTTTCAAACATCAAAAATGTATTCGTTTCCACCGTCAGCCCCTAGATTCTACCGAAATATAACGAATTATTTTAACACGGCTTGGGGCATTACATGCTTCAACTGCGCAACCTATCCAGCATCAGTTGGTGTTCAAGTCCCTGACTCAAGTGGAATGTTTGATATCTATTTACGTGCACTTGCTGAACAAAAAAACGCATTTTGTAGGTGCTACATTCAAGGTAAGTGGCAACATAGTCAGCACTGCGACAGGGACCGCGAGGTATTTTTATTCGATGTATGTGTTTTCGATGAGCCTCCTACTTCAGATCAGTGCCCTAAAAATTCAACCTTGGCATGAAGCAAGAAGTGATAGCTACATAAGACTTAAATATTAAAAAAAAACTGGAAACAATAAAGGCTTTAAGTTGTCTTGAACGATGATATATGGCTGCATATGTGGTGCTTTCCGTAGTTAGCCGAAGGCGCAAGTCACGGGTTGTATCAAAAACAGACGATTCATACTTCTTTTCGCCCATTCAGTGCCAATTTGAAACGATAAATCATGTATTGAAGTGCGTCTCTACGAGACCCTATACACAAGCACACCTGCAACTAAAATCGCAGGAGCTGCATTATATTTTAATGCGCATTCGCCATCCTACCATCCACCGTCACAGCCAAGAAATCCCCATTACTTTCTTTTGTTATATTTTTCCTCTATAAGAAGTAGAGGTGCACACAAGGGGGGCTGTAGAGGTCGAAAGAGTGGCACACAAATACGAGGAAGAGCTGTTCAGATGTGCGTACGAGTCGTGGTCAACTATGTAAAGACCCCCTCCCCCCAAACTCAATAAAGCAATAAAGGTTTGAGTGTAACATTTCAGTGGCGCTGTATCTTATTCGCACAATTTTATTATACCGTTGCTCAATGCCGTTGCTGGTAATGGCAAGGGCAGGTACGACAGGTCGATGAGTTCAGCATCCAGCCACTCCTTATCATTCGTAAACTTACGCATAATCCTTCGATGCGTGAAGTATAATTACGCATAATCCTTCGATGTGTGAAGTATATCGTACGTTTACGAATGATAAGGAGTGGCATCCAGCTCCAAAGTCTTAGGGTGAAAGTCGAAACACATGAAAAAGGAAACATAGGAAACAAACACGGATTTCGCGCGTGCTTCGATTCAAGAACTCGAACTCGAACTAATACAAACCCAAATGACACAGAAGCCAATGCTGCGGGCAGAAGTGTACGCGCGTGCGTTGCGCGCAAGTCAAAATCGTAAAGAGCATAGTGTGTAGAGGGCAGGAAGCAAAATACTTCCACCCCCTTCTAAAGTGGAAACTGTTCATGAAATAATTTTGAAACCGGACTTAAGTCGTTTCTGCGTCTGTGAAACAATGAAAGTGCCGCCCAGGGCGTTTCTGGTTTCTAGTAAACGAAATTTATGGGCTTGGCGCGCTGTTTCTTTCGTTTCCATCCAAATAGCGAATAGTTGTACTGGACCCCCACGTATTTGTACGCGAGCTCTAATTTCGATCAAAATTTTCGTTATCGCACCAACTAAACTATGATCCAGGCTAATCCTCAGCATAATCTCCGGAGGAGCACCTACTTCGGGGAGGCGGAATTGAAACGAAATCTAAAAGGAATCCAGGTGTTTCGTATCCACCTGGGAAACAGAAACAAGCAGTCCGCCTGCCAGGGGCCCGTTTTATAAGAAACGAAACAATCAAATGGGCGACTCCACTTCTGGATCGCCTGAGGGACTTCGTTGTTGTAGTCCCCTCCTCTGCGGGTGGAAGCTCTTCTTTTGAGCTGCACTCTCAGAGCATGGAGGAGCGTGCCACTTTGGACCGCTTACATCACTTCCATGGCCACTCGGGCAAGTGCGCCTGATTAGCTTCTTAGGTCTAGTTTGCGCTGCTTTGCTTTTCTTCTCTACCTGTTAGTCTTCTAATTCCGGCCCTTCGGGGCCTGTCTCAGACAATCATATCGGGCTCGTTTCTCGTTTCCCGGTTTCTTGTCGAACTCGAACTCGAACTAATACAAACCCAAATGACACAGAAGCCAACGCTGCGGGCAGAAGTGTACGCGTGTGCGTTGCGCGCAAGTCAAAATCTTAAAGAGAATAATGTACAGAGGGCACGGCGCATAATACTTCCACCTCCTCTAAAGTGAAAACTGTTCACATTTTTAAATTAGACTAAAGTCGTTTCTGCGCCAGTTTCTGCAACAAGCAGTCCGCCTGCCAGGCCCGTTTCATGAGAAACGAAACAATCACATCGGGATCGATTTCCGGTTTCTTGTTCACTCAAGTGCATCCAGGAATCAATCCCTGAAAAGTCCAAATTTTTTTTCGTGTTTCAACTTCTTCCCTATAACGCACATCCAGCATGTCAAATGCAAGAGTACTCCCTAGCTTCAACTTCTCTTCCAACTCCAAAAATACGATGAACCTTTCTTCCTGTCGTACAGCCAGTTGCGGGTGAAAAGAAACGCGCACTCACGTTAAGAAAATGAGGGGGTAAATTTGGTACTTCACTGCTTAAAATTAATGATCCTTCTGATACTGCAGTATGAAAATTTGCTAAGAAAAAAGGTGGTTGGCTGGTTTTCTGCTTTCTCATCACCCGAAACGGGCTGTTGATCCGTAGCTGTTAGCACTTCACCCTCATATTCCTAATTTTCCAATTCCTTCAAAATTTATGAGTACAAATCGAACTCGACGACGCCTTTAATACAAACCCAAAGACACAGAAGTTAATCCTGCTTCTTAAATTTTTAGACTGAACCGTACGCGATTCGAATCCCGATTTTGCTAACACTTGCACATGGGCCAGGTCCTAAGGTTCACAGGGGCAAGAAGAATAAGCCAATAAGGCCCCGATGTAGAAGAACTAATAAAGGTCAATGTCACCCATATCGCAGATCCAGATTAGTCACCGAGCCACACAGGCGACTTCATTCTTCATTGGGTAAATGGCTTATTGAAAGTCGTAAATTATTCGAATTGTACGTTACAAGTAACACGAAAAAAAAAAGAAAAATGATTCCGCTGCTGCGTTTGGAAGTTTGGATCGGCAGATACATCAGGCTTCTTATATGATCCCTGTTCGTATTGCACCTGTGATCACAACACATAAAAGCAATTGCCCATTCCCCTCACGTCATCTCGACGTGGCATACAACCGCTGCTTCTCGAAGTCAGCTGCCCGTGGTTTAAGCCGCACAGGCGTGCGTATGTCTGCCCCACTGCTCGATATCCGCAAATCTGATGCTAGTGCAGATGCCGCTTCATTCACATACGGCACTACTTTTATCAGCACCATCGCTTTTGCAAGCGAACGATTGGTACGAGGAGGTGCTAGGCTGTTACTGCTGCGGTTGCCGCTCTGTTGCGAAGCAGCACCACTCAAAGGCCCACCCGTTACGCCTTGGTCACTGCTGCGGTGGTGTGGAGTAATATTGACCGAGACAGAAGGTGGGTGAGGCGTGCGCATAGGGGACCGAGTTGCCTGAACGTTCGCAGTGAATCCACTTCTCGAGGAGGAGCCTTTTCTTCCAGGCGTGTTTGCTTTTGCGCTGTTACTCAGTGGGTGCCTGCCCTGTGGAGTCAACGGCGGTAATGACAAAGCCGTGTTGCTGGCACTGCTGCTGCTGCTGTTGCTGCTTCTACCACCACCACCACGGCTTCCGTTGTTTTCCTTGCAGCTTGAATTTGCAGAGCTAGCAGCAGCAGCGGCAGAGTCCTGGAGGTGTTGCTGCACCTCCGTCGAAGTCGTCACCAAAGGTTGGCGAGAGCCCAAGTCGTGCCCTCCGAGAAAAGCCGGCTCCATGAGGTCCTCGACCGTGAAACGGCCAGGAGGTTGCGGCCAATTGTGGGCATGGTGCAACTGTGCTCCCGACCACCCTGCCTGTGCCGGCAGTTGCACGATGGTAGTGGCCGAACGGTGCACGGCTCCGTTCAAAGGGCCATCGCTCGGGTTAGCCCCTCGCGTGAAGTCATCGCGATCGTCGAGGGCTTGGCGCTCTTCCCGTAAGTCCACCTTTGGGGGAGAAGGAGAGATAAAGAGAAGAAGTGAGTCATTTAATAAAAATCACGAGGAATGGCAGCCAGTGTAGGCACCCATTAATCGTGGCAAGGCACTTCTTATAAAAAGAAATCAAAAACTGAGATTGAGGAAGTCACACGTATGAGTCAATATAAAAAAACGAACAAGTAATCTACTATAGTCTGCTTGTTCTAGCCAGTGCACGTCAATACGCAAAGCCTAAGGCCTAATCTCTAACCTGCCAGTGGCCATAAGGCGCAGGCCCTCCAAGTTCGGAACAGGCCGCCATCGCTGCGTCCTGCGCGGAGGCCACCTACGGCCGACGGCAAGACGAAGCAGAGCAAATGAACAAAGTATTGAAGAAAGGGGCGCGAGACGAAAATGCAGCCATAATGGGCACACGCGATGAGAAAGTGTTTATGAAGTGTGGTATATAATTCTTAATCTATAGTCTGTATGCTCAAAAATATAATACATCAGCCGCAAATAAATACAAGCATACAAATGAAAAGCAAAAGCTCTCTCCGGCCATTACCTTGTCGCCGTAAAAAGCCGGCGGTTTCTCGCGTGCGTCCAAATTGGCGCGCAATTTGACGTCGGCGTCTTGTTGCCGCTCCATGAGGCTGCGGCTGATCCGGTGGTGGTTCTCGTCGCCCTCGGGCACCCACTTTTGCGCCTCTAAACGGCCCAGTGCGTACAAGTAATGCGGCTCGCTTGGGTGCTCTCTTGAGGACGGGAAATGAATAAACGAGGACGAGAAGTAATTATCGAGGGAATAGTGGCAGGATGACAAACCGGCGGCCAGCAAACAATGAACTTCCAAAAAGAACATGGAGCTTCTTTCAATTCGCAATCTCATTTTAATCCACCCCCCCCCTTGATTTCATTCCTTTTCTCCTACTAGTCAACTTACTCGACGAGGCTTTTCAGAACGCGCCAGTGCAAATCCCCTAAGCTCCCCAGGGACCCGACGAGCGCGTGCGTCGCCAAAGAATAGTCCGCGCCCTTGAGCTTCTCGTAGGTGGACAGTGCCTCGTGCAGGGTTTGCAACGCGGCTGCCCGCTCGGTGCTGCCTCGTGCCATGGCCAACCACTGACTCATCCCTGCAGCCGCCTATTTGCAGTACATAGCCAAAAATGAGGGTTAAGAAAAATAAAATAAATTTATAATCTTAAAAAGTAGACAGAAACGCTAGAGCACGGAAAAAAAAAAAAACACTCAATAACCAATGGAAACGGACATTAAAATCATATGGAACAAAACTTAAGTCGTGAACAACAAGAACAAGACACAGACTTCGGCCCTATCTCTTTCGTACACTCCACTAGACTCTTCTACGTCTCCTTCAACTTGCGTCCCCGTCTTGTTTCTACTACATCATCTTCTTATTCTCGCACCTCATTCGGCCGTTCTTGGTGCAATTCCATGATCCAAACTTCGAGCACGGCTCTGCGAATGCGCGCTCTCTGCCGGTCTCGCTCTGCCACAGCAGCCTTGACGCGTTCCCAGGCTTTGTGCGTCATGTACCTGTGCCGGCGGGTATGCATGCATAACCGAGAAGCCCAACAAAGTGTCAAATTACAAATCTATGAAACTATCAAGGATACCAATAAGAAAAAAATAAAGCATAAGAGGTGATGAAAAATAACGAAAGACGCTTGAGAAACACGTGAATGGTTTCTCCCTCACTTTTCTTTCTTTTCTTCGGCCATGAACTTCAGCTTCCGGGCTTCCGCCAGCTCCATCTCCGACGTGATGCGCTTGTCCAGGACCTCTTCCGGGTCGGTAGGTAGCATGGCTTTTTCCAAATAAATCCGCGCGTCGGCAGCTCGGGCTTCGGACAAGGCCTTCTTCGCTTCGCGCTTTTCGCGAGCCAAGCGCCCGGCAAACGTGGACTCAAACGGGCGAGGTTCCTTGCTGCCTCCACCGCCTCCTTCTGTTCCTCCCTCTGCTTGCGTATCTCCCTTTTCTTTTTTTCCATTGCCGCCAGTAGTTGTGCTGCCTCCAGCGTTGTGCGTGTTCTTAGCGTCGCCGGGAGTCCGGTGCTTGCTATCTAAAGCCGGAGAGACGAAAGGAGCAGCAGCAGGAGTAGCTGTGTTTCGGCTTCCAGGTGTGCTGACTCGAGCTTTCACGGTAGGCGGCGACGAAGGCGTTAGGCCTGGGCTCATAGGAGTCAGACCTCCAGCTTGTCCTGTGGTTCCACCTCGTGCTTTTGGAGTTGCTGCTGGCGTGCGCGGCGCAGCTGGAGTAGCAGCATTTATAGCAGGAGTTACTGGAGCTCCTTCGCTCTTGCCACTGGGAGTGGTTGTCGATGCAACAGGGCGGTTGCGCTTCCGCGTACTGCGGTTAGCGTCACCTTGCGCTTTGTCGCCATCACCCCCTCCTTTCTCGCCATAAACGAGGCGCAAAAATTGCAAGGCGATTCTTAGAGCATGAGCATTGGGGTCAGGCACGAATTTCATTTCTTTGCGAAGCTCTGTGATGATGGTCATCGGGTCTCTCGTTGGGTCGTCTACAGGCTCTTCTTCGCCCTCTTCTTCGTTGCCGCCGCCAGTTGCATCTTTCGGCGCCTTTTCCTCGGATTTCGGTGCGTCTGCTTTCGCAAACAAATGGCGCCAGTAAAGCTCCACTGGCCGTTTGGGCACTCGATACGGAGTTGACGAGCCCCTATTTGGTGTCATGGCCGTCGTAGCAGACGGCCCTGGTGTGCTTGAAGAGGCTTCCTTCGCTGAAGGAGTTTGAAAAGTAGTTTGTTTGCTGCGCGACAGCGTAGCTAGTGGCGTCATTCCTGGTGCCTGCAGTGTGCTGGACGCACCATTAGATACCAGGAGCTGCCCTGCTGCCCCACCACTCACATCCGAGGCTAGTTTCGGAGTTCGTGGTGCGGGCAAAGCTAGAAGCTTACCTGGAGTTCGGTTACCAACGACTATACCAGCGTTTCTGCGCTGTAAATCGTTGCGACCTCCTTTGCCCGTGACAAACGTCGTACGCTCTGCGCCGTCCGCATCGCCCACCAGTTGCTGGGGCAAATTTGGGTTGCTGTAGGCCGGTCCACGCGCCCCAAAGCTTGCTAAATCGTGCCCATGCAGCTCGCGAAGTTCTTTCGAGGCTGCTAGCGCAGCCTTGCTCAATTGTTCATCGTCGATGCGGCTCAGTTCCAGTACAGCGGCCGCGCTTCGAGCCTGTCCGCGTTCCGCGCGCCAGTGCTTGTCGGCACTATTGGCAAAGTTAGCTTGCTGCTGTGCCACTGAAGCTCTCGCTGCTGCTAGAAAGGCTTCGCGCTGGTCCTCTTCCATAGCTCAATGCCTAATGTCCACGCGGCGTTGAATCGACCATTTTGTTGCTTTTCCTAACTTTTACAGGGAAGTTATGCTATATCGTGGTTCATCGTCGTTGTTGGTCGGTGACGTCGCTTCGCATCGTCCTCATCTCAGCCCTCGAAACGAAAACCTCACGAGAAAACGAGAAACAGGAATGCGGCGAATGCTACATGCGCCAAACCAACTGCCTCTCCTTATGAACTAGGTTAGTGACGTAAAACCCCCCTCAGTTGATTGTTCATTGCGCATAGAAAAAGAATTGGCCGATTGAAATGTTGAGATTAAGATCATTTATCATTTAGATGCCCCCCCTCCACGGTCCTCCCTCCGCCCCCGTGTATTGTCACTGTAAAAACATTCTGCATTGGCCGCTCAAACTGCCCGCTCGTCTGACCAAACGGGCCTCATCCAATTAAGTGGTACAGTCACGGAGCAACACCGTTGTCCACTCGAGGTCGTTTGGCTTTGGTTTCATCAGCATTACCATCATTATTGCCGTTGACTTCAGCCTCGCCCACATCCTTCTCATTGTCTTCATCAGCGCCATCTTCTCCAACTCCGTCGCCTCCTTCACTGATGCCTTGCTCCATGTTCGCGACTTTGCGCATGAGTTTGAGCTTCCTCTTTTCGGCGGTGGCCACTCGGCGCTTCAACTGGTTGCGCTCCTTTTTGTTCCCGCCTTCGTCGAGTATCTTTTGATACAGCTCTGCAGAGGTGGCCGCTTCCAGCAGCGTAGCTCGCAATTGTTCCTGGCAGAAAGCGAGCGATCGGCCACCGCCGCTGCCGTTACTATTGGTGCCACCACCAGAGCCGACAGCCGGTTCACCATCGGCTTGTGCACCATTTTCATTTTGCCGTTCGACGAGCATCACGTGCCCCTCCCGGTGCCGGTAATACCTGTTGTTGGCCGCAAAGTTAATGTCTCTTGAATTCTCGCCTTAATTGTTTGTTATATTTTTTCATTGTATTTGAATCGTGAAATACGAGCAGCAAGGAAAGCCAAAAGGGAATTTATTCTTGAAAAAGACAAGAGGAAGAGAAACGGAATAGGGGTAGGTGAAATGGCGTGAGAAGTTTCAAAAGACGCACCACGACCCCGTCAGCCATGCGTCTTCGCCATGCGCGTGGAGCTCTTCCTCCCAGCCCCGCGACGCCAACTCCTCCGTAGCTTTGCGCATCGCGGCCAAGTCGCTGGTTTGCACCAGGGCGTCCCGGATGTCCACGTGCTTGAGCAAAGCCGGGTACAGGAGCTTGAACAGGTGAGCCCGCACAGGCTTGTGAGCCGCATGTAGCAGAGGACCCACGTCGTCCACGAGGTCGAGGTACCGCTTCACCTATTGTTGTATTGCACATTGCGTTATTAGAACCAAGGACAGAAGCAGCGTAAGGATAATAAAATGGCACTCTCACTAGAGCAGTCGTGTCTGCTACCTTTCAAACTTCATCACGAACATTTGTGAGAATTTGCTAGAAAGCACGACAACAGACTCCCACCAGGTCTACATGTGAGTTTCCATTTGTATTTACTTGACCTACCACGGCGTCGATGGAAGGCCGATTGGACCCCACGGGTTGAAACACGTACGGCGTGGCCAGGGACATTTCCGAGGTCATCACCGCCGCACACCCGGTGGCATTCAAGCACGCCGCCACGTCTTCAGGGGTGGAAATGCCGCCGTTGGCAATGACGGGAATCCCCACGGCGGCACGGATGCGACCAATCATGGCCCAGTCGGGGGACCCCACGAGGTGCTTCTTCTCTTCCTTGTTGCGCCCGTGCACGGTGAGCACCGAGGCGCCGGCTGCGACGATTTGCTGCGCGTACACCAGCGTGGCTTCGCGATTGGGGTCCGGTAACAGCCGAATCTTCACCGTTAAGGGCACTGTCAAAATAGAATATAATTTATGTATGTAGGAGAGCGAGAGAACGGTGAGACTCTGTTTGAGGCAATGACTTGTTCACGCAGTAACTGGCTAAAATATATATATTTATAGTATATACCCGGTATGAAAGATCCTATGGAGGAACAGGCAGTGAAGTGGAGGGCAGTACCTTTGAGGCCAGCTGAAAGAGTGCGCACAATCTCGAGCACCACATCCTGCTCTTCGAGCAAATAAGCGCCGTAGCGGCCCTTGCGAGCAATACCCTGAGGGCAGCCGAGGTTCAAATCAACGGCGTCACACTTGTCCTCTACGGCACGCGCAGCTGCCAGCAGAGTTTGCGGATCGTTGCCACAAAATTGCACCTACAGAACATGCAAGAAATAATATACGCCATTCACATTTGGAAGTAAACTGCTTGGGGATTAGAGAATGTGTACAAGCGAACAGGGCTAGCAACATACATAGGTGGTTCCATATTGCAACTTGAATGGTAGTTTCGATACCGTTGAGCACTACGTTATCGATTGACTACTAGCAGATTAAAATAATGCGTGCTTGTACTACTGACATTCTCACCACCAGGGGCCGATCTTCTGGAGAAGTTTCAAACATCCTCGCACGCCCAACTTCGTCCCGTTCAGCGTACAAGCGACTGTGAATCATCGGGCTGTAGCAGAGGCCAGCACCATGCTCACGTCCTAGCATGCGATACGGGAGCTCCGACTGATCGACCATCGGCGCCATGACCTGCACAAAATTTCAGGAGTTTCATCGAACGAACAACACACGCTAGTCAGATAACCACAGGCGCTATGGCGCCACAAGATGTATCTTCTCACCGTTCGAGGACTCTTGAGCGTTGTGCGCCAAAAGTTCCACGCTCTCTTGCAATGCTCCTCGAGCGGGAGCCCAGTGCCGTTTGAAAGTAACTCAGTGGTCATTTCGCAGGAATAGCTGGTAAGCACGGCACTGTGATGCCTTCCTGTAGCTAGTGCTCTTGGTATCAATCCCGTCTTCAGTCGCTGATAATTCTGATGGGCATGCTGTGAAGCTGTGAAGCTGTGAAGATTGGCAAAAGAAGAAGGTTCCCGCTGGCCCGCTGGGGATCGAATTACCCTCTCTGTAGTATAGATCAACGTAGAGTTGATGTTTTATGCGACCACGACCAAAAACTGCCTACCAAAGATTTTTGTCTCTCTGTCACATCACATTCTTATCTGGGTACATATGTTCTGACACCTTACGTATGTTCTGACACGTTGTCACGTCACTGACATCAACCATGTTCTGACACGTTGTCACGTCACTGAAATCAACTACGTTGATCGTGGCGCAGCGGCGCGCGCGCCGCTGCAGTTGAAGGAGGGTCGCAACATCTTCAAGCTACTGTAGCTAGGGTCGAAGT
>Ga0307982_1001002_pt1 | contig 22530 bp, 13 predicted proteins | sample OrgLakmetagen989_FD_201847 | JGI IMG/M metagenome (GOLD analysis project Ga0307982, IMG submission 201847) | Saline water microbial communities from Organic Lake, Antarctica - #989 | ecosystem: Environmental > Aquatic > Non-marine Saline and Alkaline > Saline | place: Antarctica: Organic Lake...
TGTGACTGTCGAGCGATTCTCATCCTCTCCAAGCACGCCTCCACTGAGATTTTCCTTTGACCATTATGTCGCCGATTCTGACACTGCATTGGCATGCAAGGGCAAGCTGTTACCTCCGTCGCCCAAGAAGAGACCTTTGCCTGGAGCAAGCGTCGACGAAATCGATATTGATTTTATTCTTGGTGATGATCCATCAATATTCGGGGAACCGATGAAACGTCCAATGCTAATGAAGCCGCCACACCGTCATGCGTCACAGTCAACCTCGACGGCGTTGGTGAGTCAGCAGCGGCGCCGACCGTCGAAAGTTGCTAACGACGATGCCGCTGTGGCGGCTTACTTAATGTCGCCGGACGCGAGGTGGAATGATTTGGCGCCTCTTGGAACCACAGTCAACTCATCGGCTGTCACTCAAGCTGCTTGCATGTTGGGCTTCGCTCCGAAAAGCTTACCCCGAGGACGATGATGACGATGGGCGTGAAAGTACGCCTCATTGCGGCCTCATTGATCTGAAAAGCAATTTAGGCCATTGTACTTTGAATTGATGTCTCAAGTATTTTCTTACTGTCCCAAATTAGTCAATTAGTCCATGATACGCCTCAAGTCTGATGTCTGATTTGTAGTGTGTAGCACATTGGACATTGGGACTTTGAGCTGTAGTTCTTTTGGAGTGGGCGCGGGCGGTGGAATTGACATCTGAGATGCCTTAAATGCACTATAGCCCATATTGGATGAGCCGTAGAATCGTAGAAGTGCCCGATTTTCGCGCGGGCTTCGCTTTATGGCCTTAGCGCCAAGCCTAAGCCTAAGCCTTAGGCTAACTTAGTAACTTAGTAACTAAGGCGCCAGGGTGTTCTTTTATATTTTATTGTTGATTGTCGATTGGAACTCATAGCAAACGGCACAGAGGCACAGGCGGTGCACACAGAGGGCAATCACGAGAACTCTCCACTAAAGGCGAAAAATCTTTGCTATAGTTCGAACGCAGCTCTGCTGATAGCAAAAGCCAGCAGGAGCTATCTCAAAATGAGAAGGTTACAACAGGTCGCTGCTGTTCTCTCTTCTCTCTAATTTATGTTCGCTTCTTTGGCAAGGGCTTTGATGCGCCGCAGAATTTCGTGCCCCTGCGATTTGCTATAGTCGCCCTCGTCGACGCCCCCGTTCACCAGCTCCGCGATTTCGTTCATCGAAATCCCGCCGCTCTTCACTTCGCTCCACAGCTCTTCGAATTCAGACACGACCTGTTTCTCCTCAGCGCCGCTCAATGCGATGGTGCCGTTATCATTGCTGTCGTCGTCGTCGTCGTCGTTCCTTTCGCCATTGATGTTATCGTTATTGGCGCTGTTGATGCTGTCGATGAGTTTGTCATCGCTGTCACTATCGCTGCTATCACTGCTGCTACTGCTGCTGCTTTCGCTGTCCTTCCTCTTGGGCGTAGATTGCTCCCCTTGCCTGGCCTTTAGTGTGGATAGAATAGCGTCCGCCTGTTGCTGATTGTAGTCGCCTTCCTTCACGTTTTCACGAATAAGGTCAGCCGCCTCGCTCATGGACATTGTGCCGCTCTCGACTTCCGACCACAAACTGTCAGCTTCTTCTCGCACAAAAACTTCGTCCTTGCTGCTCAGTCCACTCGTTGATGCTTCACTTTGGCTGCTGCTCCCTGTAGTGCCCGCCGAGGCAGCAGAGGGCTCACGTGGCGGCGGCGGCGGAGGCGGGTTGGGAGAAGTCGGCGGAGGCGGCGGCGGTTGTACGGCTGTCAGCTCCTCTCGGGCGGCTACCGACAGCCCCGGTGCCGCGGCAATCGCTGCCGCCCAATCTACACTGCCCCCCAAAGAGGTGGCAAGAGTAGCGCAGCACGATTGAGCCGCCTCCTGGCCAACCGCGTCTTCCACGCTCACGGCAGCGTACAAGTGCGAGCCCAAAGAATTGTTGAGCAGGTGGTGCTTCCATGAAGAGGTGGATGCGAAGTCTGGAGCTTGTCGGATGGCGCTCTTGCAGGCAAGGTTGGCGCGCACGGCTGCTTCAACGCACACGTCTTTGTGCTTGGCAGTGGACGTTTTCGCCACGAGAGCAAGGAAAAGCCTTTCTAGGACGGCCAACGGCACCTCTTGGTGGGTAGCTTCCTCCAACACCAGTTTCGCAGCTTGGCGCACCATTGGCGCTTGGCTACTTGCGCAGCGGTCCAAGCAAATACTCGCTAATTTGTCGGCAATCGCAATGTTCTTTGGGCTGGAAGCGCCGAAAACGCTGTCGTTGGAGCGGCACGCTACGAAGAGAGAGGCCACGCACAGGAGCGCGTTCTTCGCCAGCGCCGGCCTAATTTGGTAACACACAAAAAGCACATACACGCCCAAATGATTGAGTCTTGTGAAGTAGTGTAACAACAGTTCAGACTAATACATCGTGTTAATTTCTGATTTCAAACAAATATATTTGCACGCGCGCTCACACATGTAAATCAAGCAAATTATGTGTTATTTTCGCCCACGCGCATCTTAGCCCACTCACTGAAGTGTTTACTCGCACCCTCTTCAACCTTCCCAGAAACCCACGCCCTCTTAAAACCTATTCACCTGATGCTGCGGCAACACGACTCCAGTTCCTTCGCGCAGTCCGCTATGACTTCCTCGTTCAAGTGCTGAGGAGCGCGCACTGCCACTCGTCGAAGAGCCGTTAAGCCGTCAAAGGACACCTCCCAGGAATAGGCCTTCTCAGAGGACGACGTGTCCGCGAGAGCACTTCGCGCCGACGCCAAGAGCGCGACTGGATCGCTGTTGTCTTTGCCGTCCTTGGCGTCCAGAGGGAGATAGTTGCGGCTCTGGGCTTCTGCAGGTACTTCATCTGCTGCTGCTGCTGCTCCGGCGGTGGCTGGAGTCTCATTGTCCTCCGCTAAAGTATCGCTCTTGTGGCTGCTCGACGAGATGAAGCCCGAAAAGATGGACTTCCGGGGTTTGCGCTTCGCAGCAGCTGCTGGGACTCCAGGACTCTTGTTGTCAGATGCCGGTGTGTTTCCACTGCCACCATTGGCTGCTGCTGCTGCTGCTGCTGTCGCTGGGGTTGAGACTTTGGTCGGGTCGGAAGGCCGCACAAAAGAGATGGTGTAGCCCCCGTCCGCCGCTGTCACCTCGACTTTTCGAATCTGGTCGCACACTGCCTTCACCTTGGCTTCCTCGCGCTTGTCCCGGTTGGAAGCTGCGCTGCCCCCCAAGAGGCTTCTCCTGGCCACTTTGAAAGCCAGCGGCTCCACTTTCAGGTGACCCACGCTCAGGATGCGGTCTCCTGGCTGCAAACCCTGCGCCCAATTCGCAGGTTGCCCTGTCGAAGGCTTCACATCCAACGGGAGCAAGACCACGTGGCCAGCTTTGTCGATGCCGATCTTGCTGAGGACTTCGGTTGGAATGGCCGAGAAGAAACGGACCAGGAATGGCACGTCTACCTCAGCGAGCGCTCCCGGTCCGCCGCTGCTCAGGCTCGACCGTCGCTTCGGCGCCACTGGCACCGGCAGCGGCTTGCTGCTACCACCGCTGCCTTCGTCGTCGTCGTCGTCACCAGCGAGGTCGAGGTCACTGTCGTTGTCGTCTTTGTCCGCTCGAGAGGGGCGAAATTTGAATGGTTGCTTGTCGCTCCTAAGTTCTCCTGCGCCGTCGGATGGAGACGCAGCAGCATCTAGCAGTCGTACGCGCCTCACGATTTCCGTCGCTTGAGAATGACTGTACTTGCCTGCAGATATTTCACTGGTGACCAGGCGAGCCAACTTCTGAACGTCCAAGTCTCCGCGCTGTGGTAGTGAGAGAAGAGAGAGAGAACAACACAGGCAAGAAAACGCGACAATTAGCAAGTCAGCGTAGAACTTTCACGTTTGCTGTTATCGTCTCAGCCGAAGCAAAAGACAAGTGACAACGAAACCTTCAGAGATAGGATGTACCCAATCGAAGAAAGGTGCAGTTGACAACAAGACAGTCAATAGCTGAGGACGCACCCGCCTCACCCCACTTACCTGTACGGAGGCCCACAGCCGCTTCACCTCGCGCTCGATGACCACGTCCAAACTGGAAGGCGGCGGTCCGGGCGGTGGAGGCGGTTGGCCTGAGGGCGACGAGGATGACGTCACTGTAGCTAGCGTCTTCCCTTGGGCTTCCACAGTGCTCGCCAGCCCGCGCATCTTGTGTTCGAGCGACATGACCCGCTCCAGAGCCAGCATGATGTCACCGTTGTCCAACGCCAACTTCGCCTTCACCTGCGGTTGAATTTGTGCGGCGTTAGGAAAGAACGTAAATTCTAGCAATGCCGCAGGCAGGATCTCAATACTCGCCCACATAGATTCACTAACCCCCATTCCCACCTCTTCCACCGTTTCGTCTCCTGCCTCGGCAAGGCTCATGGCCCTCTGCATCGCCCGCCTCGGAGGCGCTTCTTCTCCTTCTTCACCTTTCTCGCCGTTGCCCGCAGCTTCCTGACTCTGCGGTGGTTTAAAGTCTAAGGAGCTCACAGAAGCTTCGAGTCGGTTCAACCTAGCCGAGAAACCGTCAAACGCATCGGCGTTGTTGTCGCCGCTGCCTTGGTCATCCTCTTTTTTGCTCTGTTGTTCTTCTAGCTTCGCAACCTTCGCTGTCAACGTCTACACAAGAGGCACAGGCACCCCAAATAGGACAAGAAGAGCGTCATGAAGCATATTAGGTCATTTTTTAAAGATAGAGTTGCCTGGTGTTCCGTAGCGGTGTCACTTTCACAGTTTTTTGTAAAGATGAGATGGAGGGTGCGCTATTCTGAACAATTGTTATAATGCATAGGAATACCTCATTGGCCTTTTGGAGAAAGTTGGCTCGCTTTTCCACTTCCTGGAGCGTAGACTGCAAGAACTCCACCTTATCCTTGGCTTCTTCAAGTGCTGTCACCTTGGTAGTCAGCAAAGACAATTGAACCTCTAGTAAAGACAGCTGCGACGGTGAGGCATTTTCCGCCGGTGGCGGTGGTTGTTGCTGGCTAGACGCCGATGGTGCAGGCGAACCCGAGGCAACGCCCCGAGTTGATTCGCTGCGGGGATCGGAGCGCCCAGGGGATCGTTGTGGCGCTGGCCGCACGCCAGGTCTGCCCTCGCCGGTTTTGCCCCGGCCGCGGCCCAGCCCAGAAGTGGACCGAGGACTTTTCGGTCGAGATGACGGCCCTTCGGATTGAGACATTTCACTCTAGCACGAGAAGGGTGTATCAAATGTAAATGATTGCCACTGCTAGGGAATGCGCACTACCAAATGACGCAAGCAGGCAACCTTTCCTTGCAGGCTTCTAGGCTTGCAGGGAGCTTGTGCAGCAGTTGTTGTAGGTTCTTCCCGTTGGAGCCTAAACGATTATTATTTTTTATTTTACATAATTTGGTGATGCTTTCGATACACTCTTATCAACCAATCAACGAACTGCATTTTTGCAAGCCTGTCGTGCTGGCAGTGGAGTAAGTAGTACCCCCTTGGTAGTACAGTAATAATCAACTCAACAACTCAACTGCCCGGCCCAAATGCCCAAATGCGAAATGCCACGGCATGCTCGAGACTCGAGATACTCGTACCAAGGGTGATTAGAAGTAACTTGTAATCACGCATCACCCTTGCTCGTAATACTAAGTACTCTAGACATACGAGACTTTCCAGCATAGATCTCGTTTTCGAGACCGACTGAAATGCTCTTGAATATATGAGGCGTCGTGCCGAAAACACAGCAAGCACGCGGACGATGAAAAAGGAATACGAATTATGAATCGTGAATATTATATGAACTCAGGAGCTCCCCGTGCAGCAGAGGTTGCTGCAGCCTTTGCTGATCGGTCCGCTTCTTTGCCGGTCCATCGGACGGATGCTAGAGCTCGAGGCAGCTATTCCCAGCAAACAGTGCCATCGAATCTAGGCTACCTCAAGCAACGTGAGTCCGCTGCATTGACAACGGGCGAAGTCGTTCCGAATTGTCGTTTAGATCGAACTCGAAACCTGGAGCTAGGTATTCGCCAATCCTTGCTCATAGAATACGAGCAGGATCAAGCGTTGGCACGCGAGTACTTTCTCATGGTTTTGGGCGTAGAGCCTACTGGTACAGTGCCTCTACCTGAACATCATCACGGCGAACATGGCAATTCTGAAGCCATTGGAGGCCATTCCGTAGTGCATGCCGATGAAATTAGAGATGGAGGACGGAATCATAAGGAGCCAGCGAAATGTCAGCATCAAACATTCTCCACAACCCGACAGGCTGTAGTTGCCGAGAAGACTCTGAAGCAACGCGAAATCGTAGAAGCACTCAAATTGCTGGCAGGTCCTAGTTGGGTGCGAACTGCTCATGCTACCGACTTAGACTTTATGTCAGAGATGTTGTGCCAACGCGATGGTGCGCATAGAATGGCGAATCGTCTCTTTCCTGGAGCGATATTAGATCATACAAAACACCATCGGAGTGCCAACTCCGTCGTCTCATCAACGGCTACGTCAGTGGAGCGTCCAAAATCCACTTTGGTGTCGACGTCAAAGACGACCACAGAGTCGAATGCAGCAAGAGGGAGACAGTCTTCTATCTGTCGAAGAGGTCCCTTCGACGATTTCGAGATTCGGAAGCAGCATGCACTTTGCGGTTTGAAAACTGCCAAGAATACACCATCAAAGCAGTCTGAGGCTGCGAATCTGCTCATGACCTACCGGCAGTGCCGGAGCCCTGTTCCAGTGCCAAGCCAATGGGCCCGCGATGATTTCAAAACCATTGAAACGCTCACACGTCAATCGGCAACTCAAACTCCGCCCGTGCGCCTCAAGCCATTGCATTTCTGGTGCGGAGCTGGGCGCACTGACGGTCGAGCTATCCCCCTTGTGGTGCCGGTGCTTCAGGCAAGCTCAGCAACTGGCGAACAAATTCTAGCTGCAGGGTGTGTCGTTCTTGCCGAGGCCCCATGCTCTGTTTTACAAATTCCTTCCCCTGAAAGCACAGCTTGTGCGATGAATGAAATTATTTTAGCTACGACCATACAAGCAGCTACTCTGAATGGTACTGAAAGAGAGAAACCTCCTCCCCTCAAAGAGCATGTACAAGCTGAGAAGGAAGAGAAGCGAACGCGGCAGAGGCGATTCAGTGGCCACATTCACCAGATTACTGCTTTTGCGGTATCTCCATGTGGCCTCTATGTGGCCTCTGCATCGATTGGTCCCACCAGGGACACGTCGGTTTTGCTGGCTTGGCGCTTATCCGACGGCCTTTCACTTAATTTGTCGCCTGAAGAACACAATTCTACCGTTGGTGAAGGAGTAGATCGCGAAGCGGATTCAGTTTTAGAAGCTGGTGGTTGCTGCGTTTTGGCCAAAGGCTGCTTTGATGGTGGCTTAGGTGGCCTGGTAAGCATCGACCTACAAAGACGCTAATACTTTTCCATCTTACTATAGAACGGTACAGAAAATAGCTTTGTAATAGAATTTTCTCTTTCATGATTTCAAACGGTTTTTGTTGTTTGCACAGGCTTGGTCTCTTGATTCTCGCCAGCTCGTTGCTGTTGACCGAAGCTGGAAGAATATTCTTCGCTGCTACCATGTTCGACCCAAAAGGAAAGTGCGCGAAGAAGCTTCAGAAGATGTGTTCGAAACACTTGTGTCGAGCTCAAAAAGCGCAGCAAGTGCGACAGGTGGAATTCGCGCAATGCGCGAATTGTTTGCAAAGAGAACTATGGATGAACTTCCGCCTGCAATTCGATGCATAGCGTGGTTTGGCCCAGCACGTTTTGCGACCTTCGGAGAAAAAGGTCACGTGTGCTTCTGGCGATTCAGTGCTAATGAAGAGTACCCCACGAATTTATCCGACGATTTATGCACAGTTTCCTTGCGGTCAGCTGTAGCCAAGCAGAAAGATGGGTCTCGAGCTGTCTTACAGAGTGCTCTAGTCGTCGAAGCTACGCTTCCAGCGACTTTTCCGCCTCCATCTGAGGGGCAAGCCTCTATAAGCAAGTCTGAACTTGGTGAAATGTCGAGAGTGTGTGGATTCATAGTGGCTGGAGGCACCGATGGCTCTATGTACTTTTTCGACCCCGAGAGCGATCCCCTTGTAGTGGTCCCAAAATGTTTGTTACGAGTCGATGGCGCGCATAATGGCACAGGAAGCGATGGGAGAGTCGAGGCAATGCCCTTTCATGGGGCATTGGATGGCCTCACTTCGATCGCTCTATTAAGTTCCACTGTTCGAGCTACTTTCAATTTGAGACTGCAGCCGCCAATTTCATCAAAAGCACCCTCCGTACATAAATCAAACGCTTCTTCTGGTGAGCAATCATCTTTGGCAACTGTAATGATCTTCGCATCTCGGCCAGGAATGCACCGAGGAGGAACACTGTGTATATTGGACGAGGAAGTGCCTATGCCGGAAAGATCTGAAAGAAAGCATCAGCTCGGCCGAGCGGAACTAAATGTGGTTGTCGCAACGGGTGGATGCGACGGCCGAGTGCGATTGTGGCGATTTTCAGCATGTTTTTTAATCTTGCCGGCAATGGTTGCAAACAAGACGAATAACCTGGCTGCAGAGGATTTGAATTCTACCAATAAAAATCCATGGTCAAGCACTGATTCTGAGGGTCGGTCATGGCGGATGATATTGGATAAAAAGAAAGAGGTGAGTGTTCAGCTTCCCCTTGGCATTCTAATCATGAGCCTGAATTCATTCGTCTGTCCTCTTCTTTTAGATTTTAGTGGAGCCCATCTCAGATTTGACGCTGCAGGTTTCACGCGCAATTCATAAGCAGCTTCTTCCGTCAGCACGTTCCATGCATGCTCCAAGGAGTCATCCGTTGCATGGGTTCGTTGAGAGACCGTCTGGAATCAAAGCCATTCAGATTCTTCCAGATGCTTACGATACATCTGTCATTGGTATTGCTACAGATGGCAGTGAAGAAACCTGTGCCCGTTTAGGCAGCGGAGTTTCATTTCTCGTTTCCACTGCTGGCGGTTACGTTATGAAGGCCAGCTTATTGAAACCTTTATCAAATCTTTTGAATTCGAAATCAGACACCAACAAAGTGCAAGACCGAGCCTGGTCTCTTAAATCCATCACCAATGCAGGGCACTACTGCGGACCTTCGATTGGTATGGCTCAGCATCCGATCTTGCCTGGACTCTTTTTCTCCCTATCATCAGATCAGAGCCTTTTAGCCTGGCTTACCACGAAAGATGAGACATCTTCATCAGGCTTTACTCACAAGCTAATCGGGTGCCTACAATTTCAAAAGATTCCTTCTGCAATTGGGGTATCTCCTGCGTTGGTAGCGGCTAAAGATGCGCAGCCTTACGGATCTTACTTGGATCAGACATCTGGTGCTGAAGGCACCCCGACTTCAGCTACTACTAAGATAGGTAATCAAGATTCTGTGCGTATCGTTCAGCTTTCTGTAGGTTTCTGTGATGGGTCTGTCCTTGAGTTGGAGTTAGCATTGCAGGGGTCTTTCAATGAGAACTCCTCAGTGCAAGTGGAAGGCCCTTTACAGGCACTTTGGTGGGAAGAACGCACATGGCATTCAGGAGCGAAACGCGGTTACGATTTTGTCGAAAGGAGTAGCTCTGCTGCTGGTGATATCGATGTAAGTAGGTGTGTTCCTGTCTGTGATGCTCTGTTGAAGTGACCACCTGATGCAACTGTTTGCTATACTACTTCCTTAGGTAACGGCACCTCCCCGAGTAACGTGTCTTGCCTATGGAATGCGAGGACGTATTCTTGGCGTCGGTCGCAATGATGGGCATATTCAACTGCGTGTTGCGGCAGCGTATGAAGGACATTTAAAAACAAGCGATGGTAGAGAGAGCTCGGAAGCTGGCGCAGATTATAGGTGGCTCCTCAGTCGACAGAGAAACATGTTTGAAATCAAGGCTCATGCCAGCGCCGTTTCCTCAATCGATTTTTCAGTCGCTGATGAGTTTGATCCTAGAAAGGGTGCCATAGATCATGGTTCAAACGGTGTAAAACGATTTGAAGGGTTGGCGTTTCGCTGCGCAATGAGAACCTCAGACACTTCGAGAGAAGTTCGGTTCTTTCAAGCGAATTTGATTTTCTGCGCGGTAGATAACATTCGTAGGACAGAGGCTGAACGAAGAATACCAGCGGTGGATTATAGTTTAGCTGCGTGGCGAACTCGAATACTTCCAGCACAGTCTCTGGATTGTCGAGATGCTGTATATCCATCATGGACGTGTCTTTACGGTTTTCAAGTAATCAACGTTTTGCTCTTGAATTACATTTTGTTAGTCTGTTGTCTTATCTTCCTTTCTTCGTTTAGGTGCTTGGAATTTGGAGTGCAATGGCAATGAAAAATCAAGCTTCATCCCGCAAGGTACGATTACCACTTTGGATTTACTTAAGTGTTATTACTCTAAGTGTACTATTCATCGTCCTAAAATTGAAATCAAAATTATCAGGTCAAAATCGCTGAAGTATCATCATTGCATTCGTGCGAACACTTCGATGTTGACTCTCGAGGGACTTCAGAAGATGTTGATGAGAAAATTTTGAATGATGTTGGTTTGCAAGAAGCATCAATTTCTGGGCCTGGTTGTAAACAGGGTTGCTCTGGAAAGGGGTTAGTCCTTGTAGGCAACTCTGATGGCGTCTTACGGCTCCTGTCAACGCCAGCTCTAGCGGCTACCTCGAAAGCAAATTTTGCCCCGAAGGCTCACGTGGGGCCAATTATTTCTTGCCGATTTGCTTCTTTGCCTCAGACGCAATTGAATGCTTCAAGCAACGTCACGGAGACAACAATGGCTGCAAGTTTAGGCAAAAGTGGCTTGGTTATTGCTCTCTGGAAGTTAGTGCCGGAGTCGTCGAAGACTCCCATTGAACAACTAAGCAAAGTCGATGTCTTGAAGGGGCGCGTGCCTCTGCTAGCAGTTGATGACATCGGCCCTCTCGCAAATCCTTCATTTGTTTCGCGCGCAGGAAGCGCGGAATTACCAGTACGCATCGTGCCAGGACCGAAATCTTTGGTATGTTTTGTGTGTGGTGTGCCGTCGCCGTTATCGTCTTACGTTGCGCATGTCGCCAAATGCAGCCTTATATTTGAATCGACACAGCGAGACGCAGCCTTCGCGAGAGAGCTTCCAGGCGTCAGAGCAGCGCCACTGGGGCCACCAACCTCAGCCAACGCTGTCACTGCTGCTTCATTGGCTGCTCGGATTGCTTGGGTGCAGACTCTACCAGTTCCTCATCCGCCTGACGGTGTGCACCGTAAATTTCTTCGGTCGCTTGTGCACTTCCCACCTTTCGGGGACTCGGGAGGAGGAGCCATTTCTTCTACGAGTGGTGTAGAGGACACGCAAGTACTTAAATCTCTTAAAGACAAGGAGCTGGCAGAAGCAAACGAAGATGCGCGCAGGGCGTATTGGGAAGGAAATTCGCTGGTGAGAATGTGTAGTGCTTACTAATTTGGTAAATGCATCCCTTGAAAGCCAAGAACACGTGTCAAATAACCTTAAAAAAAATGATATTTGTTATCAGGTGTGCCCACAGTGCTCCAGCAGAGTTCTTTGGACGCGAGCTGCCATGCACACGCGCTATTGTACGCCAAAAATGCACACCTTGCGCAGGCGAGCCGATGTCTTGGTAGAATCGCGCCAGCACGACAGTACATTCACGGTTTCTCGACCTCCGATTCAGGTAACCTTTTTGCTTGAGTGCATACTTCATGCCATTGAATAACTCGTTGTAATAGACATTTCTGTTTCTCAGACTCGCCCCGGTTCAGCGACGGCGCGCGAAGCTCTTCTGCAACCACCATCTTTAGAACACAGAGGTCCAGCAAGTGTTGCATCCTTAGCTTCCAAGCGCGCGCGCGAATTCACAGCGAAAGCCTGGGCTGAAGAGGGTAGCGGTTCTACATTGCCGGGCTATGTTCAGGCCAACTCAGGCGATAGTGCCAGAGGAACTAGTGCTGAGAGTCCGAAAACAGCACCACTGCGCCGAGAGCCCTGGAAGCCGCAACCTATGCGTGCTGACGCGATAAATGTGACGGCACAGGGACTGCAGCTGGAACTAGATGAACTCCTCGATGACACAAACCAGTCGTGAGCGCACGCAGTTGGCTGCGGGATACCAGGGTTGCTAATCTTTATCTTAAAGCCGAAAGGCCAGGCTTGGACATAATTTATCGTAAGGTTATACCTCGCGGAACTAGACTAACCCCCCTATTTCTTCTGTGCCCATCCGTTTGATTCAATATTCAATTCACATTCACAACAGAAATTAAAAGAAAACCATTGACCACCGAGGGGATTAAGAAAAGTGCCTATTTAGATTTAGATTCGTGGTGATGATTTAAGTTAGATCTAAGTGACCTAGGCCACTGAATTATGCCCATTCCCCTCGTTGAGGTTTTGATTGAAGGACTATGAGTATGAGTGCTAAAAGCGACCATATATCCACAAAATACTGGTGTGGCATGGCGAAAATTGCGAAAACAAGAGGCACCTCATTACATTACAAGGCATTAACAACCTTTTGTAAGTTTAGATAACCAGTGGGCTGAACTTTAAAATCTAAGAAGTGCATCTTGATTTCGTAACCTCAATACACATATACGACGCGGCGCAAATTTCAGTTATTGCGCCTCGCGCTATGAGTCCAGAGTCCAGCCTGCAACGAAATCTCAGAAATATTGTGACTCGTTTTCATTGTTCGAAAGTCCCAAGGCAGTTGAAGACATTCCAGCGATGAGCATCACTCAGCTGCTTGGCCTTCGTCCTTGGCATCTCTGCGGCCTTCACCTCAACCATTGCAAAAATTGATCTCGTGAATACACTTCCCCAGAGAGCTAAATGATCTAAATTTGGATTCCTGTCAAATGAAGTTTCTGACCGAATACGCGCCATCGTTTTCGCATAAAGAGCAAGATGGACCACAGTGTCTTCGTACTCCTTCAGCCCAGACACCAGATGATTCATTGATAGAGATACTCTCAAATTCGGCTGGTTCAGTTTATTTCCTGCTATAAGTGATGCTGCAAGTCTGGAAACTGGGGAAGACCCTGACGGTACGTCCCACTGTTTCATAATTTGGAACTTATCATTGAGGCCTGCTCGAGACGAAAGAGCAACAACGGGCAGGCTGGCAGCTATTGCATCGGTCAAAGTTGCCCCCCCACTATACATTCCTGCCGAATCAAGAAAAACGTCAGCACATTGCTGAAGCCGTTGAATGTGACGATCACGGATGCCCTCAAAAGGAGAGCTTATAATAAGCGATGCGCTAAGGCCTCTCGAAAGGAACTCATATCTTATCGCGTCAGTTCCTTCCGCCGGATGCTCTATGAGCCATAGGACACCTGTTTGACCTGTTTGACTAATGCGTTTCAAAATTGCAGCGATTGTGTCAACTAATTGGGGCGTAAATTTGTAACCTTGATTATGCGCGGCTAAGACGATAGCAGCAGGAGGTAAACCTAGGAACTTGCAATGATTAACGCGATCTTCAAGGTCAGCAATTTGATCATCGGATTCGGGGTCATCAATTAGACCGGCAGAAATACTCGCTGGCGGAAATAATTGACCTTGAGGTAACAAACTAAGAGGCTCTACCCAGTGACTTGCTATATTGAAAGTCTCGGGTGGCTGCACAGCCGAGTCTGTGAGAGCGAAGTCAAAGAGCGCATTGTTGCCACCAGTCACGGGCCAACCCAACCAAGATATTTGTACTGGACAAGGCCGCTCTGCGAATAGTTCAGGCCACCCTCCACTTGTGTAACCGTTCAAGTCAAACATCACATCGACGCGGTACTTGATGACAAGATTGGCTGCGATTGATTCTACTGGCGTCGCGTCATTGAGTAAATCTGTAACTGCGCTCCTCAAGTCTATGTACTCGTCGCAAAGTGCGAGTTCTGCATCACTCCTTGTTGTAGTGCTCAATCTAAACGAATCCTTCGATAGAAGAAATGACTCGGCTTTTCTTACTGCACTGTCACCCTTTTGTCTATACCGAGTGTCAAAGCAAAAGACCTTGATTCGTCTCTTAGTTGTAGCATGCCGAGCTTCTCCTCTCCAAGCTCTTTGAGAATGCAACAACCCCTTCAGAATTGGCGCCATCGGGTGAAATGTCTCCCAGTCCGCAGAAACATAACCAATACTCAGAATGCGACGTTTTATTTTTCTCTTCTTTGTCCTTTTACTGGGATCTAATTTCGTTGAATCGTCGCGTGTATTCTGTTGGCGATCATGTACGCAACCATGTCGACCCCAAAGCTCAGCCGAGGCATTCGCTTCACGACCCAACGCCTCATTACTCTGGAACCTCATGACGTTGGTTTGCCACACCTTAAGCACTTGACTCACAACGGGAGCAGGTGCCCATGCAAGAGCACGCATTGGGGTCAATTCCGTTTGGCACCTCTGATGAGTGCATGCTTTGAACTCTCCATTGAGTGCAGTCAATGCTTTCCTCGTGAGTTCCTCAGCATGGCTCCATGTTGAAACGTAACGGCTCAAATGAAGAGCACCGTAAATGAGTCGAGCAGAACCGACTTTTTCTTCGTTAAGAGCAATTTTGAGTTGAACTAAGCCATCCAAATTGCGGAAACTGGAAAGGTAAGCATTGTGTAGGTCCCACCGAACTTGAGACAAACCACCACTTATGCTAAACATATCCGGATCCGATTGATCTTTATACTGGGCGATAACCAATTCAAATGATTTAGCTGCATCACGATAGCGGCCAAGATTATCCAAACAAAGCCCCATTCGGTAATCTGCTTCAGGGAATAACCTAGGACGTCGATAATATTTTGCTCTGGCAAAGACGTCGTACGCACCGGCATAATCATTGATCCTCGATAGTGCTAGGCCCAGATTGAATCCATACAGATCACCGTAAGGTGGTGACGAATCCAATGACGCAGCTTCTGCCTCAGAGGATGCCAAAGCAGCTTTAAAGTGATAAATTGCTGTGCGTGGCCTAGAAAGACGAAGCATTAAAGAGCCAGCACTATTTTGCAATTGGTGAGTCGTCGGCGACAAACGCACAGCTCTTTCAATAACCTCGTAGGCACCAAGAAGATTTCCGGCTGCTTCCTCAAGGTCGGCAACTTCACTCGTAGCTTGAAGCAGAGCTTCAGAAGGGGAAGCACTGATAACATCAATGAACTCGTAAAGGAGTTTTCGCCTCTTGTTGTCTTCACCTGTACCTCGGGCTGCGGCAATGGCTGCTCGATAGATGGTAATTAAGGTTTCAACGTCCATTCCAGCGCCTCGTGCTGAGCTGATTGAACGTTCGTATAGCTTCAGAGCACTTCCTTTCTTACCAGCTTGGTCTGCAGCCTGACCTTTGTGCAGGAGTTCCATTGCAGTGCGCGGCCTCCTTTTGGCATGTTTGTGGCCACGCTCTCCTGAATCAACAGCACTTGAAATACATGCCCACACGATGAGCAAGAATGTATGAGGCTGCATGGAAGTGGATTCTTCGTCAAGTATGGTAATTTGCTACCGTGGTTAGTGCCTACTGACTAGCTTCTATTCTAATGCTATTGATAACTTCGAAATCTATTGTGATGCTAGCATGTTAGCATGTTAGTATGCTGCTATCTGTACAGATAAGTGAGTAGTAAGTAAAAAGCAGCTCTAGCTGGGAGACGTCTTTCGGGCGTTAGAAATGTTCTGAAAGACGAAAGCCAAATTGCACTACATGACAGTACAGATCTGTAGGATGGTATAAAAAGAAAAAAAAGAAAACACCAAACTCAGTAATTCCGAGAGAAAAACTGTGCTGCCAGCTAGCTTTATCCCGGATTAACTGGCGGCAGCGGTGAATAACCGGTCGCAGGTTTTGCTTTGGGTTATAATTGTAGAAACGAGGGTAAGGCGACGCCTTGGCGGTACAGGGGCCACCTTGCTGTGTCACAGCGCCCCTCTGTAAAATGCGGTTAACGAACGTCGCGTTGAAAGAAAAAAATTGCACTAGTATGGTATAAAAAGAAAAAAAGAAAACACGTTTGTTCGTATTACAGGGTGAAATCGTGATCAGTGTGAAGTGTGCATTCGTTCACGTTGCTGTATTATTAGCGCCGGGCGCTGTGGTCCTGTGGTCCTTAGCGCTTTACAAATGCCCCCGAAGGACCTCGCAAGCCTATGACTTTTGAGAGACAGAGCTCATTTAATTGACATTTTGTATAGAGCTTAATTTTAGGCTGCGTTGTAGGATGTTTAACTCGGCCGCGGTTCTGAATGACTCTGAAGTACGGACGCTGCCACCAATTGTTGCCGGAGGTCTGCATGCGCCTGCAGGCAATTCACCTGTGGCGCGTTACGTCACTGGATTACCTCAAGAGCCTTACGTAGGGAATACTGGCATGTTCAAGCTCGCACCTGACCTGATGCGAGGCAGTACACTCAGGGAGGCAGATAAGAGCTCAGCAACGATGCATTTATCTAGAAAGCAGCCAGCTTCTCGAGGAGTGGCCCCAGTCGCGCCGTCTAGGAATGTGCCCCTCAATGCTTCCACTGCAGCGGCAATCATATTTAACGACACTTCGGTGTCGGCTTTGCTGAACCAAAAGCTCGTGGCCTCAAACGTTGACCTAGGGCCTGCCCTGCAAGCAAGCCCTGCTGTCCTCGTACGCCATGCTGATCCCAACGCTGCTGCGCGAGTTGCCATGTTGGCACGATCCAGGCAACTCCAGCACGAAGATTCCAGTGGAATGAAGCGTGCCTCGGCCATGGCGCGCGCTCGGCAACCTCAGCAGCCGGCTATGCAGACTACTACTGTGAACGTTGCAGCACTGCGCCTAGACACCAAAACCCCTTCCACCCTGCCGGCTGCTGCAGCATCGTCGCAGCTACACCGCTTCCCGTATTCGCCTGGCCCTTCGCAGCCCGTGAGTGGCAAAAGTGGTGTGCAAGTAAGTGTGACTCCGCAGCTCCTGAACGTAAATCTCGCAGCCAGTATGCCTGCTACGCGGCTTCCACTTGCGTCTGGCAACCAATCTGACGATGCTTCTCTCTCGGAGCTTACCCCGCGCCGCGCCGCTGCTCGTGCTGGCAGCAGCAACGATAGCAGGATGATGCCCTCATCAGCATCCCAGACGAAGTCGAAGTTGACTCAAGACTCTTCTACACTGCAGCAGCAAGCAGGGGATTCCTTGGAAGGTGACGCGAAATTGCTCTTCGCTCTCATTCGTGAACAAGACAAGGCGGCATCCGCTGCAGGCCGCGGCCGCCCCGGCAGCACTTATGTGGCAGTGCCACTGAAGCGACGGCAGCCGCAGTCTACTGCTAGCGGCAAGAGCACCACAAGTGCAGAAGCCAAGGAAGGCCAACTCCCCAATGCTGCTGCTAATGACCAGGCCAAGAATGGAATGGATCCAGAAATGATAGCACTGGACGGCAACATCGGCATGATTCGTGACTACTTAGCGCTTTTGAACAAGTTTGGCCCCCAATCGTTCCTCATCTACCGTGGCAAGACCTTGCGCGCCACCCCCGACTTCCAGTTGTTTGCGCACGACCAAGCCCGCTGTTGGCCGGAAGTGACCGCTTGTTTGGATCGACTCGAGGACGTGCTATCTCGGCATGGCGTACCCTTGGCCGTTGTGGCAGGATCGAAACTCGCAAATCTTGCGCGCACTGCCCTTGGTCCTTCTGCTCGCCGCCTGCCTGATCTTTTAGACTGCCTCGAGAACCTCGACCAAGTGGCGGTGCAAGTGCAGTTCCCAGGGAGTGCGCCTCCTCGAGGCGACACTGCGCGCATCGTCCGCAGGAAGGCAGCCGTTCGGGTGCAGACGGCGATGCGGGGTCTCGCCGAGCGACGGCGGTTTGTGGCGCGCCTAGCGGCGGAGCGCGCGGCGCGGGTGATCGAGACCTGCGCACGAGGGATGCTGGGGCGCTGGCGGGGGCGTTTGCTGCACCACATGCGAAGAGCTTCGATGGCGAGGGCGCGCGTCCTTCTCAAGAACCGACTAAAGAACCAATGGGAAGCTTCGGAGCTAGTTCGGGACTCTGCTCACCAGGCACCAAAGGGGCAAGCTCTCAATGCTGCTGCTGCAACAAATGGCGTTGATCCTGGAGCACCTGCTCTGCCTTCCTCGTTGGGTTGCTGGCCGGCTGGTCGCGTGGAGGTGCATGTGCCGAGTTTGTCGCTGAGCGAAAGTTTGAGGCTCATGGCGTCACCTTTCCCTCACATGCAAGCTCACGACGGCGGTGTATCGCGCATCGCAAGGCTGCGTGATCCGTCGCTCGCTCATTTGGTGCTGGTGCTGCCAGCGCTTGTGCCAGATGACGTCCTCGACTATTGGTGCGGGCTGGTCCGGCTAGCCGACGGTAAAGAACGCAGCGGTACCGAATCCCGACCCGGCGGCCTCCGACGGTCTTCTTCTAGAAATGCCGACCCCCGCGCGCGTGTCACTGTGGTGGTGCCTGAGATGTCTGCCTACTTCGCACCTCACACGTCCCTCGCTGATGCGCTGCTGTTGTCGCCACAAGCGCTGAACCGCATCCGCAACCTTGTCGACCGTCACGCAGGAGTCTCAACATCTGCTTCTCCTACGTCAGTTCACGAAGAAATGGAGGGCCTTGACTCACCGGAAGCGATTGCCGAGGATGAGCTAGCAGCTTCAGAAGAGCCGCCAGAGGGAACCTCTTGGTTGCACGGGGGCGCTGATGGAGCTAGAATTGCCGCGGAGCCGTTCATGCGTTGCCGTGCCACTTCCAAGAGAGCTGCGTTCTTGTTACCCGGGGTCATGGACAAAGCAACGACCACAACAACAACAGCAGCAGCAGCTGGTGGGAAGTGGCGTCGCAGTTGCACTTCAGAAGAATTGCTTTCAGTGGAGCTCGGGCTTCCATTGGTGGGTGGTACTTCACAGGGAGGCGATGGCAAAGACGGAGGAGCTGCTTTGATGGTGAAGACTCGGAGTGGCAGCAAATCCGTGTTCGTGGACGCAGGTTGCCGAGTCGCCATTGGTGCGCACGCCATCAAGACTCAGGACGACCTCGTGATCGCGCTGGTGAAGCTGATAGCTGCTAATTTAGACGTGGAGGAGTGGGTGTTGCGGTGCGAGAATGATTTACCGGGAGGAGCGGCCTTAGGCGTGGCGCGGTTTCAGGCGGCTTCGCTGCCAGAAGTGCATCGACTGCGGCAAGAGCGCGCTCAGCTGTTGAAGCAACCCTCGCATCGCAACACCAGCAGCGCAGGCGGTCTAACTGGCGGTGGTGGAGAAGGTGGTCTAGTCTCATGGGGTTCCGCAGAGATGCAATTGAAAGTGCGCGCGCGCCTCTTACCCGATTTGCGACAATATTTACCGGGGCAGATCCAGCTAGCGCGCCCTGATGCCTTTCCTCGGGGCTGGTTCGACTTTCTCAACTTCTTTTTGAGGCACTCGGGAGTGGTGGAAGCAGAACCTCCTAGTTTGTGCGGCCGCGTCTCAGCCCACTTGTTCTTGGCTCCGCACTGCGCGAAAGAGTTGCTCAAAGCCTCTTCATCTTCTCAAATTGGCGCTGGGCAACCGAACACGACTCCACAAAGTAATGACCACATGAGTAGTCAATACAGCAGCGGCGTAGCAGTCGAGTCCACGCAAGAAGTGATCACAACAAAGCACGGGTTGGCATTGGCAGCTGCGCATCCTCAGCGCTGCATCTCACCACAGGCACTGGAACGGGCAGCTCGAGCGGTGGGGTGTTGCTTGTTGTCACGAGGCGTGATTGGGCACGTATCAGTGTCTTTTGCGGTCTTTCGGGAAGCGCCTCGTAGTGGGAGTAGCAACAGCAAGAGTAGCAGTGGCAGTGGAAACCAGAAGGGCACTACAGCTTCATCGTCATCATCTCAAGGCGGTCAACTGCGAATGTGGGGCGAGTCAATCGAACCTTGGCGCACGCCAGCAGCCCAAGCACACGCAGCCTGCGCCCTCCTAGCTTCGTCAGGACCTCCATCTAACAATGACATGAACGAGGTGGCTCTGCTGCATCGCGACAAGAACATGAACGAGCTGCCTACTCCATACTCGCAGACCTCGCCCTACCCCATGCACACACCCATGTATTCGCCACTGGCGAATTTTGACCAATCAGCCAACCAGAACACCAACGCCGTGCCTACTTCCTCTTCGAACTTTCACCACCCTTTTCCCTCGGTACGCGACGTAGAAGGCCTTGGCCGCGGCATCGGCTCAACTTCAACTTCTGGGGTCGGCACACCCTCAGGATTGGCCTACGTCACTACTACAGGCGCGCTTCTGCACCCGGGCTTGGCGCACCTCGGTCCCGGCGGGTTCGACAGTTTGCTGCGCCTGGCTCGGCTGCACCACCGAGTGTATGACCGCACCACCGGGGCCGGAGACGCGTTTTGGCCGTGCGACGCTTTGATTGGTGGAGCCGTGGGGTTTGCCAGCCTCGCACCCCGAAACAACGAGCGCGCCGCCGCGAAAGCGTTCCACGGCCTGGTGAAGGGTTTCTTGGCGAAGCAAGTGGGCACGCGCACCCATGCCGTGCTGGCTAGCCTAGGGGCAGAGGCGGCGCAAGAGGCAGTCCACGGCGGCGACCCCGATGGGTATGGTTCGATGGTGCGAATGGAGACGGTGGCCAAGGACACGCATGCGCGCTTTGAGAAACGCCTGCAAGACCAGCGAGCAGCGAAGCAGAAAGCCATCGATGACGCCAAGGCAGCCAAAGAACAGGAAGCAAACCTAGCAGCAGCGGCGAAGCGTCGAGCCGAGAAGGCGAGCATGAACGAAGGCAGAAACACCCCGAAATCGAGAAGTGGCCGCCGCCACTAGCATTAAAGCGCCCTCGTTGTCCCGCTCCCGTGCTCTATTTGTTTAGTCCCAATTGCGTTGCAATACCAAGGGGCTTCTTTCTTGCCGTATTTATTTGGTAATGCGCAATGGCAAATTATTGCCAACCCGAAAAAAAATATCGATATCGCATATCGCATATCGCCAATCCACCTGGATGCCTTTTAACTTCCAAGGACCTATAACCCAAGGCGAATACATTTCGAATGCCGAGTTAGGGCGAACCCTACATCTCAGTAACTAGGTTACGAGTAGTCCTTCAGTCGGCGCGATTATGTATTGCGCATGGGCCATCGGAATTGGCCGCTGGATCTAGGAACTAGAAAAACAAGAAAAATTATCAGCGCCTTTACTGCACTTGTAAACATCCGGAACTGCAGCGCAATCCGGAATGAGGCGACTTAAAAATAAAAACTGCCGTGCTAAAAATCACACGCATGCCGCATTTGGATGTGTTTCGTTCCTATACTTGTCCGGAAGTGAACAGCACTCCTCTCTTCTTTTCTATGGCGCGTTGTTGAACATTGAGCGCGCGTACTTGACGAGCTCGCGTTCCTGAGAAGACAGCCCCCACCGTGGCTCGCCGTTGATCTCGAGCCTTGCGAGGAGCTCCGACATGGCTTTGCCAGTAAGCTTGCGTCGAAGCGCTGCCTTGAGCTCAATTGAGGACTCGTTGACCTGCACACAAACATGTACGAGGCGCAAGAACAAGACGCCAGACGATGAAAGAGACCACGGTTAGGCTAGAATTCTCGAGAATTTACGGTTAGGTTGCAGAAAAACATTTCAGAATTGATTTATAATGGCCATAGAAGCACGTATTCCCTAGAAACCAAATGCTGAATAGATTCATGAAGCGTGAACAACCAACCGAGGAGCCGTGGGTGCCAATAGAAGCTTCTAGCTGAGCTGAAAGGTCTTCGATTTCAGCCATCATAGTCGAAAGCGTCGCTAAGTCTTTTAAGTTGTCCACGAGCGCTTCAGGGTGATGCTCCGCTACTTTCTATTGAATAGTTCGATAATGATGATACCAAGATTCAGGCGTGAGAAACGGCTTGAAAATAATCTCAAAAGCTAAACTTCCACGCATATGGACTGATTATTATTCTCATATATTTAAGTTATCACGTATAAATTGCAACTGAAACTTTATATACCGTCTAGTGCATATTTGCCATTTACCTGCCCCTTAGCACGAGCGCCTCCAGAACCATAAAAACCACCTTGTCCTGACGAGGCGTGTCCGCCAGAATAAGTAATACTGAAACTACGCACGGGCACTGCGTGCACCACAGAGACAGAGCGGGCGCTAGCGTTTACACCACGACGAAGCGTTAAATAGGCAAAGCGCTGCATTATTATTGCTGTATGAGCAAGTCTACGATGTAAGTTGTATCTGTGAGATGCTATGAAGCTGAGATGAGCTCCTTGTGCTCTTTCTTTGCTTTGCTTGTCACTTCACTTGTCACGAACTGCAACAACTCAACAACTACAGTACAGTAGTATATACTGTAACAAATCAACTCTCTGATCACTGTTTACAGGGTGTGAAACTGCGTCTAACATTTCTCTACAGTACAGTGCACACAGTAACCAAGAAAACCGTGGGTTTTCTGGGTTTTTACCCACCTTCGGCCGCCATAAGATCAGTGAAATGTAGAGTGGGCTTGAAGTGGGCTGCGGGAAAACCCAGCAGCCTCCTGGGTTTTCTTGGTTACTGAGTGCATAGTGCTGAACAGTGCTGCGTTGTCAGCACACAGCACATG
>Ga0307982_1001003_pt1 | contig 22528 bp, 26 predicted proteins | sample OrgLakmetagen989_FD_201847 | JGI IMG/M metagenome (GOLD analysis project Ga0307982, IMG submission 201847) | Saline water microbial communities from Organic Lake, Antarctica - #989 | ecosystem: Environmental > Aquatic > Non-marine Saline and Alkaline > Saline | place: Antarctica: Organic Lake...
AAACCAGAAACGCCCAGGGCGGCGCTTTTTGTGTTTCTTAGAAACGAAACACGCGCAAAATCCGGGTTTGTTTCATATGTTTCCATTTTCTTGTGTTTCGACTTCGACCCTACCACTGATCACTGATCACCCTTGCTTGGTTGGAACGTGGGAATGTGGGAACAGTAATTAAGCACGCAGCGCAGAACCTGCAGTGGATTTCTGTACTCAGAGTAGTTCCCCTGTAAGTATTTGATTTCTGTACTTGATTTCTGTCTCTTGCCCACGAACTTCTTGTCACCTAGAAAACCCACGGGCCCACGGGGCTACTGGGTTTTCCTTCAGCACAATCAGGCAATTACCGGTCACCACATCTTCCGCTTCGCCGAAGTGGGCAAAAACCTGGAAAACCCGCGGTTTTCTTGGTTACTGCCGGCTCATTACTCATTACATACTGTACTGTTGATGTGAGAACAGTAGGGTTTGCAGTCTCCTTCTCCAGACCAACATTATATCACTATGGGTTATTTGCTTAAAATTTAAGAGAACTACTATTCTCCTTACGATTCTGACTTGCGCGCAACGCACGCGCGTACACTCCTGCCCGCAGCATTGGCTTCTGTGTCATTTGGGTTTGTATTAGTTCGAGTTCGAGTTCTTTGTTCTTATGGCTTATGGCGCATGGCACCTATGATCCAGAGTCCTAATAATTCCGGCCCTTCGGGGTCTGTACAGGAATCAGTATAATAAGAACTGATGGCCACTGGCCACGAGCCCGAGATCACGAAAAAACACACAAGGAAAAAGTAATAGTTCGTCGTCTCCTGAACGCCGAATGGAGTGCGTTTTGCAAGTGCAAGCGTGCCCGATGTTTTCACTCCAACGTCACCGAGTGCAGCGGATTCAACTCACTCCCAGGAAATGGCACGTTTTCTTCTTCGTCTTCATTTTCTTCGCTAGCTCCATTATCGTTGCGACTATCTAAGCTGGCGTTTCGAGCAGACGTTTCGTCTGCAGCATCCGGCGGCACTGGCACTGGCGCAGGCGCAGCGTATCCGCCTGGCGTTACTGCAGCCGAGGATGGCGGTTGCTGAAGAGGCACCAGTTGCGCCTCCACGTCCTGAGCTGACACATCGCTCGTAGTGTTGTCTTTTGATGATACTTGGTTGCTTTTGTGTCCCCAAGGTGCTCCGGAGTTGCCACTCATGCGAGAAGTGGTCTCACCTGAATCGCCATTGCCGCCACCTGGAGCACCGCCCGTGTGCGGCTGGACTGTGGTCTCACCCCCGTCGTCCACCAACAGCTGAAAGCCGTACACCGACCGGTAAATGTCGTCGTCTGTGGGCGTTGCGTCCGCTTGCTTCACAACGCGATAAGCTGCCGTGTACAGAATGCCTATCGAAATCACGTTCATCATGAAAGACAAACCCACGTCAAGGTAAGTGATCCACAGCATAAACTGCACTACTAGGAGCGTGCGGAGCAATACCGGTCTCCAGAGCAGCCTTAAGAAAGCGCCCACTCCTGCTTCGCCTCCAGGTGGGAACCCGCACACGTCACTGTCGCAGCAGCTCCCCTGCCTGGGGCAACAACAGCATTCGCCGCTGTCCTCACCGGCCTTAGAAATCGCGATGCCCGTCAAATAGGTACCCATCAAGTTGAGTGGCATCGTAACCACACCAAAAAAGAGCGACCAAAACACCATGGCCACAAACTCAGCGCCGCTCAAAGCTTCTTCGTTTGGGTCGCGAACATTGTTTTCCAAGATCGCCGTGATTAGCACCACAAAAAGAAGGGACTGTGCAGTGGCATAGCCCAGAGCAAGGCTGAGTGCCGACACCGCGTGTGCTTTTGCCGAAGCCCCCACTCGATGCTGCCTCCGCAGGCGATCCCAACGCACGAAGAGGGCTTTCCAAAGCTCTTCCACGAAGCAAAAAGTGCCCCATCGAAGCAGCTCCACGAGCCACGACCTGTTACAAACATGCGCGGTAGTTCGTTAACATTGCACCCCGTTACGTGTACCAATGTAGCGGTAAAATCTAGAATCTTAGAGTAAACTCCCAAGCTAGACACTACTGTAGTGCATGATGGAGAGTACCAGGCCAAGTAGGAGTCTGCTCCAAACAGCCCAAAAAAGGTCAAATACAAGATGATGGAGGCCACAGTCCACGCCAGAAAGCCGCAGCCCGTCCCAAGGAGCAACAACACCCAAAAACCTTGCGCATAGGAGGAAATGATGTAGTCGAGCCTGCAATGCTTGTGGCCTTGCTTGGTCCACCACCACCAAAGTCGCGCCGTGGGCAAGAGGAGGAGAAGGCAGCAGAGAAACATTTGCCAATGGTAGACCAGAAAGAGGACTGCCATCACAGGCAGATGATAAAAACACACGCAAGGAAGTCGTGAGCGGGACTATAGATCACTAGATCATCGTAGGCATGGCTGGCTATTGAATTCCAGAATGATATGCAAATAACATCCAAGCCGAAGTACAAAACAGTTATTGTTCTGTTACCAATCAAAACGCCCAAGGATACGATGAAGCCTTGCGATATAGGCCTCAAATCGTTCGAGAATATATGGATCGCATTGCGAAGTCGCTTGCCAGGAGGAGTGCTTCCCTCCGCTAGAGCGGTAGGTCCCTCCATTCAAGTGTCTTTTCCGAGATTCTACTTAGCTTTAGCATACGTACAGGCGAAGTACATAAAACAGAACTCTTTTTCGTGTTTACGTGTTTAAGCGCTTTTTCTAAATATACGCCATGCAAATACTCAAAATACGTCAACAAATACGTCAATAATCGCGAAATTCGATACACTAATGCAAATTGCAGAAGAGAGCTTGCCTCGAATACAGAACGCGAGGTATCAGTGGAAACTCGACCAGAAGCAAGCACTTCATCGACATTTGGGCTAACTTGGTGGCTGATGGACTCTTCGATCCGTTCGGTGGCCACATAACTGGCTTCAACCACGTAGTGGCCTGCGCAAGGTTGTCGGACATCTAGAACCCCAAGGGCGTCGACTGCCAGTAAATAAGCACGATGCTGCGACAGAGATAAGTCTGAATCGTGGCGACGAGATACTAGTAAAATTACCCTGTCACAAAAAAAGCCAGTACGAGAGTGTGACGAATGGGTAAATGAAAAATGGCAAAATGAAATTCATTTTACCATTTTTCATTTACCCTAACCCTAACGACAAAAAACGCCCGAAGCGCTTTTTCTAAATATACGCCACGCAAATACTCAAAATACGCCAACAAATACGCCAATAATCGCGAAATCCGATACACTAATGCAAATTGCAGAAGAGAGCTTGCCTCGAATACAGAACGCGAGGTATCAGTGGAAACCCGCCTTTACTGTTATTTTTATAAGCGGCTTGTCAACTTAGATTATCCACTCCTGAGTTCATGCTTTTGACCTCCAAAGTATTGAGTCGAGTAGCCCAACGTTAACGTCAAACACATCTTATCATCTTAGTAAAGTAAGGCCCATCATTCATGCAAATGAAAGATGCACTGCCTTGTTGAATCCATGGCGTTTTGCAGCTGCGAATTACATAGAATTTATCGGGAAATAGATGCTGCTCATATGCGGCGTTGCGACGTGCTTTTCGTGCGCTTTCACGCATCAAATTGTCTCAAGTTTCACAGCTGCTTTGAGCACGCTTTACATAGGGATAGTCCGGTGACATCCGAAATCGCGGTCCAAAACATAAATGAAATCCCGTTGTTTACACTAATTTTTCCGGTCCTTGGTTGTATCGGAATCTGAAGATCCAGTATCATGTGACAGGTGAATATGTAAGCAAATCGGACGTGTGGGCGTTGGAGCAGCCCTGCATTGCAAGGGCACGTCGTCCGAATTCAATTCGCTGCGAAAACGAGGAATGCCCTTTCCCACTCGACCCAGCACCTGCTGCTGCACCTCCCGCTGAAGTCTTGCTTCCCTGGGCAGCCGCCGCTGCTGAAGCCATCGTGGTTGGCGGCGCAGCCAGCAGCTCCGTGAGTAAATCCGCCGTGGCAGTGACGACAGAGGGCACCGACGCCTCCCTCTGTAAGGTGGCATACCCTAACGCAGCTACGCTGGCCCATACCGTGGGCGAAGTGTACAAATTTCGGCACGCACTTACGAAATCTCCTGCGTTGTTCGCTACGATATAAGGCGGGGCGGTGGCAGCTGCTTCTGCTGAATAATCCTCACTGGCAGCACCCTCACCCTCGCTACTTTGCGGTCCAGAGGGGCTTTGTTGGAAGCGTTGAAAGAAAGATTGATCAGCTAGACGCCGCTCGTCTTCAAGTATCGTTTGTAAGCTCTGGGCCTACTCGTGGAGTTTGAAAGTGGAAGCAGACACGCAAGCAACGCAAACTTCTGTCATTGTACGTGCAAATATCCACAAATGCAATCCGACTTGCGAAAAAAAAAATCTAGAAAAAATCAAGCCATCACTATCGCATGGCGAAATTAATGAGCAAATGAGCAGGTTTACTAGGTAGTTTGAAACGCCCTCAAAATGTAGGAAAAAACCTGCTGGGCAAAGAAAGTCGGGCTTGGCACTGCGCCATTGTTGCCCTGAGCAAACGGGTCCCCTGGAGCGCCAGCTACCGCAGCCGAAGTCAACACGAGCGGCACGCCACGCGAAAGACTTGCCACAACCTATCAGAGCACCAGGGGAGGGGGGAGGGGGAGAAAAGAAACAGTAAACGCGCGGAAGGGGTATTGAATGACCAAAGTCGAAAGTGACACGCGGAAAATGACCTCAATAATTCCAGAGACTTCTGGAAGGCATAAATCACAAAGAATGCTCTGGAAGCCACTTTATTATCCTCGTCAAAAGCAAAACGTCTAAAACGCTATTTAAATAGCGCACCTGATCAAAAGCACCCGGGGTGTGCCGCTGCGGTAACACTGCTAACCGTGCATTGCGAAACATCTTGTCAAGTGCTTCGAGGCCTGATTCCACAGATCCTGCTCCAAATCCAGCGAAACTTTCCGAGCCATCACAAGCATCGTCGTCGATGTCGTCGTCGTCATCGCCACCGCTATTGCCTGCACTGCTGTCGCTTCTGTCGTGGCTGCTGCTACTCGTCCTCCTGCCACTGCTGCTGCTGCTCCCGCTGGTTTGGTCAATCGCTCCAGTACCTATTAAACCTGCCCACCATGCTTTCAGAAACCGGCTTGATTTGCGGATCGCACGACGGCCATCGCGGCTAGCCCACTGCCAGTCTAACGGCGTGCCGAAAATGAGGGATTGCCCGCAGGACCATCCCACTTTAGCAACGAATTTAACCACCACCACGACGCCACGCCCGCTCGTGTGCAGCACTTGCAAAATTACCTGAGACGTGCCCGATCCTTCACTCTGTGCTTGGTTGTTCTCAGCAGTGTTGGAAGACTCGCCTAGAAAGAAAGTCCACAGCCCATTGAACCACTTGGTGATGGTCCCACTAGCTCCTTTTTGGCTATCATCTCGGTGGTTAGAGCTTTCAGAATGTTCATTATTCGCATTGAAATTGCCTTCACTAAAGGATGCTAGTTGAGAGGCAGCACGGGATGCAGCATTTGCGTGCTTGATCACCTCTTGATGCTTCGCAGTGGTCTCTAACGGTGGCTTCGCAGCGCGCCACTCATTTGACATGCTATCGCTGCCCCTGCTTCGGCGGCTATTAGAGGCGAGCTTCCAGATGTCATGTAGCACAACCATTCGAGTGTGTGAAGGTTCGCTGCTACCTGATTCGAACACCGCTGAATCGCTTCTTTCTACCCGTTCTCCTGCTGCTGTAAATGCGCTGGCAGATGATGAGACAGGGGATGACGATAATGACGCGTTCAACTTCAGCAGTCTCGGTGGCAACATGTGAGGTGGTGGAAGCGGCCTTCCGTTCAGTTGTACTACATGTAAAACTACGTCCTCGGCAGCAGCTGCCAGTGCTCTGGCCAACGCTAACTCATAACCCAGCATGCCTGACGGTGGCTGTGGAGGAGGCAACGAGGATGCATGACCGTTGGCTTGAGATGCCATAGCAGAATTCGAGGAATCACCATCATAGGAAGCACCGTTAGGAGAAAGACCAGAATCTTCAGCCGCAGCCGCAGTGTCAGCCAGGTTGGCCGCAGCAATCAAAGCGAAAGCGCCCGCTGCGTCTTCCATGACCGCCTTGCGAAGTGGCGTCAAGACATGGTCAACGAACCAAAGCAACGCGTCGAGATCTGATGATTGGGGGGGGGGGGTGGGGAAGTAAAAAAAGAAAAAGAAGAAAGAGATAAAACAAGGGAGGTGAAAGAACAAGGAATAGGGCAATGCTCAAGTAAACAAACGAAATTTTAGCAGCACATGACTCGAATTCCATTGATCGATCGGCATATTTACCGTGCGGCGCGTACAAGTCCCCCACAAACAAAAGGCCTGACCGTCGAGCAAAAGGGGCCATGGTGGGCCTCAATGCGATCGGCCTTGGCACGACCACTACTGCCCCGCCTTGTTGTTGATCATCGTGTGCACTGTGTTGACGGTTTTTAGCGCTTGCACTACCACTGCTGCCACTGCGATCACTAATCCGTTGGTCGAGAAGCGCGAGCCGCTCCTGAGAGGACGCCACGACAGTGACAGCACTGTTGGCCACAAACATGAGTTCGCCCTGTGCAATGGTACCAGAAAACAGTCGCCGCGGCCGCTCTGGCTCGACTGCACTATTAGTCGCACTAGTTGGAGATGTGCCCGCTGCAGTGCCTTTGTGTGTCTGGAGCGAAGCCAACGAAGAAGCTGCTGCTAGAGAACTCGATTCAACCGATTCAGCCACGCTGTTGGCGCCCGACAAGCCAAATCCACCCGCTTTCATCATAGAGAGGTCGGCATTCACCACAGCTGCTCGTTGCGCTATGGTGGCAAGTTGAGCGGCGCGTTCTTGTTGCGCTAGTCGCTTGGCTTGGTCGTACAGTAACTGACGACGACGATGATGATGATGAAGATGATGATGGCCTTGATGAGTACCCAAGAGCGCTCTTCCTCCATCTCCTGCTTCTTTGCTTTCTCCTTTTTGAGTACCCGAGTTTGGGTTGAACGGCGGTGTTTGTGGTGTTTGTGATGGCGTCGGCGGCACTTTGGCATGCCGTGCATCTCTCAGCAGCGTCAAATCAGGGGTGTCGAAGACTACAGGTGCCAGCGGGCATTTCTCTCTCAAGTCGAGCAAAAGACGGCGGTAAGGTGAGACGCCGGCGACGAATACAGCGTCGAAACGGCACTCTAATTTGGTAGGCTTACGTGCATAAACCTTTAAAAAAAAGTGTAGGAGAAAGAGAAAGAGACAGAAAGAATAACGTAACTTCAGCGAATAAAAAATTGTTCCTAAATGAATGGAGTGGAAGGGCTTTTCAAAAATGTACAATGTAATTAGGTGCCAATGATCGAGAGGCTAGACGAACAAGAACAATAACAGAGGTTGATTTCCACGCACAAGAAGGTCTAAATTTGGAACCACATGGACTCCCAAATAGCGAAGGTGGGCTGCGCACGGGCACCCTTCCACTTTTTGAAACGCACAACCACTGCGCGTTGCTCCTTGCTCTTGTTCTTCATCCGCTGACCCACTGTAGAATTCGTGGCCGGTGAGCACAATCGTCACATGTACCTAGAATAGCACGAAGAAAAAAAGAACAAAAGACATTAATTGACCAAGAAATAATTCCAAAGAAAACAGAATGGAGATCAATTAGCTCTTTACTTCTTCCTCTTCCCTTTGAGGATATCTATCGTGTAGGCTTTATAAATTGATTGACCTCACCTGCGCAGCAAGCAGCGTTTCGAGCATGACTCGGAGCCGCGCAAAGCCATCGTGCAATCCTCCGTCGCCAAACACACGGCGATAATCAGCGTCCGTGGCTGGTGGAAGAGAAGAAGATGAAGAGCCGTCACTACCACTGCTGCTGCCAGAGCTGCTGCTGCCAGAGGATGGCGATGGTTTTGGGCGCGGGCGGCCACCTAGTCCCGGCCCTTTCGGTCCCCCGCAGAGGAGGGCATTGGCGTGGTTCACGTCGACGGCGACGAGGACGCGAAGGGTGCTGAGCCGAGTGGCAGGCACGAACGCGTCAAGCTGGGACCCCACGGACCTGGATGCACACATGTACAAGGTAGAATAATAGCAGGTATGGTAGAGCGTTGGAAATTGCGCATGAGGACATAAGCATAGTTTTTGAAGAATGCAAAAGGAAAAAGTATCATTGCATATAGCAACGAAAAAAAGAGTAAGAAAAGACATACACTTAGCAACAGCACATTATGTATAGCTTACTTGTGAAGAAATGTACAGGTGAGTGCAGTGTTCCACTCCCCGCTAAATTTTGCTTTCCCACGCGACATAAGTGCTTTTTTGGTACCCGCGCCTCCGCCACCACTGCTGCCACCGCCGTTGCTGCTGGTGCTGCTGACTGGCATAGAGACGGCACTCGAACCTGGCGATGCAATACTCCTGCTACGAGGAGTGCTAGGAGTGCAGCCTTTGCCGTCATTGTTGCATTTCTTGCCCAGAGCTAAGGACTGGTCGCCGTATGAGACGGACTCGTAATGGAGCACCGAAGCAAAGGGCGTGTAAAGCACTCGGTATCCTGCCTGTAAGATGCGCACGGACATATTTTTATGATGCATAAAGCATATAGTGGTGCGTGTTTTTCCAGATATATGGAAGTCGGCGCAGTCACAATCAATATCCTTATAGCAGGTTCTCTGCTTGTCTTGTTACATCAAGGTGACCTGGCGAACGTGAAAGGACATGTCAGTGTCTTCGTAGTACGCGCCCTTGTCCTCTGCGTAGCGCGGATCGTACCTAAGGCAAAAGGAAGAAGGGAGTGCAGATGAATTCTACGTGTAAATTGGAAGTTAGACTGATGGCTTAAGGCAAGTTATGTATTTGCATTGGCACGAATAAATACATACGGTATGCTCAACTTACATGCCAAGGTCGAGGAAGAGATCGCGTGAAATGAGAAGGCATGCAGCCGTGCCATAGTCTACGTCCCTGTATTAGCGAACATAAAAATGGAAGTTGACATTTCGATTGCAATTATAATTGGTGTCTGCAAGAAACAACCACCTTCTCAATCAGCTTGTATTTCAGAGTACAGTATATAAAGTATGTGTGCAGCAAGACTAATAGAAGACTCACCTGACGTAAGCATAAGGGTGTGCTTCCGGTGAGCTGGAAGGCACGCCACGGCCGTATTGCCATGCTGACGCGTCGGTGAAGATGATGCCGCCTGCGTCTAATAAGCGCCCATCCATCTGAGTCGTTGCACCAGTAACAACACAGCAAAAAGTGTGACCAAAGACCCTGTACGATGCAAGCCGAATACAGCTACAGTACCAATGGCAACTTTGAAAAGAAATCTAAAAGAGTTTTGCGCAGCCATTTGCGTAAGCACTGAACCCAATGTTTCAATCAGTGCATTCAGCAAGTGTTGGTAATTCTATCAAATCAAATAAAGTGCAATCAGCAGGGAATAATTATCTTGCCTGCACGAACTGAGGCACGACAACGCCAGCATTTGGGTGGTCCGAAGCCGCGGCGTACAGGGCTTGCAGCGCACCGCTGGTCATCATCACGTCGTTGTTCAAGAGCATCAAGTAACGGCCTTCGGCCAGGCGAGACGCCTGCGTCATGATGGAGGCATAGCCCACGCCCAGGTGCTGCCGATGGAACTTCACGCGAATTCCGAAACTTTCTTTCATGTGCTTCAGAAACTGCCGGATTTCTTCCACGTCCTATTTGTTTTATGACCAAAATTGTATAATAGTAGGCGTGGTATGATTCGTGATGATAAATCGGTGCACAGCTTTCATCAAAGAAATTTGATTGAAACAAAGAAAAGAAACACGAAATTGCAATTTACATGTTTAGGCGTACCTCCAGTGATCCATCATCTACTAGCACGTATTCCGCGGACGGAATTTCGTCGGCAAATCGAAGCAAGTTCAGGAGGCATTCCAGCGTAATCGACACGTGGTCGTGCATCGGAATGATGAAGCTTACCTGCACACATACAAAAAATTAAGAAAGGCAACATCATTAAGGTCTGAACGTTGAGGTGCATCTTTATGTACACTTCTTGGGGTATGCGAGCACCTCAGGTCGCCCGTGGCCATTATCCCCCTGTTGGCCAGCGCGAGGCTTCGGGCAGCGGCGCTTGCCACTCAACAGCTCGGCTACTAGAGGCCCTGTTACCGCGTTCGTTTGCAGCGCTTCCCATTCTGGAGTGGCAGCTGCCACCAGAAAAACATTATGCCCTGTAGATTCGCTAAACAAACAAGGCACACCCGCATGTGCAACATCCATAGCGTCCTCGACTTCTTCTTCCTCTTCAAATTCGCCGTTGCCTAGGTCTGCGTTGCTTCGTGTCACAAGTGAGCTCGCAGGGTTAGTCAGCCAGTTTGGAAGGCGCACAAAACGAGGAGCAATTTGGGTGGTGGCATTAGCACCGCGTGCGCCTAAACTCGCCGCCAGTGCTTCTTGTTCTGGGCTTGTCAGGGAGTAAGCGTCGCCTATGCCAGCGACCTGACGCACCCACCGCCCCGCCGGCCTCACGGGCCTCACCGGCCGAGGCAGCGCGGTCGCTTCGAGGGCGGACTCAGCCGCCGCTGCCGTTGACGAAACTGCCAGGAGTGCTTTTAAGTTGGAAGGTGGGTCAAAGCGTCCGTGGCTGAACCCGTTATTCTTGCCTGGACTTTTCACGCTCGATTTTCCGGAGTTGGTGCTCTGAGATTCTTCTCCAGAAACACCTCGCAAGTGGCTTTGTGTTGAAGCCGCCAGAGATGGCAGCGATGGAGAAGGTGCTACTGGTGGAACCCGCTGCTGCTCCTGGTGACTTTCGCGAGTCACCGTGGCCAATGTAAATTGCGGCTGCTCCGAAGCTTGTGATAAATGGTCGCTTCGCATGACTAATATTAACAGCTGTAGGTTGACAAAGACTAGCAAAGCAACAACTAGGCACCCGCGGCTGACTCGGACGCCCATACTGAGTAATACGCTTCACTCTAGAGTAAAGAGTATCTCCAATCCAATGGCTTTTTCGCTTCCTCCGGTTTGTACTCTAAACCCCACGCCTCGTCAAAGCACTTTGTGGCCCTAGTGTCCAAACATCCGAAATCTTACAAAAGGAGTGCCAAGGGAGAAATAAGAAGCTGCCAATCTTACCGAGCGCTTATGAATTATTGAGAGCACAATTCACAGCATTAGCCTAGATCTGGGAGTAGCGCGCCAACATCTCATCTACCGTTGTGAACAGTTAGACGACTACGTTCGGACGTTCGGACTTTTGGACGTTTGGACCGACTCACTCACTCTTGACCTCTGTGATCAGAGCGTGAAGGCCTCTACTCTCTGTAGTCAAGTAGTCGTCTGTACGTACTGTAACCGCCTCTTTCTGAGACAGGCCCCGAAGGGCCGGAATTAGAAGGCTAACAGGTAGAGAAGAAAAGCAAAGCAGCGCAAACTAGACCTAAGAAGCTAATCAGGCGCACATGCCCGAGTGGCCATGGAAGTGATGGTAGCGGTCCAAAGTGGCACGCTCCTCGCTCCTCCATGCTCTGAGAGTGCAGCTCAAAAGAAGAGTTTCCGCCCGCAGAGGAGGAGACTACAACGAAGTCCCTCAGGCGATCCAGAAGAAGAGTCGCCCATCCCCGAGCAATTTCGTGACCCCATTTGCGTGCAAGCTTCTGTCTGAACAAGGCTCTGACTTCCGAAAAGCCAATGTTGTAGAATGCCGTGTGTTTGCGAGCCATTACCCGAGCGACGAGGTCCAAAATGAGGCTGAGATCAGCGGAAGCACCCCCGTATCGGCCAATGACTGGGGCAAGAACACAACCCCTTGGCCGTACTCATCGAGTTCGCTCTCTATTGGGCCTCTCTGCTCTTGCTGCGTGCCGTGCAGCTCCGAGTCAAGCTTCCTTGTACGATCTTGGTACTCTTTGTTGACAGCTTTTTGCCTTTTCTCCAGAGTTGCCCCGGGAATAGTAGAGGTGTTGTCGTAGTGTGAAAGGCCTTGTAGCGACTTGAAGTCCACAATGCGGTTTGCACCGTCTAAGTCACAATCGACACCGTTGCTACCTGATAGATGAGAGGCTCTTATCGCAAGATCTGGTATGATTTTGTTTGTTTTCTCGAGTGAAGAGCCGCTCGGGTTTTCAGGAAGTTGACCCACGAAGGTGCCCTTGATTCCTTGTCCATTAGCAGATCCAGTGGACTTGAAAGGAACACTGGCGTCGTGTAAGCCCACTGCCCAGGATCGTGTTGTGGTTGAGAGATGTGCCTCCACCATTGGCGTAATGAGAGTTCAGTAAGTTGTTGGCATGCAAGTCTACTTTTCCTCTGATAACGCCTTTGATGATGATATGCTCGTTTCTGAGCTAAGGAAGTAAAAATGCAGGGATGACTCGATCGAGGCACGAGTAAAATTGTTCAATTCCAATTCACATACATAACGCATAACGCATACTAACGACTAGAGTCGAATTTACCCCAAAAGCCCAAATGTAAAGGTACCTGTACAGCACAGTACCCTATACGTAACTCACTGGCGGATCACGCACACACACAAACAAAAATAGATGGGCTGATGGGCTTCATAACGGAGGTTAAGGATAGAGGTTCCTAGTAGCAGAGACGAAAACAGCTCGGTTCTGCCTGAGGGGCCTTGATCCGGGAAAGAACGGCGCTTCAGTAATAGTTGTAATAGGTCGGATAAGATTAGATGGGTTACACTTCATAAATTCAAATAATTAGTCAGAGGAATACACAGAGCTAGGTATACATGAAACCTCCAGAACAAGTCTGACTGGGCTGTGCGTCCATTTGCCATTGTAATTTTCATATTTAGCTCCCATTGACCATGCAGAATCAATTATCAGGAAAAGACGCAGGCTTCGAGTACGTCCGTGATCTCCACTCCGACCTGTCCTCTGCTATGGCAAGCAATTCCATGAAGTCGAGCAGAAAGTAGACGTCTGTGAACTGTAAGTAGAGCTAGAAACCAGCACCATTACTAAGGCTGCGTAGAAGCCTTTTAGCCACCACTTGTGGGCAATGGAGAGAAGTCTGTGAAGACAGACAGCACTAGTTGAGGCGCTCAAGTGTGAACGGGTAGTCGGCGAAAAGAGTAACAGTAAAAGGGCTTTCACTGCCAGTTTCGTATGTAGTGCCGAGAAAGACGTAGCCATCATCTCGAACCTCAAGCCTTGGCACCGCGACGCTCACCGTGGGTGAATTCGTGAAATTACCTGAGTCTGCAACTTTGCCCTGGGTCACCCGATTACAAACTTTCCCCCCAGAGGGTGCTTCGAGCAAAAAGAGTGCAATATGCGGGTCTTGGCGAGGCGGCGCAGAGCCTTCGTCGGCGCCGTGGCCGTCACTTCTACTGCAGCCCCCACCACCACCAGCGGCTGCATCATCATCGTCTTGGTGGTCGTGGTCGAGTGTGAGCGTCGCGTACACTTCTGCGGGCCTCGCGCACCGCCACAGAAACTGCGGTGCTGTCGACGCCGCGCGGTAGCCCCCTGCGGTGTTCTTGGCTATGCTCCAACGGCTACTGAACGAATGTTTGTGCCATTGCCCTCCTTGAGACACTGTGCGGAAGAGGCGGCAAAGGAAAAGCGAATCGAACTCACGCACAAAGTCGGCCACGCTTATCCAGAAGACCCCTGTAGCCTGCACACATTTACCCATTTCCCCGGCGCGCGGAAAGTGAAAGTTTAGAGCAGAGTCAAAGTCCGTGTAAGGGTGCAAAAGGTGAGACAGAGGAGGAATTCAAGAAATGGCCATATGTCAAGGTCAAAAGATTATACGGAGACACGCAACACTCATATATACACTCGTTCAATCACTACAGAAGCAGGTGCTGCAAATCGAGTTTGAACGAAGTTACGATGCGGCGGGTAGAATTGAAGAGTAAAAATATTTGGAGCTGCAAACGAAAGCAACGAGCACCTGGCTTCTGTGCGCCTTCGGATCATAAGCAAGCGCTGCTTTCAGCCGCGGCGTCCAGCTGCTCGTGTCCTTGTCACTGTAAGGGCCCGACCACGCAGACGTGCCCCACGGGTTCCGGAGCTGCAACAGCTGCAAGTCGTCGATCTCGCGCACCTTTTCATGAAGCACATGAACATCAGCACATGTGTATTGTGTAAGCGTGCATAGTACAGATGCTTGGTAGGATGAATGAGAGCGAAGAATACGAAAAAGAAATGACATGAACTAAAAAGCGAGTAGGATGTCCAAAATATGGACAAAAATGGAAGGCAGATTATAGCAGCAAAGCGATTCAGAAGTGTTATTGAGCTCCACGTTGGATTGTACCTGCAGAATCGCGTACGCGTGGCCTTTGGCAATCCCACGTGGAGTAGCCTCCGTATCGCGACCTGACGTGCTGCCCGCCCCCACCAACGTATCCTTGGTCAACAAGCCGCCCTTCAGCTTCTCCCACATTTGGCGAGTAGGCAAACTATCTTGGCTGGTGCTGCCAGGTGTTATGGTCCATTTGGTACCCACCCCACCAGTCAAGTCCACCAGCCCCAGATGCGGAAGGCCGCCTTCGATTTCCCCGTAGCTGTTGCGCACCCGCCAGTACACCCGCCAATATCAATAAATAGATAACCGTGGAAGATGGGAGTGAGGGTCAAAGTTAGCAATTTAGCTGCCAAAGTCCTCTCGCCAGAGAGTGCATTGTTGGGGATAGTCAACAGCCATGATTCATTCACTTCGTGATCTCGTTCATTATGTTGGCCACTAAAAATCTCCCTCAACCTCATCAAAATACTTCCTCTCTTGGTTGATATTTACCCGCCATAGTATTTGGCGTAAGCTTTTTCCAGCAAGCTAGGCCAAAGTTCGTTGTTGCCCACCGACCGCACAAACAAAGGGCCTCTCATGTCCCAGGGCATGCGGTGCTCTGCAGCCGTAACGGGCAGTCGGTCGTCAATCTTAATCTTGCGCCATTTGCCCTGATTAAATTCAGACATAATAAAATTTGAAAACATGAAACAAAGAGCGGGGAGCTGAGAGAAAGAAAAGGCGTGGTGCTCGAAATGCGATTTTTTCGCAACACAGAAATACAAGGAAAAAATCGTCAAATTCTGTGAAACGAAACAAAAGGCATGGCATAAGAAATGTCTTGTTTGAACTGCGCCCACAGCCACCACGACTCGAGTCAAGCACACGCACGAGAGGTATTGAGCGCACAGAAATGATTTACTCAGGACCTACCTGTTTGAAGAGTTGCACCCGGTAATTGCCATCAGCTGTTGCTTCGAGATTCGATGCGAAAGTGCGCTCAAGCAGTTCTGGCTGGAGGGCAACCAGGGACATTGCGGACACAAGCCAACCTATTAACATACAGAGACCAAAGAACACCAGCATTATGCCACAGTATTGAGTACAGCAGAAGCACCGCTTTTAGAGCGGTGAAGTGAGGGTAACATTGGCAATTGGAAGTTCAAGTAAAAGTAGCATGAGCGACTCGAAAGTCAATCCAAAGGAATGTCCTGCGTCAATCAAGCACCTCGAACCGCCTTTCCACATCCTATATAATCAATGCATCATAAACTCCAAAACCGAATCCACCATAAGTAATAAAACTAAATTGGCACGTCGTTCTTTCCTAAACGAGTTCCTATCAGCAAGGAAGCATGTGTATAAAGTTCAGCGAGCTCTTACAGTCGCCGAGTTGTCCCTGGCACACGTCTTCGGGAGCGAAGCGGCTGGTGCCGGTTTGAGCCGCCAGCGACTCGGGATGTGAACACAAGTCAGTTATGCCGAGGTCGCGGCTGGCGGACTTCCATTCCACTTTTCCGGACCGAAATTGCTCTGGCAATGAGTAGTCTGCTTCAAAAAGTTTGTCATTGTCGTCGTCTTCCTCATTGGCCTCCGCAGCTGCCCTTCGCAAGGCTGCAGCTTCAGCATCTCGCCGCGCAGCCTCTGCTGCTGCCTTCTCCTCTGCCTCCCAGACTGTAAAGCGCGCTACCAAGCGAGCAACTTTCGTGCGGTGTGGTGCGGCCCACTGCAGCACATCCGACAACCCTACGCCTCGATGCTCATGAAAGGTGCCTTCATCTTCACTTACTCCAGTGCTTGTGGCAGGAGCATCAGTTGTATTGCTAGTGTTAACATTGGTACCATGGTTTGCTTCGGATGTAATAGTCATCGAAGTAGTGCTTGCGAGAGGATTGCGGCCGTTGGATGTTGAGTTTTCTGATGCATTTGCAGTAGTGCTACTAATGCCGTCGGTTGCCACTCCCGTATTCGGTGCTGCTTTACCATTGTGGTGTAAGGATTGTTTCGGGCCCAAAAGTGGCAGCGCAAGCACTCCAAGCTCCGACCGCGGCACGTGCGCTCTTAACCACCCAACAAACTTACAGAACCGCACTTCCCGGTGGTCTTTCTCCTCGGCTGCAGCGGCAATCACAGCTCGGTGGAAGTGTGCTAGCAGCAAGGCACGCTGAATAGTTGCCCACTCTGCGCGTTCCTGCAACCGCCACACTGCATACCATGCACTGTCATGTTCTTCCGAGCTTATGGAGTTATCTGCTGTTGCCGCTGCTGCTGATGGAGCAGCGGATGCACCTGGCGCTCCATCTCCATTAGCAGCAGCACTGCCTGCTTCTACGTCATCTGGAGAAGTATAGTGAAGCGCAGCGCGGCGTGTCAACGGATTGCCTGCGATAGACCATCCCTCGTGCACGGGTTGCAGCCACAGTACACTCCCAGAATTTGTCACTTCACGAGCAGCAACCTCAACGGATTCTTTGTAACCCAACCTCCATTCGCTATTAGAGCTATTTGAACTGCTGTTTTTGTTCGCAGTATCGCGGGATCTTTGATCTTTGGGCAGCCTAGATACAAGTGCAGCAGCTACTTGATTAACCTTCGCTGAATCTAACGGCCACAAGAACTGGTCATCACTTGCAGGAGAAAATCTTGCTCCACTATTACTTGTTGTGGAACTTGCACCTATTAGTGAAAAAGGGTCTCCACCGCCGGGCCGCGAAGCATCACTGACATCATCCTGCTGCTGCTGTTGCTGCTCATCAACAGTAAGTGTAGCAACGGATTCTGTAACATTGGTGGTGGTGGTCGGCGTACGAGGCACCAGTGAAGTAAGAACAGAGAGACAGGCCGAGCAAGAATCGCCAACTGTAGCTCGAAGCTCTTTCACGGTCGCTTGATCCATGGCCGCATGCAACAGTGCTACGGAAAACCAAAGCGCCGCTTCACCTTGTGGGCCTAAGCCGTTACTTGCGCTACAGCCACTACTAAGACTGCCATTGCTGCTGGCTTGGTGGTTGAGAATGCACCCGCTCGCTGTGGCCAGCCGGACCCACCGCTGCTCAGCATTGTTGTCTGCTGCAGCGTTTTCATTCACCTCAGATGGCATAGCGTCCAACGGCGTTCCTTCTGAGGCTGACAACGTAATGGTACTGGAGGAAGGAGGAGGCACAGTTGCCAGGAGCGCAGCAGTACGTGCGTGCCGCAATTGCTGCATGAATCGAGGTGGTTGCAGCGCAGCCGTATTCCAGTGCGAAGGTGAAGCGCGAGAAAAAAGACCATCACCTTGAGGAGGAGGTCGGCGTTTCAAAGATTTGTCCGGATCAATCGATTCAAGAGTGCCCTGTGCATCGTCTTCGAGAAATTGCCACGCGTGGCTTATCTGTTTGGTGGGTTCCGTGCATGCTGCCACTCCCGCGAAACTGGCGACGAGGCAAAGCGACGCGAGAGTCACGAGACCTACGGACGGCTATAAGGGGGGAAGCAGGACAGATTCGAGCATAGCAAACAATGAGGACCAAGAGTAGGAAGGTAAGTAAAGGAGGTTAGTAAAAGCGCGTGAAACTATCATTTAAAAGAAGTTGTAAAGAGAGAAAAGATGAAAGAAGAAATAGAATGGAGATTTTAGAGCGATTCGTGTAAAATTGGCCACAGCCGAATCGACAGACAATGTAATGCGGTGTTAAACTCAAACACGTCAATAAGTGCCCAACTTCGGGAGGATGGGTTTCTTCGGCAAAAATATCAGTATTTGTCATAGGATGGTACTCAATATGATTGCAGGGTGAGGCATCTGTCCTGGCGTGCACACGTATACGCGCATATATAAGAGTCGCTTCTCTTATTGGCACTTTATTTTCATTCTACTCTCGTCCTACACCTTAGACATTAATTGAGTAATTTGGCAATGCTTGAACCTGATCCAACAGAGTGGTTGCCGCAAAACTCCACGCCATCAAAAGAGCCCAACCGAGCCCGCTCCAGACTAGAGGGCGATGGTCAACGCGCAAAGTGCCGTTGCTGAAGTGGTAGCGCACAGCAGGCAAGCACATCGAACGATCGCAGGCCGAAAAAGCCAAATGCTCACCGCGTGCTGATGCAGACACCTGTGCGTAAGGTCATGCATTACTGTCACACAATTATCAGCACTCTTCAAAAAAGAAAAAGACGATTGAAGAAGAAACACTACTTCAATGTACACGCAGATGCAACATGGAAAAAAGTACATAAAAAGTAGAAAGAAAACTCGAAGATAACGATTGCAACAAAAAGCTTTACTGCCTTGCTCTGTTGTCACCTTCTTTTACTCCTACTTTCCTCTATGTACATCTATTTCACCCACCTGCTCGGCTGCTGCAGTGAGAAGCAAGCCTGTTGCAAGCCCCCAGACAGTGAGCGAAACCAGCGCAAACGCAGCGACGCCACTCAACCAAACAGCGCTCACCAAACAGCATATGGCTACCAGGGCTAGGCTTGTGCCGAGCGCAGCAGCCCGAGTGCGCGGCGGCAGATAGTATCGGTTCGCACGCCACACCCACCCTAGGCTGCTGGCGCCAGCAGTCAGGCACAACATGACAAGGATAGCACTGCCTGCGACCCAGGAATACAGTGCTCCAACCAGAAGAGCAAAGAGCAACCACAGGAGTGCGCTGCCAGCCAAGCATACGAGGCTCGCTTTCGGCACACCAACCAACGACGCTTCAATGCCCCAACCTTCGTTACTGGGGTTGCTTCTAGTAGGTGCTGCGGCGGCACCTTGAGCCGAGCCCGAGGAATCGCTTCCATTTAATGCTGCTTGGTTGCTGTTGGTGGCTGCACCAGGATGCACGCCAAAGAGAAGTTTAACCGCATAGCTAACGAGTGCTGCAGCGGGCCAGCCGAGAAAGCTCAACAAAACAATGCAGCCCCAAGTCGACAAGGCGCTGCTGGTGGTGGTAGTAGAGGTGCTAATACTGCTGTCACTAAGGTCGCTATCGCTGATAGATGCTTCCGTGGCGCTCGAGAAGTCATCGGCGCTGCTTTCTTTTAGGGCAAGTAACCATACATGCAGGACAACGTGCACCACCAGCGCTAAAACAGAGGCCCCCAGCACTGCTGGCGCTCGCCATGAGAGCAAGTGGTGCCAAGCATCAAAAGCTGCCATCACGCTGAGCACTTCCACGAAACACAACGGCATGACGAATGCCGCGCGCCAGCCTTCAGCAGCCGCCACTTCCCATCCTAATGTGAGTGATCCTACCAACGCAAACCATGCTGCAAAAGACGAGTAGTCCGTGACTGAGAGCCCACCTCTGACGAGAGCAAACGGAAAAGCAACCGGCCGGAAATCCCCCGCACGCCAGTTGCGGTAGAATTGTTGCGCTGAGAATGGCCACGCGAACAAAGGGTAGCCTGAGGACCACAACCCTGGAGTTACTGTTGTCGTTGAAGCTATGGTTGCTGAAAGAGCTGCTGGAGGATCTTCTGCTGTTTCTATCGTGGTGGTGGTCGTGGTAATGGTGGAGGTAGACGTGGTAGCCGGAGCAGTGGCAGCGATATTAGCATTGGTAGGCCCCTCTAATGCAAGGAAAGTGTTGCGGCGGTGGCGCGGCGGCAGTGCATACGGATCGTCCCACAACCTCTCGTAGTGTCGGGCCATGTACTGTGACCGTAGAGCGCGGGCGGCTACGATAGCCGTAGGGAAGCAAGTGCCAAGAGCCAAGATAGCATAGGAGCCCGTGACGAAGTGCACAATTCCACCAATCACTGCAAGAGCGGCCAGCATAGCACCGAGCCGCTGCCATGCTAACCCACCATTGAGGATTCCATGGTTGGGAGAAGAGGACAACTTTGGAGAGGAGCTATGGTAAGCAGCCTGGCTGCCCTCATCCACATCCACATTCGCTCCGCCGACCACGGTATCCTCAGCTGACCGCTCTCCTGCATTTTCCACCATCCAGAGCACTTGGTGCACAGAGACACGGCGTACTCGAGCATCGAGTCGCTCTGCTTCAATAGTAGCTTCAACGGCAGCACCTGCAAGCACTAAGCCTAGTGCCAACACCCCTAAGCTCCACTGCGGAATCGCCAAAGTTCCTACCTCAAGAGGCTTCGAGCCACTGCTGCTACCACCACTGTGTGCTGCAACAACTGCCATTTCTACAATCAGTGCAGTTACCAGCGACAAGAGTACCAACAAATCAGAATTCTTGAGGCGCCATTTCTTGGCATAAATTGTCCATGCTGGTAAGCTGGTAGGCCTCGACGAGTCATGGGTAACGTCACTGCGAGATCTGGCGGCTTTCGATGGGCCCAACCTAAGGGCCTCACTTGCTCGCAAGGCAGCATGGTCTGCGTCCATTTCACTTTCGTCGTCGACGTGGGCAATTTCCCACACGAGGCCACGCGTCTTGATGCTGTATCGCACGACAAACCCCGCCAATAGCACGAACACAACACAGTGGCTTAAGAACCACTGGGAAGAACCCCCTCCAGCAATAATAGCTCTTGCAGCTGCTTCCAAGAAGAGCACTGCAAAACTTCCTGGAGCAAAGACTGCATTCGGGCAACGTGCTAAAATGGCAAAAGTGGCGTCTACAACAAGCACAGCAGCTGCATTGGCGGCACCAACGCGCTTTCCCCCTTGAGGTGCAGCCACCGCGACCCACATCACGTAGACGAGCAACACTGCCAACGCTTGCAACCGCCGCAACGACACTTCGCTGAGAGTCCTCTTCATAAAATCCAACGCAGTAGGCGGCACCTCAAGCGGCTGCTGAGGACGAGGTATGGCTTCAGCCGAATTTCGGCCTTCTTCAGGATTGCTTCCATCTACGTCGGTTGATTCGCTATCGGACGGTGCTTTGGCAACCGCAAAGAGTTTGACTGTGAGAGATTGATCGGCTGCATATTTGTCCACTCGTTCCAAACATATTATGCTTAATTGAGCTGAGAAGAAAATCCTGACATAGAGTGAGGTGCAGATAGGGAGGTGGATTTTACAGCAAGGAGTTATTTTTGTCATGTCGCGCGATGGAATTGCGCATTGCACAACTGTCAATAAAGAGTCAGCTTAGACATTTGAAACGCATGTTACTAGTAAAAATTTACCAAGCCGTCGTGATGGAACCGTATGGAGTTAAGGCAAGAAGGCATGAAGACCATAGTACTAGTGCTACCGTTGCAACAGGGCCTGCTCGAGCAGCCCACGCCGATGCTAACACCAAGCCTGGTTGGCTCCACCCCACGCTTCGCCATTTTCCCAGAAGCCACAAGAGCACCGTTGTAGCTTGACCAACGGTTAAAAGCATGAGCCCAAACCGTAGTCCACCACGCACCGTCAGCATTGTTGCACCCCATACCATCAGCACAATGCAGGGCTGGAGTTGCGCGAAAATTTCACCGACAATCAAGGCCATGCGCCGGCGCTGCCATGAGCTGGCACCTGGTGCGATGGGCACTGCAAGCAGGGAGCCACAGCAAATCATAGCTTTGTATATGAAGGCTGCAACTCGTTCTTCATTTGAACTAGGCAGATCATGAGATCTAGCCCCAGCGAGGGCGGCAGCGTGGGCAATTTCAATGCGTGCCACATGTGCTCGAACGGCTCCGAGCGAGATGCCCCAGTGTCGTTTTTCGAGCCGCGCGGAAGCAGTGGCGCAGGCCAAACTCCACCACAGAAACATGGGCACACATACGGCCCAAGTGGTGGAAGTGTCGACTCCCAATGATATGGTAGAGGTGATATCCATGAGCTAAATAACTGAATCTTATGCAATCAAAATATACAAAATGGATATATACCGGTAGCACCGTATGTATGTATCAAATGTTCAGCGCCGAAGAAACCTTCTGTTCTAAGGACGTGCGTAGTTCCTGCTTCGAGCTTGGAAAGGAATGTACTAAAGATTACGGTCACAAGTTAAATGAGTCGATCGCATCAAAAGCACGCCGTGTACGAAACACTCGTACAGATACTCGTACTCGCATTCTCGCATCACACTCGTATCGCGCTGCAGTTAGTACAGTACTGCAGCAGTTTCTTCTCGTGTTTTGATGTTTTCTCCTCGGCCAATCAGAATACAGTACTGTATACTTACTACGGCAGGAGGAAGTACAACCAGGAAAGCACACGGGGTGATTTGTCGGAATGCGATTCCTAATTGCGGCCGACATCGTCAACCAACCACTGAGCAACACGCTCGCACGGCGAGCTGGATGCGAACAGACCGAGCCACGGGCTCGAACAAGGGAACTTCGGAAAGTTCCA
>Ga0307982_1001008_pt1 | contig 22470 bp, 1 predicted proteins | sample OrgLakmetagen989_FD_201847 | JGI IMG/M metagenome (GOLD analysis project Ga0307982, IMG submission 201847) | Saline water microbial communities from Organic Lake, Antarctica - #989 | ecosystem: Environmental > Aquatic > Non-marine Saline and Alkaline > Saline | place: Antarctica: Organic Lake...
GCCACCGGCACCGCTTTCGTCGTCCACAGAGCCCTCCGTGAACGAGCCAGTTCGTGACTTCTTGCGGGTCAACGACGGCCGACGCATCAGGCCACCTTCAGAGAGCGAGCCACGTCGAGAGGTAGCCGACAGAGCCCCCGTCGAGGAGGAAATGCCCCAGGCCCGGCGCAGCACGGTGCTGATGGACTGCAAGGCCACACCGTCGACGGTGATCCATGGGACCCAGCCTTCCACTACCGGCATCAGCTCGAGGGCAGTCGACAGGACGGCGCCTGCGCCCGCGCCGCTCTCAGCCACGGCATTTGCACTGCTCGCGGCTTTGCCACTCTTGGCCGGGCCAGCGGCGGCTGCGGCCACCACCATGGGCGCCGGAAACGGCAAGTTGGCCAGATGGGGCAGTGGGACCTTGCGACGGCACGCGAGTTGCGTCATCGCGCCAAACACCTCACGGCCTTCCATCGTAGCCCCCTCAGCGCCTTCCCCGCGTTTCGCGAGAAGCACGCCCTTCTTGACGCCTTCAGCTGCAGCCGCTTCCAGAAGTAGGTCATGTTCGGCTTGTTCGGGCGATGGTTGCACCGAGCCAGGATCGCCCACACCGAGAGGTGGGCTCAACACGAGCGAGCGGCGGAACTTGAGCACCAGCGGCCCTTGCTGCGGCTGACGCGCAATCACACGAATCGCCGAATCGAAGGAACGGCCCCTCAGAGCAATGCCGTTCACCGAAAGCAGCAAGTCCCAAGGCTTGATTTGGCCTGAGCGCTCCGCTGCACCGTCTCCCGGAGCAAACCCCGTGACAAAGAGCCAATGAGACGCCACGTCAGCAGCCGAGGCCAGTGCTGCAGTGCCGGGAAGCTCCACGAGCCCACCACCAGCGTCCATTCCTTTCGCTTTCATGGCGTTGCTCGCGAGGGTTGACACGTGGTATGGTAGCGCCACGCCCTTGATTTTCATGAGAAGCGGCAGGTCAAATTCGGCGTCGAAAGTGACGTCGAAATCGGCGAACGGCGGTTGGAATGCCCCCACAACCAGATTGGCCAATGAGAAGTTTGCGTCGGGGTTTTTGCGCAAGCCCTTCTTCTTCTTGCTTTCCCCGTCGCCGTCGCCACCAGGTCCTTTCGCAGCGGCCCTCGCTTCGGCCTCCGCTTCTCGGAGGGCTTCTGTGGCAGCCACTTGCGCGGCCAGCGCCGGCGTAGGCGGCATCACTGGGCCGGAGCGTGCGGCCGCATAGCGCCGAATGCTGAACCGCTGGGCTGCGGCGATGGCTTGCTGCGGCGGCAGGTCCAAGCCTTCCCGGAGCGCGAGCGCTTTGTACTTCTGCAAGTGCAGTGCCCGCATGCCAGCAGCGTCTTCTTGCAAAATCGCGATCATCGCAGACTCCGTGAGCATTGTCGGCGGCGCTTCCGAGTCTTGTTTCGAGCTGCTCTTGTTGCCGGCGCCCTCAGCACCGGCCGAGTACGCGTTTTCGTAGCCTGGGGCATCTGGTTTCGCCCGCAGCGTCACGTGCAGACCCACGTGGTAATAGAACAGTTTGGCGCCCTTCCCCATGAGGGGGGTGCTGCTCTTGGGCGCGTCCTGGCCCACCGCCGTTGGCGCGTCACCGTACAGGGGCACCACTGCGCACCATCCCGGCGGCAAGCCTGGCATGCGCACTGCCAGTTTGGGCGGGCCGCGGCTGATCCCCGCGCCTGCGACGGCGAGGTAGTCTTCGCCTTCTGGCGCGGCCGAGTAGCCCGGGTCCAGAAGATCCCGAGCAGGGCTGCCCACCAACAGGCTCCCGACCGAGTTCGGCCCGCCGTGCGCTGCCCATTGTTCTTCGGCTGCTTGCCCGGCTTCCCGCGCGGCCTGGTGCGCGGCCAGTTGCGCCTCAGTAGTGATCCGCTGCGTCAGTGCGGTAGCTCCCGACTCGTCGGCCGCTTTTTGAGCGGCTTCTGCGGCGGCCAGCGCAGCCTCAGCCGCTGCGTTCAAGTTTTGCCCCACCTGCAAACCCGTGTGGGTGGTGACTTGGGCATCGAGATCCGCAGAGACCTTCAGAACTTCGCCCCACGCCGAGGCGCCCCAGAACTCCGCCTGATCGAACAACGAAGGTCTTTGTTTTGGGGCAGCCGCCGCCGCCGCGCGAGTCGCCGCCTCTGCCGCGTCCGCTGCTGCCGCCGCCGCATCGGCAGCCAAACGGGCAGCAGCATCCACTTCAGCAGCTTGAAGCGCGGCCGCTGCTTCTTCGTCGATCTTGGCCTGCGGCTTGGGCAACCACACAATCGCAGATATCAGGCGCACTTTCTTCTTGGGCTGAGTCGCCAGTTTCGCACGAGACAGCGGTGCCGCGCTAGCACCAGCAGCGGCAGCGCCGGGCACGCCGGGAGGCTCCGGCACCAAAAGGCGGCATGCCCCCGGAGGCAATGGGCAAATGGCTTGAGCAGGGTCGTTCACAGCTGCCCGCTCGAACTTGTTCTTGGAAGCTAGGACTGCGCGCTGAATATTCACCGCGCCGCACTCCCGCGCTGCTTTTTCCGCCACCGCATATTCGGGCACCGTGTTCTTGACCCGGCCATAGGCTTCGGCAGCTTCCGGGAACCAGCCAAGGGCTTCGTAAATGGTGCCAAGCTCGCACCAAATCTCGGAGTCGTCCGCCCAGCCCGCGACAGGAGCGGGCACAATCCGGGTGTTGTACGGGCTGGCTGCATCCTCCTTGGTGGTTTTCTTGGAGGACTCACTTCCAGGGCCCGAGACAATCTTAAGCGCACTTTGCCGCAAGAGCGCGAGAGCTTGGTCCAACTCGCCCACGAGTTTCAGACGGCGCACGCACTCCAACAAGCTGTCTTTCATGCGGAGCCCGTCATCCTTGACTACAGAGGGCGCCCCCACGGCCATGCGCAGAGCCAGCATCACAGGCTCCGGGGCAAGGCGGCTGTACTCGCAGTCGCGGCGAGCCAGCGGAGCGCCTTCTACCGCCAACAGAGCCGCGAGAGCACCGTAGGACCCGCAGTAGCGGGGCGCCATGTGCGTCGCTTCCCCAAAGCGCTGAGCTGCAGCCTTCACGTCACCAGAGGCCCACAATGAGAAGGCGCGGTGGAACGACACGAGACCATCCCCACGGAACGAGGTCTGCAGTTGGCCATCTTGCCCGACATCGCCCATTTGCAGCGCCGCGCGGCGGGCCACCGCACCTGCTTTCCCGCCGGTATTTGCAGCCAGGGCGGTGGCGGCCGCGGCTGCAGCGAAGGTCGCTTGGGTGGCCGGCTGCACACGAGCACTGAGCTCGGCTGCGATGGCAAGGGCGGCCCCGCCGGCGGACCACTGCCCACTCGCGTTGAGGCTCACGCCGAGCCCCTTGAACGCCATCGCTTGGCGCGGGTCGGCACTCACGGCGTCCGCAAAGGCCGCAGCCGCCGCCGCGGGGTTGCCTCGCTGCAGCTCGAGGACACCGCACGCGTGCGCAGCAGCAGCGCGAAGGGCTTGAGCGCCATCCGTGTCGCTCGCACCGGTGCCGCCACCGTCGTCTGCGTCCCCGTCCACTGCCTGCCACGCCAGCGTGTACTCCCCCAGGGCCTCTTCGGACTTGCGGAGGCGCTTCAAGGCATCCCCGAGGAACAAGTGCGCTTCCGCGGCAGCGCGGCCCCCCCCGTCTTCGCCCTGGAGCTCGAGCGCCCGCTGCAGGAGCTTCGCAGCGCGTTCGGCGTCGTCGTCCCGCCGGAGCGCCACCAGCGCTGCTCCTACGAGGCCATTGGCCGTGGCGCCATCTGGGCCAACGCCCAAGCTGCCGCTGGCACCGGCCGGTGGAACACGGTTCATGGCCTTGACCGCCGCGATTCCCACGCCGCCACCCATCAAGGTGTGCGCTTCGCCGTAGAGGGCGCGCCACTGCATCGCCCGGCGGTACGCCACGTCAGCGTCGTCCATCAGGCCCCGCGGCATGAGCGCGTCACCCAGCACCTCGTGGGCTGCAGCCGCCAGCCGGAACAGAGGCTCGGCACGGCGGCGGCCGACGGGCCCCGCGCGGGCTGCCGCTGCCGCCTTGGCTGCGCTAGAGTCTGCGGAAGGCGTCGCTTGCTCGAGGAACGGGTCAATGCCTTGCGTGGCAAACTTGGCGGAGGAGCCTGGCCGCAAGGCCTCGCCCATCGGCGCCACCCATTTCCGGAGCAGCGGCTCCAGCTGTTGCACGGCCCGGCGCGACATCTTGGTGGCCTCCAGCAAGAGCCCTTGGCCAATCAGCAGGCCCGCGAGGGTAACGGCGGCGTGAAGGCCATACCACAGGGGCAGCACGTTGGTTTGCGACGATGACGTCGCCGCTTTCCCGCCGGGCTCCGGCACCAGCAGCGCGAGGCAGGTGCGGTATGCGGCCGCAGCATCGGCCAGCGCGCGCTGCCCCTGCACGACCCCTTCGCCACCTGCATACACCGCAGGAGCCCCCGGGCCGACCACACGAGGAGTCCTGGCCACTGCGGAGGCCACCACGGCGCGCGCGCACCAGAAGTGCACTTCTGCGGGGGCGCCGCACGCTAGGGCAAGGCCGCGACGGAGCAGCTTCTCCGACAGAGCGGCGTGGCCCTTGGTGCAGAGCTCAATCAAGCCCAGCCCCACGCAGGCGTCTCCCCGGGCATCGTTCGCAGGCACGAGCACGGCATCGGCAAAGCCTGGCAGTGCCACGTCGCCCGGGTACTGAGCTCGGGTTGCGTAGCTCGCCAGCACTCCCGAGAAGAGGGCTTCGGCCTGGCTAGCTGCAGAGGGAGTCCCCACGCCCAGGAGCGCGCAGGCTAGGTACAGGGTAGGTTTGGTCAAAGGAGCGCCAACGGCTGCCAAGAGGGCTGGGTCCGTGACTGGTGCGTCCGGAATGAGCACGGTCGGTGGGCCAGTGCCCTTGCTGATGGCGCTGGTGCTCTCATCAGGGGTTGCGTCGAAGCCCGAGTCTTGGTCTGCTGCAGAGGCAGCGTTGTTCGCGGCCATGATCCCAAACTCATCGTCGTCCACCATCTTGAGCTTGATGAAATGGGCAGCGCGCAAGCGTTGGGCTTGAGCCAGCATGGCCGAGGCTTCGGCGAGGAGGCTGGGCCATTCCGCCTTGGAAATGCGGCTTGCGGGGTCGCTCGCTCCGAAAGGCGCACCGGGAAGCGCATCTCGATCGATGGCCGAAGATGAGCTCGGCTCCTTGAAGCTGCCTCGGCGCCGAGGGTCCTTGTTCGGACTGCCCTTGCTGCCTTCCTTGAACGACGCGCGCTGGCCCTTCGTGTTGAAGTCGTACTCAAAGTCGTTCGCCGCGGCGCCGCCACCACCTGAGACGGCCCGGTCATAATCCGCCGTCAAGGGCTCCGTGGGTGGAGCTGGCAGCACCGCGGAGGGTGGCACGAAGAGCGCTGGAGTCGGCACCCATTTGCTGCCCAGCGTACCCCATTCACCAGCACCGTTGCCGTTGGATGACAGCGAGGCCTGACCAGCCACGCCTGCCAGCACCAGGGAGCCCGCGGACGCTTGGCCGTTGGCAAGGCGAGGCGGCGCGTAGAGTTCTTGCGACGCATGCACCCAGCACCGGAGCAAGTGCAGGCCAATCGATTCGAGCATGGCGGCACGCGCCGCCCAATCGAACGGCAAGCGAGGGTCGGACGCGCCTCCGAGTTGGCCGAGCATATTGTTGTCGTTGTTGTTGTGGTCAGAGGCCGCTACTCGAGTAGCTGCCGCGTTATCGTCCTCGAATTCGCCATCTTGACCATCGCCCAGAGCAGCTGCCGATTTCCCGAAAGCCGCTGCCAGAGCCAGCGTGTCATTCGCGACCAAGAAGCACCGCGTGGCGTCATCCGGCTTGCCAGCTTGCACCAGCGCTTTGCCCAGGGAATCGTACCAGTTCCAAGGTGCTGCCGGTGGCGGACCCTTCGCCCCAACCACACGGCGCTGGGCTGGTTTCGCAGCAAATTGCTCGGCCAACGCAACGGCACGCGTCAACGCCTCCACGGCTTCCGTCGACAGTTGAGTTGCTTCCTCGCTGGCCTTCGCTGCGGCCTTTTTGCCGAGCTCGCCCCCAACCGAGGCCGCCGCCGCGGCTGCGCCCTTCGCGGCGAGGGCAAGGCCAAGCTTGTACCAAATACCAGCCGCCGCCATCCCGCCGCCGTCGTTGTCGTCGTCCTGAGACACGTCAAAGGCGCCGTTGGCAGCGCCGTGGCTCAGCATTTGCCGGAAAGACTCCACTGCAGCGTCGTCTCGCCGCTCCTCGTAGAGCATGGTGCCAAGCACTGCATACGCTTCCGAGAGCGTGGGCAAGAGGGCGACTGCACGAGACAGAGACGCCAGAGCTTCCAGACGTTGACCCCGCACCAGCAGGAGGCGCCCCAAGCGGTAGCACGCCACCGCAGCGAGCTCCGCTGCCAACACGCCCCCTTGGCCGGTGCCGTCGCTAGACGAGGAGCCCATGGGAAGGCCACTGCTGTCTACGTCGTCTTCTTCTGAGCCACCGTAGAGCACCATCGCCCGCGACTGTGACGCCTCGTTCTCTTCGTCGTTGTCTTGGTCGTCGTTGGTTCGTGATGCGGCCGCACTGCCACCGGAGGCGCCTTCGCCTGAGAAAGCTTTACCCAGATTAGGCATGGCCACTCCAAGCAGTTCGTTCGTGGTGCGGAACAGCGCTGACGCTTCGGAGACTCGTCCCAGCTTTTCCAAGGTTTGCGCGAGGGCGAAAGCCACGCACGCGTTCTTGGGCGCCAGGCGGACTGCGCGCTGCAGGAGCGGCTCGGCTGAGCGCCACTGCGACCGGCGGCGGTGGCACTCTGCGAGGGACGTGAGCGCGCCTACGTGGGCTTCGTCCCGGGCGAGTGCTTTCTGGAACGCTTCAGTTGCTTCGGCCAGCCGGGGATCGTCCAGCGCACCTGGCAACAGAGCACCGGCCGCCTCTGCTGCTGCTGCTGCTCCAGCCGAGGCAGCTGGCGCTGCGCTGCCACCTTCGTCAGTGGGTGCTTCGAGGGGCGCCGCGGCCGTTTCCATGACTTTGGTCCAGTCCTTGAGCCAGCCACTGAGCCGTTTCTCCAGGCTCGCGGCGTCCTCGGCGGTGAGCGTGTGCAGCACCAGAAGATCGCTGGTGGCCGAGCAGCGCCGCACGTTGTTGCCCCCGTAAGGGCCCTCAGCCAGGGTAACTTCCACCTTGGTCCAGGTGTCGTCCCGGCGGGCGATGCTCGCAATCCCGCAGGCGTGCGCCAGCCGCACCAGCTTGCGCGGCACTCGAAACGCGAGTTCATTGGGGGACCCCAAGCTCAGCGGCTCCAAATCCGACGGGTCGGTGGGGTCCACCTCCGGCACATGCAGCTCGAGGTACGGGTTGGCAGCGGGGTATAGGGCCCCGCCCACTTCGCCGCCAAAGCGCACGATCCTGGGCGACCACTGCTGGAGGACGGGGTCAAACACTTGCAGTTTGGCCTCGAACGCTTCAGGTAAGTTGGCTAGCGCAGCCGCAGCGGATGCTTGTGCTGCTGCGGTCGCCGCTGAGGCATTACTGCTGCTGCCGTCCTGAGGTACTGGTGCTGGAGGAGCCGCCGCCGCCGCCCGGGCGTTGGCCTGGTTGTTGCTAGCGCCGAGCACCAAGTCCTTGGGGCGGAACAGATGCGCAAAGAAGCGCTGCCCGCGGGCCCCCGTCACCGCGGGCGCATTCGGCGGAGTGTACGACGCTTCCCAATCCGCCATCAGCACGTGTCCCAAGCACAGCAAGGTCTCGGTCGGGTCAAAGCCAGTGATCGAAATCGACGGTGGCGAGGCCGACGCCGACGACGACGACGAAGCTGCGTCTGCCACGGTGCTGCTGCTAGGGGAGAAGTTCTCCAACCCAGCACAGCTGGCGCGAAGTGCTTGCGACGCTCGGTCCAGTTGACCTTTCCGCACGTGCACCACTGCCAAGCGATGCATCGCAGATCGAACCCCTTCCGACAAAGCTTCTTGAGAAGGAGCTGCACCTGCTTGAGTCGTTGTCGAGAGCGTACTGCCATCGCCTCCGGCAGCGCCGTGCTCCGATTGGCCGTTGCTGCTGTCTCCTTGCTGTTGCTGCTGCCACTGCGCCACGGCCGAAAACAAACTCGCTGCTTCTCCGTGACGGTTGACCTTCTCCAGCGCCAGACCGCACGCCACTAGCGCACTCGGATCGGTAGGGAAAGCCTCCTTGACGGCTTGTCGCTGCCGCAGCGCCGCTGCATGCTGCCCCAAAAGGGTGTAGGCATGAGCGAGGTGCTCGCGGCAGTCGCGCTGATTGCCGTCGAGAGCAACCGCGCGCTCTAGCACTTGCGCTGCCTCAGCCACCGTGGGGAGACCGTCTTTCCCTGGTGGGGCATTCACCAATAGGAGGCGGCCCAGATGGAAGTACGCGTCCAAATGCGACGGGTCGAACGCCAAGGTTTGGCGGAAGGCTGCCACTGCTTGCTGCACCTCGCCTTGGGCTTCCCGTAAGAGCGCGTAACGGAACACCACTCCCGCCTGGCTCGGCTTCAGCCGCATGCCGAAGCTCAGCGCCATCACGGCCTCGTCAACGGCGCCGTTCAGGCGCAGGAGGGTGGACAGGCGCAGGTACCCATTCGCCGATCGCGGCGCGACCTTGCAGTGCAAGCGGTAAGTGGCCACCGCGGCATCCCAATCTCCGCTCAGCTCACAGCACAGGGCAAGGCCGAAGAGAGCAGCAGCGTTCTGAGGGTCTTCCCGGGACGCGTTGGAGAAGGACTCAAGAGCAAGGGCGAGGGCTTGCTTCGCTTCACTGGCACCTGCCACAGTAGGGTCACCGGATGCGGGGCCTGGCACGGTCGTGGAAGCAACGGCAGCGGCAGCCGCACTGGCGTGTCCGGAGGCAGTAGCCGCCGTTAAGGCAAGTTTCACGCCAGAATCTTGCGACGAAGCGCCATTTTTAAATGAGGCGGCAGAGGCAGAAGTAGCTTGGTTCTTGGCGCTCACCGCGAGAGCACCGCCTGCTTCGAGGCCCAGCAGATCGTGCACTGCGCCCAAGAGCAAGGAGCCGGCAGCCGAGGACCATTCCTGCGCGGACGTGCTTGCAGGCTCGTCCCCTTGCCAGCGGTCCTTTGAGAAGTCGAGCGCAGACGCGGCTTCAGCCCCAGGCGCCATCACCGCAGCTTTGAGCTCGTCTGGAGTCAGCGCCCCGCGCACGCCTGCCTCGGTGGCTTCTTTCTCGGACGCAGCGCCCCATCCTTGGCCCCCAAAAGTGCCTGCAGTGGCCAGCACGGGGGCCAGCACTCCCTGAGCAGCCCGTGCGGCGCCCATGCACACCAGAGCGCGCACCCGGATCGCCTTGAGGGGTTTCTTGGAGGGTGCAAAAGCAACACCAGAAGTGTCTGCAGGCGGAGCTTGCGGGGGCTCGCGAGACTTCGTCAGAGCCCGCAGAGGACCAAACAAGAGCCCCGAGGTCAGAGATGAGGACTTCGACGGCACCGCTAGAGCCGACTCCGACACGGCTGCACGCTCTGCGGAGTTGGCTTCCAGCTCCGAAGCAGCGGTCTCCGCACGCTTGAGGCAACTGGCATAGAGCCTGGCGGCGTCATCGAACCGCAGCTCGTGCTCGAGGAGGGCGCCGAGACGGAAGTACACGGCCCAAAAAGTGGGCAGCAAGTCCAGGACCTTCCAGAAGGCGGCGCACGCACCGGTGCCGTCCCCGAGGTAGGCAAGCCCCACTCCGAGGCCAAACCATGCCTCGGGGTCCCCGCCGTGCCCTCGACGAATCGCGCGCTTCCAGGCCTTGGTGGCGCGACGCACCAGCTTGCGCGCTTTTCGTCGCTGCCCCAGAGTGCCTGCGGCCACCACTGAGACCGTGGCTTGCCGTGCTGTGAGAGGCCCCGCACGAGCTGCGGCGTCCACTGCGGCGCTGGCCTGCGATTCCAGCGTGGCTGCGTGCCGCTGCAGCACCGCCGCGAGGCCGAAATGGTGGCGTCCGTTCCAGGGCTCCACGCCAGCCGCCACCATGAAGTGCGTGGCCGCCCCAGTGAAGTCCCCGCGAGCGGCGAGGGCCGTGCCCAGGCGGTAGCGCGCGCCCCCATGCGACGAGCGCCGCTTCAGCATGCCGCTGAATACCGTGTGGGCCGTGGTGGCGTCGCCCTCGTTCATGAGCGCGGCCCCCAGCTGAAGCAGCAGCGGGAGCGGGGCGACACCCCCCAAAGTGGCAACAGTGGCGCCCGACACTGCAGCCACCGTCTGCGCGGCCAGAGACTCGTTTTGTTCGTCTCGTTGGGACTTCTTGCTGAAAGTCGACGCCGAAGTCGCTGCTTCCACTGGCAGTGAAGGAGTGCTGCTATCGCTAGAGGACACAACAATCGCCAAACTGTTGCTGCCTGCTGCAGCGTAGTCTGGTTGGTTGTTCGAGCGGCGCAGGCGAGGAGTCAAGATTTGGTCCAAGCAGCGGTTGAGAGCGCCCTCGGCAGCCTCCCGCTGGCCTGCGCGGCCACAAGCAAGGGCGAGTCGCAAGCTCGGCTCGAGCACTGGCCGCTCTTTAGGTTGCCATTCGGTAGACGACGACGACGCACTTGATGTTGGGAGCGCGCTCGCGAGGTCCACCGCATTGCGGAAGGCGGCAATCAGGGCGTCGGCACTAGCGCCCGTCAAGTCCGACACGCACGCCGACGCGAGCGCCAAGTCCGCGAGGGCAGCGGCACCGGTGGTGGGGCCGACGGCTGCCGAGATCGACGGCGTGGAAGCGCTGTTGCCAAGGCCATTGACCAAGTGAAGGGTGCCGGGCTGCGACAAGAGGCGCTTGGCATGCTGAAGCTCCCGCACACATTCTGGCAGAAGTTCTTGCTTCAATTCCGCGTCGTCTGCGAGCAGAGGCGCTGGCACCGGCCCTGCCACGAAGGAGTGCTCGATGGCAGGTGGCTCGAGCATGGCAGCAAACACTGTGCCCACACGCGCAGATGCGTCCTTGCCGTTGGTGCTGCTGTTTGAATCTTGTGGCTGAGCCGCGCCGCGCTGAGCACGCAAGAACCGGTTGCGCCAGTATTCTTGCGTCGCTGACGCCGATCCTTTCTTGCCCTGCGGCGGAGGTGCCCCGGCTTGCTTGCGCCACAGTGTTTCTTTGCGGCCTGGGAAAGCCGCAAGAGCTGCAGCGGCCGCCTGCGAGTCGCCGTCAAACGCGGCCACGCGGCACTGCACTTCTTGCAGCAAAGCGCATCCCAACCGCAGGGCAGGCGCCCCCTCCATGGGGCGCAGAGCGCGGCAGCGACGGAACAGAGCGGCAGCCCGCAGGAAGCGACGGCGGCGCAGATGAGCCACACCAGCGCCGAAGAGGGCGTTGTAGTGCATTTGCCCAGCGCGAGCGATGGCCACCGGGTCCGCTTCAGGGCTGAGGTCCCCTGCGTCCACACCGCGGCCATCGCCCGTTTCCCCACTCCCAGGGGCGCGCGTGAAGTGCAGGACGAGGTCGAACGCTTGGCAGGCCGCGTCCAAATCGACGCCTCGCGCCACTTCGGCTTCCATCACGCTTGCTTGGTCGTCTTCCAGAGGCTCGCTGAGGCCTTGCGCCGCGCTCGCTTGCTTGGCTTCCGCGCTGTAGTAGGGCTCCAGGGAGCTCGCTTTGGCCAAGAGAGCCAAGCCAAGCTTCTGGTGCAGGTCCGCAGACGTCGGCTTAAGCCGCGCGCACACACGGTAAGCCGACACAGCGTCCGCCGCAGCCTCGGCCCGAGAAGGCAGGGGCACCTCATGTGCACCGCTGTTGTTGCTGCTGCTTGCGGCCAGAGAAGAAGAAGTACCATTGAAAGTATCTTCAGGGGCCTCGAGCCCCCCATGCTTCTGCACGATGGCCCCCAAACAATCTCCCAGCATCTCATGGGTTGCCGCAAGCCCGCTCTCGAAAAAGGTCTCCCCAGGCAGAGGCGCGCGCCCACCGTGAGCAGGAGGACCTCCAACAGCCGCGCGGGTTTGTTCGTCGCACGCCTTGCGGAGCAAGATCGCCGCTAGCCCCAGCCTTCCCGTGCGGCCTACGGTGGTACCCAAGTAGCCCAGTGCTTTCTCGCTGCCGTTGGCCGCGGCTTCGCGTAGGGCTTGTTCAGCACTGGCGAGGAGTTCGCTGCGGCGGCGGCGGCCGGCGTCGATTTTCTGCGCGTGCTGAGCTTTGGCATCAACTTCGGCTCGCTCACGCTGCCGCCGCACCGCCGGCAACAGGTCCTGGTTGGCTTCTTGCTGAGGCGTGAGTTGGCTGGCGAGGCGGTCGGTTTCTTGTTGCATGGCAGCAATCAAGTCTTGTTCGATGGCTTCGGCGCGGCTGAGGCGCAGCATGCCGAGACGGCAAAGAGCTTCGTGCTGTAGTACAAGGAGGAAAGCAAATGCGCGCACATACCAAAGGAAGAAAATTAACATAAAGTTAATTGAAAGATGAATTCCTTGAGGAATGTGTAGGTTCAAGAAGGGCAGTAGGGACAAAAGAAAAATGAGAGCAGAAAGAGGCCCACTCGCACGCACACGCACCTGTACGTGGCTCAGAGCAACAATCGCTTCTTCGTCGATGGATTCAGCCACTTCGTAGGTGCGGCCCAACAGGTTCGACGGGTCACTCTGCTCCAATGAGTTTACACCACGCAGACCGCCCGCAGCCTTCACTGCCTCGAGGGCACTCGCGGCGGCTTGGGCGCTGCCGGCAAAATGCACCGACGCACCGGACGCGCTCTTCTTGTTGAGGACACTCGTAGCGTCGAGGTCATCGAGCGGCGCGGGGGACGCGTGCACCACACCTTGACGAGCGGCTTGGTCGAGAGCCTGCTCGGCGTTGTCCCACTGCCCCTGCTCCTCGAAAATGAGGGCTTTCGCTACCAGGCAAGTAGCCGCCGCCACCCGCGTCGCAAACATGGATGGAGCAGCCCCGGGCCCAAAGCGAGCCACCGATTGCGCGGCGCCTTCCGAAGTGACGTCACTCACGGGCCCGGGCTTCATGGCATCCCACGCGGGCGCAAAGCCAGTGGCAGGGGTTGGCGGTGGCGGCGGCGGGAAGTTCGGGTCGCTTTCGATCGCCATGGCCTCATAGGCGGAAGCCATTGCATCCCGCTCCGACGCCGCCGCAGCGGCTTCAGCCTGAGAGGCACGCTCTTGCTTGGCTGCCGTGGCGCCAATCAGCTCGTGGGCCTTGGTGAGGGCCGCCAGCGCTTCCACGAGCAGCGAAGCACGGTGCGGCGCGCCCCGGCGGAACTGCACCGGCGTGGGCACCAGGCGGCTCAGAGGGTCTTCGTAGAGGCGCTGCCCCGCCACCCGCAGACCCTTCAAGATTTCCATCCCCAGCTGCTGCCAGTGGTACTGCTTGTCGGGGTAGATGGCCACGGCCGACCGGCGAAGCTCGAGATTAGCGCGGAAGTCGCTGAGAGAAGCACCTGCTTCTAGCATGCGATCGCGCAGCATCGTGAGCTGAAAGGGCGCAATCGGGTGCTCAGGCTCTAGCCGCACGGCAGCCTCCAATTCGCGGACAGCTGCTTCCGGGCGGCCCAAGAGGAGTAAGACACTCCCCAGGGCAGCGCGGCTGTCGGCATTGTTCGGATCGCGCGTCAAGCTCGCTCCATAGCACTCGGCCGCACCCAGCAGTAGGCCTTCGCCTTGCATGACTGCGCCCAGGCTCGCCAAGCAGTCGGCACGGGTAGGGTCCAAAGTTGACGCCTCCCGGAAGGACGCTGCAGCCATTTCGGGAAAGCCCAGGCGTTGCTCCATGAGGCCCTTGTTGAAGAAAGCGTCCACGAAGGCCGGGTCTTCTTCCGCCGCTGCCGTGAAGTGCGCCAGCGCGGCTTCGACCTCCCCCGCGTGTTCCTTCACCACGGCTGCCAAGAAATGGGCAGCCGCGTGGGGGCGCCGCTTGGAAGCAGCCGCAGCAGCCACGGCCGCCACTTCCATCTCGTGGGGTGACGTCAGCTGCTTCAAGTTGGCGTTATTGCTTGTGCCGCCATTCTCATCTTGGTTGTGGTTGTCATCTTCCGTCGAAGTTGCACCATGCGCGCTGGTGACTGCGAAAAAAGAAGGGCGGTTCGCTTGCGCTTGTGCGGCTGCTTGTGCTGCGGCGTCACCCGGGAACGACATCGCCTCTGCAATGCTGCTGGTGGCGTTTTCGTCCAATCCCGCACGCCATTGCGCCGCTCCCAGCTTGGTGAGGGCTCCACTGTGGTCGGCGTAGCGCGCAGGCTCGTACTCCGCTAGGGTGGCTAGCGACCGCAAGTTCGGCGGGCGGTGAACTCCCACCAGCAGGGGCAGCGCCTTCTCGTAGGCCTTGACTGCGGACTCAACGTCGCTGTGGATGTCTTCGTACGCGAAGCCGAGGCCAATGAGCGCTTCCGCAGCACCCACGGGGGACCACAGGGGCTCGAGTGCCGCGCTGCTGCTGCTGCTGCCGTCCTTGTTGGATTGACCTCGGTTGCCCTCTTGAGGACGGCTGATGCTCCCCGCGACCGATGGGCGAGCCAGCACCCGCGACCCACCTACCGATGGGCGAGCTGACGCGCGGAATGGTTGGCCGATGATGCTGGCATCCACAAATGAGGCTGCCGCCACCGCATCGGTCGCTAACATGGCGGCTGCGCCGTCCGGTTGCTTGAATTGCGCTGCATTGGGGGCCGCGAGCAGCAAATGCGCCGTCTCGAACACATGTACGGCGTCCATGGACTCCCCGAGGGAGGCATGGGTGGCCGCAGACCCGAATAGAGTAGTGTGAAGGCGCGCCAAATCAAACGGCAAGTCACCGCCGAGCCAGGAGAGCGCCGCTGCTCGCTGAGCTGACGTCGCCACGGACTTGATTTCATTGGGGGCGCCGTCGAAGAGCGACTTGAGAGGGTAGAAATCGTCCTTGTCGGCATCCTTGGTTTCGAGGCCGTCTTCCCCACCGAACGTGAACATGTTCGCTGCGGACACGCCCGTGAAATCTTCGGCCTCTACGCGGCGTTGGTCGCGAAGCAGGGCCCACTGCCGCGCCGAGTCCGAGGCTTCGCGCGCGCGCGCTGCTGCGAGGAGGCCCACGCCGAGGCGGTAGAACGCGTAGCCGTTGCGGGGCGCAATCCGCACGGCGCACTGGAAACTGCGCAAGGCCCCTGTCGAGTCTTTGGCCGCCAGCAGCGCGTCTCCGAGCCGGAGATGAGGGTACGGGTCGCTCGGTTGCAGCACGGCTTCGCGCGCATAGGCACGCACAGCAACGCTCGGCTCCCCCAGCAACATCGCTGCGTCCCCCAAACCTTGGTAAGCAACTTGCTGCTCTTCGGCGCTGATTTTCGCGTCCGACGCGTTCGGCCAAGTGCCGTCTTCGCTGTTGACGGTGTCGTCGGCAGCCGCAATGGCGAAACGGTAGGCCGCAATGGCGTGAGCTGCGTGGTCAGGACCACGGGCCATGCACAAGGCCCCGAGTCGGCAGAACGCCGCAAAGCGCACCGAAGCATGCGAGCTGTACAGCTGGTAACGGGCGGTCTTCACACCGCTCAATACAGCTCCCGCGGCTCCGGCTCCAGTGGTTGTGCTGTTCTCGCCCACTGTAGTGCCTGCAGCCGAACCGGCCGCAGCGGCTGCGAGCGCCACCGACGCCTGCGTGGCCTCTCCTTGGGCAATCTCGGTGACTGCGCGAGCCAAACGAGCGGCGGTTCTCAGCTCCCGAATCGCGCGCGCGTCAGAGAGCCAGGCCGTGACGGTTTCCCCCTTGCCAGCGCCCTGTTTGCCAGGAGTAGGCAGTAGCGCTTCCCCAACCGAGGCTTCGTCCACGCTTTTCGAAGCGTCTGCCTCGCTGCTGCCCGCCGCCAGAGCTGCCGCAGCAGGTTTCTTGGTGGTGGTGAAGTTCGAGTTGTTCTCGTTTTCGTCATCCGATTCGGATTGGTCGTCTTGATCCCATTGGTCGTGGGTGTCTTCTTCTTCGTCGTCGTCGTTATCGGGCAGCAGCAGCCGAGGATCGGCTTTCTCGCCCATCAGCACCAGACTCGCCATGCGTTCGCTGCCTGCGGCCGTGCGAGTAATTGCCGACTCTTCCTTCTTGGTCTTGTTGGGAAAGAGGCCCTTGGCGTAAACGCCAGGTCGCTGCTTGCGATTGGTTCCCGATTGCGCTTCACGCAGGGCCGCGAGATCGTCAGGGTGCATGGCTTCGAGCAGATCGACAATGGCGGAGCCCAGAAGCAGCCGAGCTTCGGCGTTGTGAGGAGACACTTTTGTGGCGGTCACCAGAGGCTCCAGCACTTCGGCCGCCGCTGTCCGCGACACGCAGCCCCGGCGGGCTTTCTCAAACGGGTTGCTCCGAGTGGCGTAGGAGGTGCCGGCGATGGATTCGTCGTGGGAGAAGTCGTCTTGGCCTTGGTCTGCTGCAGCCGCCGCGAGGGCCGCCGACAAACGAGCTTGCCCCAGGAGCATCCAGGCCTCGGCGTTACCCACTGAGCGCTTGGTGGCGTCTTCAAGAGCTTCAAGCGCATCCTCGAGGCGGCCCTAAATGGAAGACAGATGAGAAGAGTTTTTTTCAATAAGGAAGCGAGAGAGTAAGGAATAGAGAAAAAAATATAAAAAAATGCGAAGGGGGCAGCAGAAAAGGACAGCTCTCCGAATAGTACACATCTTCATCTAAACATAGACTTAAGAATGAATTTAAATATCTATGAACCTGGCGCAGACGAGCGAGCCCGAGGCTGGCGCCGGCAAGGGCGCGATCGTTGTTCTTGCGAGTGAGCGCCACCGCCCGAAGGAACAGCGCTTCTGCGTCCTTGGTGTAGCCTAGACCGTCCATCGCGCGCCCGAGCCCGAGCAGGCACTGGCCCGTGAGCTCACCGCGCACTTCCGCCACCGATGACGACGACGAAGAAGAAGAAGAAGAATCCATGGACGCGACAGCGGCTCCAGTACCGCTGGTAGCCGCGTTAGTGTCTGCACTCTGGGCCATCAGATCAGTGTCTTCGAGGTACATGGCGTCTTCAGCTGAGAAGTCTTCAGTCGCCAGTGCATCTTTCGCCGCAGTGGAGTCCGTAGCGTCAGTCCGAGGCGGCTGAAGCAGACTCAGCGCGCTCCGGAAGGTGCGTCGAGCGTCGGCGAAACGCGCAATCCGAAGCTGCACGCCACCCAGCTCAAGCTTGAGCCGCACGTCGCGTGGTGCCAGCTGCACTGCTTTACTCATGGTGCGTGACGCAGCTTCTTCTGGATCGAGGCCAATCCCAGCACTCTTATCCTTCTGGCTTGCACCCAGCCCACGGCCAATGCCAATCCCGCCGCCGCTCTTGGCGCTCAGCGTGAGGCCACCGAAGGCCGCAGCGGGGGTGTCGAGCAGCAGTTTGGCGAGGCGGCGGTGGACTTGAATGGCGGACGCTTTGCTCACGTGCCGCAGGCCAATGCAGGCATAGAAGCAGGTCGCGGCCGCAGCGTGCAGGCCTTGTGCCGATAGGGCGTCGGCAAGCCCGCAGTAGGCCCGGGGCAACGCAAGGGCGGCAGCCGCAGCACCCGCGTTAGCAGCTAGACGGGCAAGCGAGCCTGCGTCAGGGTCACGACCACCGCCGTCGACAGAATCGTCGTTCAGGTTCAGCAACTCGTCCTCATCGGAACGGTAGTCCACATCGTCGTCGTCATCATTGCCGAGGTTTAATGCGTCCTCTACCTTGCCGATCTTGTTGGCCGCACTGTTTCCCAAGAGAGCTTGTGGATGACCTTGGATCGCTTGCGTCACGGACCAGTCCTTAGTTTCTGCCTTGAGCTCCGCTGCGCCAGGCAGCTTGTCCGCAGCAGCTTCCAGAGCTACCAGAGCGCGGTCCATGTTGGTCTTGAAGAACACCAGCGGGTTGGTCTTGGCGTCCTTCGCTTCCTTGGCCTGGGCCACAACTAGCTGTTGCTGCGCGCGCTGCGCTTTGACCATCGCTTTCGCCTGTTGCCGCGCAGCTACCTTCGCCCGACGAGCAGGAGGTTCCGCGGCCGCTGCGCACAGCACCACTGCATCGCCAAAGCAACCCTCCGCTTCAGCGTACAAGTTCAAGTCCAACAGAAGGTCTCCGAGGGGCAAGAGCACCGCGGCGCGGCGGTCCAGAGGTACCAGCTGAGTGGCCCTGCGCAGAGCATCCAAAGCTGCAAGCCGCTGCGTGCGCCGGCGCTGCTTCGCGCCTTGAGACGCTTGCTCAGCCGCGGCTGGGTCGACACGGCTGGCTTCAGCGCTTGGCCCTTTCTCGAGAGCGGCGAGAGCGACCTGGCACAGCGCGAACTCCACCAAAGCTTCACCGGCCAGATGGAACACCAACACGAGCTCTGGCGATGCGTCGCTGGGCAGTGCAGGGGCCGCCACCGCAGAAAGCTCTAGGGGAGCAAGCACGGGCGTCTGAAGTGGCTGCTGCTGGCCGTGTTGCTGTTGGAACTTTTGCTTCTGCTGCTGAGAGAGGAGCGAACGCGCAAAGTCGGCCGGTTCAAACTTCTTGTTCTTGCGCGGCGCGCGCTTCTCAGTGGACTCCTCCTTTTTCTTGGAGGTGAAGGCCACGCGGAACATGGACGCAAACGACAGTTTGGCCGCAGCGGCCGCAGAGGCTCCACCCTTCTCGGCAGCGCCAGCGCGGCTTGCTACTTGGTTGAACTCCGGCAGAGGGCGTGGGTACAGGGCCGCATAAGGTACCGCTGAAGGTCCAGTCACCACACCAGCACCGCGAGCTGCGCTGCCACCGTTGTAGTTTGCCTGGCTGGCAGCTGCAGTGGCGACCTCACCGTGAAGGGCTTCGTTGAGTCCAGCAGCTGCGTCGTAATTGCCGGGTCCACCGGCCGAAGAAGAGCCGCTCGCAATGCCCACCCGAGGTGCGACTTGCTTGAGGAGGGACTGCAGAGGTGCTAAGCCACGCTCGGGCTCACCGCTCAGGCGATAGCAGCGCCCCAGCTCCAGGCTCGACGCCAAGTGCGTTGGGTCTACCGTGAGGGCAGCCCGGAGAGCGTCCGCGGCAGCCGCGTAGCGCTGTTCTTCGCATTCGCACAGCCCCAGGGCGTGCAAGAGCTCCATCGCTTCTTCCCCCGCCATCCCGCCGGGCATGGCAGCAGCCTCACGCAGGCCCCGGGGCGAATAGCCGCCTTCGAAGCGCAAAATCCCGAGGAGCACCAGCAAGGCCCGCAAGTGCCGCGCCGCAGCTTTGAAGTTGCGCATCAGCAGGAGGCCGAGGCCAAGCCGGCGCAAGACGGAAGGATCCGACGTGTACCTCGACACCGCACCGCCGGCCTGCTTGGACTCATTGCTTTCGTCGTCGTCGTTGCCGTCACCGTTGGCAGCGGCGTCGGCCATCTCGCTCGCCACGCACTTGTCCAAGTAGTCCACCGCCGCCGCCACGTCGCCGCTGTCCTCGTAGGCGTCGGCCATGGCCAGGTAAATGGCGGCCAGCGGCAGCGCCAGCGCAGGCGGGGTGCTCGCGTTGCTGCTGTTCGCGAGGGCGCGGTTGTTGGTCTGCATCACCGTGGTCCAGTTCCTGGCCTCCGCGAAAGCCGCGACTGCAGGCACCGGGTGACCCGCCTCCCGCAGCACGGCCCCGAGCTGGTACCACAGCTGAGGGTCGCGCGGCGCGAGGCGCAGGGCTGCGCGGAGGCCCACGATGGCTTCAGCGTGTTGGCGACGCAGCAAGAGTTGGTGCACCTGAGAGCCATGAGACCAAAGTTATTGAGAAAAAGACAACGATAAAATACGTGTGCAGAAGTGGTAAATCAGGCATGTTCATTGTCTGCAGTCTCGTGTATACTCGTACAGACTTATTCTATCTAAACGTGCCCTTTCTCACCAGAACACGATAAGCGTCCGCCAGCTTGAGCTCCGGGTACTTTTGCGATGCCACGCGGTGCAACTCCTCTAGGACGCGCCCTTCTGCGTGGTCAGGAGGCGCTGCCGACGCCGCAAACTGCGCCCGCCGGAATACCTCTTGCTGACGCTTGGTTTCCAGGGACTGTTGCAGCGCGGCGTCCTCAGCCGAAAGGGCTTTTGCGCCATAGCCCAGAGTCTCCGCGAGAAAGCGCTGCATTTGCCGCTCCGGCTGTTCTTCGCGCTTCGCGGCTTCGGCAGCGTCTTGTTCCACGGAGGTGGTAGGCGCGGGCCCCGCCGCCCTCTCAGCCGCGGCCTGCAGGCGCTTGGCCTCTTCGGCCATGGCCATTCGGGTCTGCGCGAGGGCCGTGTCGAGCGCGTTGTTGAGGTCCTCGACTTCGTCCGCATTCAGCGGCACCGGAGGTGGGAGCACGGCGAAGGACTTGCCTGATGGGCGCACGCCCTGGGATCCCACCGCTGACGCAGTAACCACAGGCGCTGGAGTGGACTGGTTGTTGAAGCCCTGTTGTTGGTCTTGAGCTGCGGTCGAGCCACGGCGGTTCGCGCCTTGGTCACCGCCCCCTGCACCTCCGCTTGCTTGCAACTGGGCGTCACCTTTGGCCACCATCTTTTGCAGACCGAGCACGGCTTGGTGCTTGGAGGTCCCGCTGCTCTCGGCGTCTGCAAACGCTGCCTCGCGTGCCTCGTCCTCTGGACTCAGGTCGTCAGCAACGTGGTCGTCGTCGTCCTTGGCGCCTCGGGATGCGACCCCAACGAGGGAGCTCAGCAGTGCTTTGGACTCCGCAGTGCGCTTTGCAGGTGGAGCGGCCGCTGCCGCCGCTGCTGCTGCTGCGCTTTTCTTGGCCGCCGCTGCGTCCTTCCGGAAGTCCAATCCCAGCGCATCCACCTCGTCGGCTTCGTCGGTTTGGCTCAAGGCAAGCAGCTCCTGGGCACGCGCACGCAGCATGGCCTGGCGAGAGGTCAGCTCATTTTCGCGTTCGTTCAGCTCCGCTTTGAACGACGCAAGTTCAGTGAGCACTGACGGGCTCGCAACGCTATCAGCTTTTTGCAGGTCGGCCGTGGCAGCGTTGGCGGCTTCAGCGAGGGCCTTCTCCAACTTTTGCACGCGTCGCTGCAAAGCCTCCACCTCTTCGACCTTCTTCGCTTCCGCCGCGGTCGCTGCCGCCTGCCGCTGCGCTTTCTCCTCCTGAAGCGCTGCGTCCCGGGTGCCGCCCTCAACCACGGCCTGTTGCTCAGCCCGAAGCCGCGCGTTGCGCTCTTGCTCTAGACTCGCCGCTTTCCTCTGCAACTCCGAGACCGCCGCCTGGTGCGCAACCCGCAGACGCTCGTTTTCGGCCGCCAAACCAGCTTCTGCCCCGGTCGCGTTCGCTGCGGCGCTGGCCTCGGCATTTTTGAGGGCCCGGTTTTCTTCTTCCAGCTGAGAGCGTGCTTCGGCAGCATCTGCGAGAGAGCGCCGATGAGCTTCACGCAACACCTCGGTTTCGGCCACCAGGGCCGCCACGCGCACCGCCGACTCGACTCCTTCTGGTGCCCGGCTGACCTTCTCCGCAGCTAGCTTCATGCGCGCGTTCTCGGCGCGCAAGCTCGCCGCTGCCGCGTAAGCCTGTTTCCGCTCCGCCACCGCGGCTGCTTCGGCAGCCTGTAAGGCCGCAGTTTCAATGGCGGCGATGCGAGCCTGCGCATCGGCGAGCATGGTCTTGGCCGCCTCGAGGTCCGTGGGCCCACTGCCCAGGGCTTGCGCAAACGCTTCGGCAGCGGACAGGTCCCCGTCTTGAGAGCCTCCGGCAAGGCGCACCGCGTCCTGCACCGCCTTTTTGGAGGCCGCGCCCACCAGCTCAGCTTCCCGCGCCGCGGCGAGGGCTTGAGCTTCCGCCGCATCCGCAGCCGCGGCTTCTGCCTCGGCGCGGCGCAGTGCTGTTGCGGTGTCTTCGAGGCCTTCGCCCACGCCACCCTCGTCCTCTTCCACGAAGGTTGCCCCGCCAGTGGAGACGTTGTTGTTGCCAGCTTCCTTGACGTTCGCCAGGCTCTCGCGCTTGGACGTCGTGCTTGCTTTCTTGCTGCCCTTGCTGGCCTTACTGGCCTTGCTCATGTCGGACCCAGCCACGCTAGCCACTTCGTCGTCCTTCTCACGGGCTTTCGCGGCGAGGCCCTTCTTGAGGACTTCGATCTGCCGAGCTTCGTTCTTCTTGCGGGCGTTGAAGGCAGCGGCAGGCTCGGGGGGCTGCACCCCCGCTTCCACCGATGCTTTGCGCTGCTCGTCTGCTTTCTTGAACTTGTTCATCAGCTGCCGAACCTTCGGGTGCACCGGCTCCTTCGCGCCGGGACTAGCGGGCACCTCTTGGGCAGACGCAGCGGCGACAGCGGCTTCGGTCAGCTTCGACTTGACAGGCTTCGCTGCTGACTTCTTGTCTTCTTCTTCTTCTTCGCCCGAGGAAGTCGACGATCCCGAGGAACTTTCCGACGAATCCGACGAGGAAGACGAGCTCGAGAACTGGTCTTCCCCTTCGCGCTTGCCAGTCTCTTCGTCAAACGTCAGACCCGTCAGTTCGCCAAAGCCAGTCGAGCGTGACACTGCAGCAAAAGCGCTGTACACTTCATCCGAAGCGCCCATGGTGGGGCGCCGGTCTTTCTTGCCGTCCTTCTTCTTCTTTTTCTTGGACCGTTTGAAGAGCCCCGAGGCGGTGTTCATGGCTGACGTCACGATGCCTTGCTTGGTCTTGGCCGTGTCCAAATCCCCGAGCAAACCCCCCATTGCAGCGGTTTCGTTCAAGAACAGT
>Ga0307982_1001009_pt1 | contig 22464 bp, 21 predicted proteins | sample OrgLakmetagen989_FD_201847 | JGI IMG/M metagenome (GOLD analysis project Ga0307982, IMG submission 201847) | Saline water microbial communities from Organic Lake, Antarctica - #989 | ecosystem: Environmental > Aquatic > Non-marine Saline and Alkaline > Saline | place: Antarctica: Organic Lake...
GTTCGGGAAGTTGAGCAAGGGGCAAGGGCCAAATGTGCCGACGCCGCGCGCATCCACAGTAACCTGGGATTGAAAAAGGGAGAGCGCAAGAAAAACAAGGAAAATTTGATGCGAGGGACTACACATATTAAGCCCGCTCGTCTCGGCGTTTTCATTTTTTGAAACAGCGCATTACATTCTGCCCTCAGTTCTGTACGCCTCTCTCCCTGCTTTTTCTAGTGTCAGTATGACGATACCGTTTTGCGTAGTCGTTGTTTGTCGACGTGGCTGCCGGTGGACGTGTGCCGCATGAGGCCGTCCTCTAAACGGTTGAAGTCGCCTTCGGCCACAGAATTCAGCAAGTTGCGCAAGGAGTTGGCTTCGATTTCTACCACCGCTTCCGCGAACTCTTCGCTGCTCACCTGTTGTTGTTTGTTCATGAAAGGAGCACAGTGGGTTAAATACGAAAGAAAAATATAGTGACAAAAACAGCAAGAACATAAATATGTTGCCAGTAATGAAAAGATAGCTTACGAATGATTGGATTGGTTGTAGTAAAACGTACGAGGCAACTCAGAAACAGGAAGCAAAAAAATATCAATATTCGATTATGCAATTCGCTAGCCACTCTAGAAAGCATGAAACAACATTTAGCAAAGTTTGGCGCTATATCATTTGTGTTTACCTCGCCGTCTCCGTTCACGTCTAATTTATCGAAGAGCCGATGAGCGTCTTCGACCGACAAATGCAGCACGTGGCAGTTGCGAACCAATTCTTCGCGAGTCACTGAACCGTCTCCGCTCGTGTCTACTTTTGCGAAAAGTGCTACAATGCTCAGCGTGTCAATGGAATCTTCGTCCGGTAATACCACTGGCTCACGCTCTTTGTAGCCGCCAGCCCGCAATCGGTATGCATCTTCTAAAGAGGCAAGAAATGCACGGCGGTCGAAACTCTGCTGCCCGCTGTACACGTATAACTTGGCTGGTCGCTCGCCGTCTTTAACTTCGCTGTCGCCTAGACCGCTGTCAGCCGCGGCGGTACTATCGTCACCGTCGTCGTCCTCGTCGATGGGCGCGGCAAACGGCGGAGGCACATGCACAACGCCTCGTTCGTGGAGCAAGTGAGCCTTGTTTTTGATCTTTTGCAGAGCTTTGTTACGCGAGTAGTGCGTTTTCAGGTGGAGTGCTTCCAACTCTTCCTCGTTTGGTGATAATGACACGCTGAGAGAACTTCGGAACATTTCGTGCTTCTCGTAGAAGATCTTATTCCTGCTGAAACAAACTAATTACAGTCACTAGAGGGAGCGTGGTTTCGTTGACGGCTGATGTAGACAGAATTCACGTGATTGAGTGGCTGCTCAACAAGTTTTCGTCAAGAGCGCCAGACGAAAAGCATTGAAATGCCGTAGCAACTAGATAATCCAATCAGCTAGTTCAGAGCTAATGGGCTCCCAACTATTACTCTGGAGTTACTGGGTTACGGCACCATTTTCTCATTTATCTCCTCTACAGTACGAAGTACTGTTAGTAGGACCCTACCCGATTTATCTCCTCTACAGTACGAAGTACTGTTAGTAGGACCCTACCCGATTTACAGGTAGTTTCGGGTAATAAGGAGGGCAAAATTTGCCCTTAACCCTCAGGCTCTTAACGATTTTTAGTACTACAGTACAAGAAGGAATTCATTTTCTAACAGGACAAGTACAAAATTTTGAGCCTCAGTCTCTTAACGTGACAACCTCTTAACACCCGAAACTACCTGTAGAGGTAAAGAGTAAAGAGGTAATTCTGATTTCAAAATAGTAGCCTCGTAGCTCGTAGCTTCTGAAGAAACGAGGTCATGAACATGTGGAAGACGGACACACGATGGAGCATCTAGCACCAGGCTTAATATAATCAAAACATTTGGTTGCTGTTAGCATCAACGTATGCCGCCGCGCTTGGAGCGACTGTCACCATTGTTAGCTGCAGCCGAGGATTTGACAAGCACTATTCATTTGCTTGAAGTGGCTCGCCACGACCTCTGGTCAGGATCGTATGAGGTTCAACTCGGGCGACAGGTATGCCACCACCAATCGACGTATTTAATCAATTGTTTTCAAAGCTTCCTTTTTAAATCTTCCGCGATTTCCAGAATCCCGATGACCCTTATGATCCAGTGAACGTTCATGTTGATGACCCTGCTGAGCCACCGAACATTTCGAGGAGGCACGCAACCCTCATAATTAAGCCGAGAACTTTGAATAGTACGAACAAAGGCTTTGGCTCTACATGTAGTACTAGCAACGTGGATGTGGTGAATTATTGGCAAGTGTTCCTCCGCGATGGTTTTGAAGACCAACACGAAGACAGCCAGCGTACACGACGACCAAGCTTGAATGGCACCTTTGTGAATAACTGGCGATGTGTGCACGAGACAACCTGGGTAGGTTGGCATATATTGCCTGAGACTCCTATATTATCATTGATGTTGCTCTTTTCTGATTTCGCGTGACTTCAATTCCTCAATCTCTGTCTTCTCTTGGTAGCCGCTGAGGCACGGTGATGTCATAAGTCTTGGAGGCTTATCGACGGCGAAAGATGCAGTTTGCTTTCGAATGCTTCTGTGCGATGATTTGGAAAGTATTGGAGTATGCAGTGGCACTAGCGCAGTTAATACAGAGACTGCACCAGCACGCATTCTGACGAGGAAGAGACCCTTCGAAAGAGCCAACAGGAATCGCTTCTCCAGCCCATCTAAAGCTTCACCGGCAGATTTAGAGTTCGGTAGCGCATCACGTGGACCTCGCACACAGAGACCGCGGCGTTCAATTTTATCTGAGAAGGTAGTTGACAATGTGCCGTTGCCTAGTGAACGCCAGGCTGGAAATAACTTCGATGCAAGCCTCGATACCACATGCCTATCGTACATGCCAGGCAGCAACATCTCGATACTTTCACCATTTGCAGCCAGTGCTAGCGCTGTAAAAGTTCGACAAGAATTTGTAAGTGATTGCGAAGATGGCGCCCGTGCTATTGAAGGTGGATGCAGCGGTACTACTAATGGCGAGCACCGGAATCACTCGATCGAAATGCAGTATGATGATTCTGAAAGTGTCCAAGACTTTGAAGACGATGTCGCTAGGTTAGCAAGTGCACCCGTAGCACACTCAGATAAGATGGCTACCGAAAACAGTCCTGCCGAGGAAAGCGTCCACGAGTACGACGATGATGAAGTTCCAGGCGCGCAGCTTGATTCCCAGTCTCCGCTTAAAAGTCGGCCGCCCGTTGCTCCTGCGGCGTCACATGCCGCACCGACTGACGTAGCACCTCAAGCAGTAACAGGAGTGCCAAAACATGTCTTAGATGGTGCACCTAGTGAAACGGAGCGCATATCCATCGACAACGGAGCGGTCAATACTAGCAGCCCCGGTGAAAGCATCGGTGATTTCTCTCTCAGCCAGGTGCCAGACCCGCACGAATCCACCACTAAATCCTGCGCTATCAAGCCTGCTGTGAATGCTCATATTGGTGCGCAGCCAAGTGCAGTGTGTTCAGCGCATGGAAAGTCACCGAGTCGTGAAGTGGAAACAACTACGCATATATCCACTACAGCAACGACAAGAGCTGCACAAGACGATGAAAATCGACGAGAATTGAATCGTTCAAGTTTTGGGGCTCAAGCGTTTACTAACGAAGGATTGAAGCAGTCTGCGGCGGCTTTGAGAGATGGCACACTTGTCTCTGGTACCAATGATAGCGCTGCTGCTGTTGCTGCTACTACTACTCCACAGCCCTCAGGGGGATTGGCCTACGTGGTTGAATGGCCGAGCGCGCTTCTTTCTGGGTCAACGCAGAATTCCACATCTGCACCGCCGCAGTTGCTGCCTCCAAGCAGTGCATTACCTTCCTATAACAAGTCACTTCATCGTTCATCACCACTGCTGGAGGCAGCTCACACGAGGAAGTCTCATAGATCTCCGCGCACTGCATGTGACAACCATTTATTCCCCGCATCGACTGTGACAGTTGAGGGTCCACACGAGGGCGCAACTAGCTATCAGACTGAATCCATCGAATTGCTACCGACGAGAACAGATGTAAAGGCAGTAAATTTGGTGGAGCCTTACTCAGTGTCACGTCCGTTGGATGCCCTTTGTTCACCTCGTGTGGCAGTTGCGACCACATGTAAACCTCGTGAGTCTGAAACGTCAGCTTCCACAAATTGTCCGTCTACTTCCTCCGTCGGTAAAAGCGTTGGTGTCAGTACTGGCATCACTAATGGCAACAGAATAGAAGGTTGCAAAAGCAACGAGGGTGGGCAATATAATATCGATCATAGTAGTAATAGAAGCGTCTCCTTCATATCAGGGAATTCTCCCGTTGATGAGCCTTTGACTAAATCTCGCTCAGATTCAGGTATGCAGCGCAAATCGCTGGACGATATTCTTGAGCCGGAAAGCACAGATACAGAAATTAATGCCACTCCATTGCCGCAGCGCATTGCAGTATTTCAAGCCTCGAAAGCGACGAAAAGTCAACGTCCTGAGCATGTCAGTGAAGGTATGAACACCTCTGGTAGCCATCATGACTCATACTTTGATAGCTTGGGCAGTCGAAGCCATAGCATCGGTAACAGCAGCAGCAGTTTGACTGCGGAAACTCCAGTCTTGCGCGTTGGCTTGCTTCGAAGTGGCCATGGTGGCAGCTTGGGAGGTCCTAACGCACCAGATTCGTGCGAAGACAGCTTGATTATAGGAGGCACTCAAACAAGTCAGCTCGCAGGCCTTGCACGCATACGTGGCGCTAATGAAACGCAGATCACCCAAGATGGCGGCCATACTTTTTCTCTGGACGGTGACATTGCGGTCGCAGGTAACAATAGCCGCAACAACGGCCGCGAGCTTGGAGCCGTGAGTAGTGCGTGCGTGTGCGGACTGCCACCAGATGCCGTGGTGGGTACCTTGGTTCCCAACACAATCGCCCAACCGCAGAACTTGCAGGCGCCGCTACATTGGTGCGTTTTTTACATACTTCTTAAAGAATAGCGCAATTTACCTGGTGAGAGAATTGTTTTTTAATGCTACATTTTGAATTGCCGTTATCATCTGCAGGCTTTATCAGCCAGGAATAAATCGGGCACTTAGTGATATGATTTCATTTGAAGGTAACTTGAAGTTTTTGCCACCCCCGAATAAAAAGTAAAATCAGATAACTCAAAAGTGTATCCGTTGTCGCCTTCTGGGCTTGAATTTCTATCGCCTTTTCAGGAAAGTCGCCATTGCTCATGGCCTGGTCAAAAGTTATTGCAAGTGAAAAATAAAGACCAGATGGGCCAACATATACACCTAATCGGCATACGGCTTAATCTTGAGTGGACTCAAATGAAAGTATTGGCAATATCTTCATATTTTCGCAAAACCCAACGTCGTTCGAAGAAGACCTAAGCCAAAAAGGTTCCAGTCCCACCATGGCCCTCCGGTCAGAGTGACATGATGACTCCCAGGGTGACCTTCCTGATGAACGGAGCATTAAAACTCATCATATTTATGTATCATTTGGTCATGGTGACTCGCAGGGTGACCTCCCTGATGAACGGAGCATGAAAACTCATCGTATATATGTATCATTTGGCCTACGGCTGCCAATTTATACATTCTACAGCCTACATTGCCTCCATATCTTCGTCTTCCATTTCTTCATCAGCGGGTTCAGTCAGGCTTCAGTTTTAACCGCAAAAGACAGGAGGAAGTGCATTGCGATCATCTACGACAGCATATTGTGGAGTGCTCTTTTGGAATGCTCATTTAGTCGAGAGAGCATCAAACTACTATGGCCTTGTATATACCTTCCGTCTCTCAACTTACCGGTGAGGCTCGTGAGTGCAGTCGGTGAGTTTCCCGATACCTGCGAAGCTACTGAAATTATGCATGGTTTGCGAAGAAAAAATTCCCTATGAATTCCCGTACTTTGTAGCTTGATTCCAAGTTTGTGTTCTACCCTGCGAGCCTAGGCTCGCACCTCTTCGTTGGGTTAAGGCATCCCATCGGTAAGAGTGAAAAGACCGCGGACTTGCAGCAGAGAGGAAGTCGGTTCAGGATGAGCATGGAATCCCCCCACCAAAATCGGGTACGGGTGAGTCCGGGCTGGAGAAACAATTTCTGCTTTTAGACGGTGTGTAGCCGTACCATACAGCGGCGTGATCCATAATTGGCCCCTATGCAGCAAGAAAGAGGACAGGCGATGCTGAGAGCGGCTGGCGCCCGCTGCCTGACAAGAATATTGAGCCGGTGCCGCACTGGGGCAAACAATAACCCGGAGAATTGCCTGGTGTACCTGGGACGTAAAGCACAATGGGCACTCAGACCCCGCCGACTTGATCGGAGGGAAGACGCCAGATAGAGCATTCTGGAATGCGCAGATAAATGCTACATGTTCAATTATAAATCACCTCTGAGACTATTTCTGCCCTTGTCTTTCTTTGAACTGGAAGAGTATAGTATAATTTAATCTAATGACCTAATCTAATGATCTAATCTAATAATCTTATCTCAAAGTCCTACTTGCTTTCTTAAAAAAAATGTAAACGTGGTTTTATCGAGTCTACGAGGCACATGGGTATATGGGGGCAGCGCAAATATCTTAGTCCTCGGAGATCTGAATGCAGTTCGGACAAATGAATTCAAAACGTAGCTCCTAAATAGTTCAAATCGTATCAAAAATTCCAGTTGAATTCCAGTGCGTTTTTCTTTTTAGCTGCGTCGTTAGCTGCCTTTACCTTTCCATTTCCATTTAGTTTTAAATCATTTGCCCTCTTGCGTTCCGCTGCTTGGGCCTGTATACAGCCTGAAACTGCCCCAAGATTTTTGAGCTCCTGGCAACTCCTTCTGGACGACTAGTCTACTGCACCAAATCTGCAGACTACAGAGAAGTTAATTAAAAGGTACTTAGCTAGTAGGCAGCTAGCAGCTAGGTTGCTACAAAAACTAATATATAGACCACGCCTGCCATTTAGTGTGCTCAACTTTCACCTGCGAGCAGGTTTCTCATACTCATTTAAAGTTAAATTGGTCTTCTTTTTTTTTTACACCCCTCTCCATTTTGCCGAGATGTGTACGCGATACGAGCAACTCGACATTTTTTGTCGTTTCAAACCGAATTATTGACTTTTCAATGCTGAATAGGAAAATAATTGTAAGCATTAGCCGGTCGCCGTTTGTCAGTTTAAAGCAAACTGCTTCTTGAAGTTCCTTTTTAGATGAAGTCTCTCTTTGATATTGACTCCTCCTGTAAAGCATAGAAATTGAAAGTAAATTTTTGTGCCTCGAATGGACAAGTTTCATTTCACTCACAATAAACTGAGGAAGAAAGTCAAAACTCCGGCAGATAAAAGCCTCTAGCTCGCACTTTTGACGACTCTTCTTCATGCGGTCGACCTCATCGCTGGACGCAGGTGTTGAATTTATTGATGGCCATGATAATATAATGTGTGGGTATTTGAATTACATCACTTACCAAAACGGTTTCATCGACGCCGTTTTACTAGAATTCCCCGAGTTTAAAAGTTCGCTGAGAGTCCGTAGGCGCGAAATGTCATGCTTATTCATCTCTTGCATCTGTTGCATGCATCGTTCAAATCTTATTGAGAAATGGCACACAACTTTTCAGCGTTACGTACCACTTCCGTTCCCAAATTTAGTTCTGGTAATTGTGTTGGACGAAGGCCAAGCCAGCGCAAGTCACACGTAAACTTGTTCCCCATTCGCTAAAGCAACAAAGACGAACACATTAGAACGTATTTGGATTTTAAAATTGCCATACGAATGTTTACCGCGCTTCCAAATTTGTAAGTGAGAAGTAATGCTAATCCAAATGGGTTACAGTCCGCTAGACCTACAACGGGTAGTCTAAATCGAGTTGACACTTGATGAACAAGTGCTCGGGTTGCCAAGTCAGGAAAGCCTCGTCCAGTGACAATGATGCAGGGATACCGCTTCCAAAATGCATCTTCAGACAACCTCGAGAATATTCCTGGTAATGAATAAGTCAGAGGCCACAAGGGATTTCCCATGGAGATGCAATGCGGTTATGTTAGAGCATTCTGTATGCTGGTCATACCTTCTTTTTCAACAACCAAAATTACTTTTGCACCGATTATTTCGCATGGAACCTCTGTGTTCGTAATCCAATTCGATGAAATGGAGATGGCTTCACACTGAGTACCGTCGATCCATCCTATTCCTGGTTCGTAGGCCTGAATCATACCGGAGAATAATCCACGACTTGAGGCACGCAAGTGCAAGTTTTCTCGGTCGACTCCTAGAAGGCTTGCACACTCTAAAATAGTGTTATTGCACTGAGCCTGATTCTTGAAATTATGCGGGTAAACATAGTACAGCTCGCGTTCTGCTCAAAAGAAAAGAGAGTAAATGGTCGTGATACGTTAAGACTGAATTACTGCATAGGTTGAAAGGGCGGAGAATACTTACGTGTTGACGTTTTATTTTCTTTCAACAGCCGGAGAACGAATCGAAGAACAAGCACGATGCACGTTACACTGCGGAATTTCTTCGTCACCTTAGATGTTGCCTTCTGCACCAATAAAAGTCCGCCCGTCTCTTCATCGGAGTCATCGTCTGAACCACTGTCTTCTATGTCTTCCTTGTTGGCAACGAGTGCAAGCGATGTGCTTGATCGACTTTTCGTTTCGAGGACCGGAGGAATACCTGGTAGCAGCCCCCCATCGAAGGAAGCTTAATCAGCTTTTGCGAATTTAGATAAATAAAGAGTAAAATTATAAGACACCTGACGCAATGCTTTCCGTCAGCATGCGCATGATTCCATAAATTCCCTGAATTATTGCCTGCCGCTCGGTCTCTCGAGGATCGTCCGTTTCGTTCACTTCTCTCAATGCCTCGATATGGGCCATAAGTGGTGCAGGAAGTCTGAAAAAGTACCCGAAGTACTTAAGGTAATACACGGCGTATTTATGTTTACTTCAAACTTATTATATTGCAGGAATACGATCTTGAGGATTGAGGAGTCAATGCAGGAAGAGCTCAACTACAAAACAACATGGAATATATGAGGAATATCCTCAATTCGAAACAACATCAATCTATCTTGCTTCAAAAACTTCCCCCAGAAAGGATGTGAACAGAAACAAAATCCCCTGTAGTTTGTTCGTTCTTTCAACCTTCTGAGGAGAACAACTTACTTGTCTTCTGATGATGATCCGCCTTCTGACGTGTACAGTACTGTACAGACTCGTTTGTTGCACTCACGCTACGAGACTCTCATGGCTTGTCTTCGGAGAGTAGCGGTACTGGCGTTGGCAGTGGATGCCCTTTCGGTGCACGTAATGGGTGGTGGAACTGGTTGGGTTGACCCTGATACTCCAGCTGAAATGTTCATGCAGCAGTCTCTCGTAGATGGTAAAGCCTTAACCCTGGTCATGTCGGATGAGTTCAATGTCGCTGGCCGCACTTTTAATGATGGCCACGACCCTCGCTGGACAGCGCTAAATAAAAATGACTACACTAACAATGCTCTGCAGTAAGTATAACAATCGCCATTTGCTGTACTTTTAGGATCTTTTGGAATAAAAGAAAATCTTCGGTCTTTCCTTTGCCAAGATTCATCTTCTTTGCCTACGAAGAATCGGTCTTCTTTTAAACCTAGCGGGCTATGCTGAAACTTCGGTGCTGCGATTGAAATAATCCCTCTATTGTGTTTTTTTTTCAGAGAGCATGCGTAGGCGCGCTGCGTTTCGTTTCTTTCTTCGGAGCTGTCCTGCTTTTTGAAACGAATCTTTATCTCATCACCTGTGCTTTTGTTTGCCCAATCAATAGGTTTTACGACCACGACTACGCAGTTACGGAACATGGCACGTTAAACTTGACAACGAACGCGGCGCATACCTATTTCAACGGTTTAGACGACGCCACTGGGGAGCTGGTTGCGCGCACCAAGAACTTCAAGTCGGCTATGTTGCAGGGCTGGAACAAGGTACTTGGCTCGATTGTTCACTACTCGTGCTTCATAAGAGTACTAAAAGCAGTGCAGTCTCTCAGCTCTCCTTGAATATGCTCGAAAATTTCTACCCTATCTTATCTATAGATGCATGCATCAAAGAAATTTGATGTTTTTCGTTTCGTTCTCTTGCCTTTTACTTCGATTTTAACGGTCCTCTTCTTTCTGTCTTCCTCGTGTTGCCCTCATCGTCGCTGCTTTCGCACACCTATTCACACTCTGCCGCACCCCTAGTTTTGTTTCACGGGCGGAGTCGTCGAAGTACGGGCTCAATTGCCGGGTCTGTGGAACGTTGGCGGGCTCTGGCCTGCGCTCTGGCTCATGGGCAATTTGGCTCGCGCTACGTACGTGGGGAGTTCCGACTGGGTGTGGCCGTGGTCCTACGGGAAGTGTGACCGCAAGCTCCAGCCCAAGCAGCGGGTGAGCGCGTGCAACCCTTACCCCCACTTCGACTTGGACGGCTACGTGGGGCGGGGCGCGCCCGAAATTGACTTGCTCGAAGCCATGCCGGGCTACCTCAAACAAACCCCGACCGGGATTTACCAGCCGTACTTTTCGTCGAGCCTGCAAATTGCTCCGGGGATTGATTCCCCCGGAAGGCCCCAAAAGGGCGGCTACCCTCGGAAAGGGTCGTGGTACGAGGGTATGGAATACGGCAACCACACCGAGCAAAACGTGTTTTTCTTTGGGTCGTTGACCACGAAGCCCACGCCGTTGCGCAGCTACCAGGTTTGCCCTTATTTCCACATGCTGATGTTGAAGGTGGCGGTACTCATTCGAAGTGGCAATCCTGCGACGCTCAATAGATTTCGTAGTCCGCGTATGCCCCTTCCTTATGGTGGCTTCTACGGATCAGCGCACTGCTGTTGCCTCACCCATTTCCGTTGTTCTGGTTTGTTTTTGTCTTTTCGTTAGTCGGACGCGCTGTCGGCCAACACGCAAATGGACGGCAACACGGACCATGGGAACGGGTTTTGGTCCGCCATGCACACGTGGCGCGTGGAGTGGCAGCTGCCGCAGTCGGACGTAGAAGAAGGCCTCGGCTACCTTCGCTGGTAAAATTGAAAGTACATTTTTGCGTTGTATGGTAGGCTTTTGCAAGTATGAATCGTTGTAGGGTTTTAGTGTTATCTCAATTTCATGAAATTCTATGCTTCCCCTCCTGAAATGGCGTGCTGCCACAGGTACTACGACGACAGCTTCATTTACGGTGTGTCAGGCGCAACCCTTCAACAGAAAATGGGCTCCGAGGTACGAGCTCATCTCTCAATGACAGCTTTCCTTCTTTTTACTACGTACCAGTCCAGAGTGCACAAGCTCTCAATCTGCAAACCTTCCACTCTTTCCATAATCTAAGCTTCTCCCAATTCTACTCTCTGCTGCCAGATTCCCTCCGAGCCGAGCTACTTGATTCTGAACACTGCCATGTCCTCGACCTGGGGTTTTCCCGAGGGCTCCCCGTCGGGCTGCCCGGCCGGCTGCGACTGCAAGTGCTACGACTGCTTGGACACCACGGGGAAGTGCACCTGCGGCTTTGCCGGCGGCTTTTGCGCGTCGTTGCCGGCCAAATTCTTGGTGGACTACGTGCGCGTATACCAGGTTTGTACTAGATAGGAAGTTAAAAGCGAACGAAGCATAAGGCGTCCATCATTTAGATTTCGCGTTTGACTTCTTACTTTGCTGCAAATTATGACGTTCTATTCTGGCAAATCGTTGCGCTGTTGATGGTTTATTCAGCCAAAATAAATTACCTCTCACGCTTTCTCTAATACTTGCCAACTGGTTGGTCAGAACGCGGCTGACCCCGCTGAGAAAGTAGGCTGCTCGACCCCCGAGCGCCCATCGTCAACCTGGATCAAGGGCCATTTGAGCGATTATTCCGAGCCAGGAAGCACCACGCCTCTGCAGCCGCAGATGGTAGGCGGCGGAGCCTGCAACGATGACCACGACTGCGGTGGCAGCACCAAAGACCACCGCGGCACTTGCCAAGTTTCTAGCAACGCGCACAGCAGCGGTATCACCAGCACCAACATTGGTTTTAAAGACGGCATTAGCAGCAGCAGTGGAAGTAGCAGCAGCGACGGCAGTGGTAGCTCGAGTAGTAGTGGCAGCAAAGTTTGCGTGTGCGAAGCGGGGTGGATCGGACCGTGGTGCCGCGCCTCTTACGGAGAAGACCCAATCGACTGGGAGCCAACCGAAACCGTAGGGGTGAGTTAAACCACCATTGTTTTATTTTGTTCATGCTTTCCTTTTGATTGTTTTGCAGCACCCGCAATTACGGAGCCCGTATTTTCTGCTTGTAAAAAAGAAATGGAAGGAGCAACAAGAAGAAGCATGCATGCGCTGCTGAATTTGAATTGTTAGATGTGTCTTATCCGCCCATGCACTCCTTCTTTTTTTCCCTAGAACCTCCTCGGGTTCAACGCGCCCGTGTTGCCCCAGCCCTTGGCCCTCGCCCTGGCCTTAATCGCAGTGCTTAGCGTGGTGGCGGTAGTATGGCGGGCGAGGGCGAAGGGCAGCGCCAGTGCCACGCTGTCGTCTTTCTCCCTGGGGCTCGGCCCGCTCGATGCAGCAGGTGGAGGGTCACGCTACGCAGCGGTGGACCGCCAGATGGGCGCAGTGTACAGCGAAGGAGGGCTCAGTCGAGTCGAGTCGAAGGAGTCACCATTCGTGGCAGCGGGGAAAAAGACCTATAGCTACGGTGGCAAAGCATCGGAAGAAATGCGCCAAACGGGGTTCCTGGACAGCAGATAATGCCTGTATGTCGCTAGCGGCGTCATTGGAAGTCCCTGTACGACAAATACAGGAAAATCTGCGAGCTTCGCTCTCTCCGTGGTTGATGGGCTATTTATTTATCGCCGACTTTTCTCTTTCTGGCGTGTTGATTTTGATTTAGCTTTCTTACCTTCCGATTCTTATGAACTATTGGAATTGCGATCCGAGATCGCTGTTTGCCAATTCGTGTTCTATTCCTCGTCGACTTCTATTATATCGGAAGTCGGAATCACCAGGGATTTCAGGTTTAAGGTATGCCCATTAAACAAAAAAAAAGCCCATTGGCCATTAGAACATTAACCATTAACCGAAGCCCATCCCTCAAATCCAAATCCACCTTGCTGAGTGCTGGGTAATTATCTGTTATTTGAACCAGAGTCCAGTCTAGTCTAGTTAATACTCCCCAAAATACAAAGAAACACCTCTGTGGCATATAGCAACAGAAAAATGTAACCTTCAGAACAAGTCTGACTGAGCTGAGCCCGTAGCCATATATCCCTGACCCCTGACCTGCGCGATTTTAATCGGGATGACGTGCTATGATTACAACAGATAATAAACCTTTGAGCTTTTAGTCCCCAGGTGAGCAAGAAAAAACCTTGCTCGCAGACTCACAGAACGCGAAAAATGCCACCTGCCTCGTAAAGAGTGAAGTCAATGGTCAGTTCCAAGAGCAGTTCTCTCACAGCATTCTGCCGTGCGCCGTTCACTTCGGGTATAGTTCGCGCGGGCGGCCATTTGGCACAAACAGCTTCGAGTGCTGTACCCCTGTCGCCTGCGGAAGCTACAAAGGCCACTAAGGCGTTCCGGTCAAAGGATGCCTCTACTGCTGGTGGCACCTCGGATGTACTAGTAGCTTGTGGAGGGGATAATTGATTGCCGTTGTTGGCAACAATTGGGCGTTTGTGTGGGGCCATGGCTAGCACCGATCCACGCCTCTTCAGCTGCTGCGCAGTAGAAGAAGTCGTAGCAAATATGCCGTTGTCGTCGGAATCGTCGTCGGAATCGTCATCATCTGCGAGTCCGTAAGAGGCACCAATGGTGCGTGACGATGTCGAGGGCACTAATGTGGTGGTAGCAGTAGCAGTAGAAGCTGGTGTCGATGCTGCTCGTACCAGAGTGGAAGCAGCGACAGATACTGAAGGAATGAAAACAGCAGTGCTGCTTCTACTGCCGCTGTTGCTGTTGCTGTTGCTGCTGATCTTGCCAAGGTTTTTATTGGCACTACCTTTGTCACTCCAAGATCTCACCAAAGAACGTGCCGATGCTATCGTTCTACTCGAATGTTTAGGTTCGGGTGAAGACAGAACTTCTACGTCAGAATCATCTTCACTCAGGTTCTTTCCTTTCCTTGGACTGCTGCAACTGCCATCATTAGTGGTAGCAGCAGCAGCACGCTTCACACCGCTTCTTGAGTTGGCTGTCGCAGGAGACTCCATACCAGCTCCTGGGTTATGATGGTTGTGGTGGTTCTGGTGTCGGTTAACGTCATTACAAAGTTCGCTATTCTTGCTGCCACCGCCAAAACCGCTCAGCTCATGATTGAAGTGGTCTGCTTCTCTCTCTTCGCCATCTCTGCCCGAAGCTTTTGGCTCCTCGTGCGAAGAGAAGCGCCCGAGTGGTGCGAGCACCACACGTTCATCGGCTTGAGTCGGGCTGGCATCGTCGTCCGTCGCAATCGCACCGGAATTAGATGCATTGCTCATTCTTCTGCCGAGTCTGAGGGCGCTGTGGCTGCTGCCATTGCTATTGCTCGCGGCAGAAGGTGCTATTTTCGTTTCATTCTCATCGACTTCGCCGTTTTCGCTGCCGCAATGGCTATAATCGTTGTCATCGTCACTACTCATGCCGCTCGACAACAGTGAGAAACGTGGTGCTCTTCTGTCCGTTTGCAACGGTGTATAGCCTATCTCTGCGTCTGCAGCAGTAGCTGGGGTGCCGGTAGCAGCTGATGATGATGGATGAAATGGATCATCAGCCACGGAAACACGGCCACGACGAAGAGCACCTATCGAATCACCGTCGTCGTCGTCGTACATCTCAACGACTGTGCCAAGTGACTCCACCGCTGGTTCTGGCTCGATGCTCGCATAGTTTGAAGACCATTCCGGCCTGCTTTCGTCGTAATCGACATTATCTAGTTGCTGGTCGCCTTCAACCTGATCTCTTTTGCTCATTCGGTGGTTGCGTTGACTTACTTCAAGCTCTTGATCGTTCCCGTCATTCTCGATCTCTTCTTCCTCTTCCTCCTCTTCTTCCTCCTCCTCGCTGTCGTTGAACGCTAGTCCTAGCTCTTGCGTGCTTGCCAAAGCCCGCGCCGCTGCCTGTGCCGCAGCTGCATTAGCCTTTGCTTCCTCAGACTCCACTTCTTGGAGTTGGCGGCGCAGCTCAGCAGCTCGCACTCGGGCTTGGCTCTCAGCCTGCCTCGCTGCCTGAAATCAGAAAAGAGGGCAAAGTTATTTGAATCAGTTATTATGTTACAGTAGGTGTGTGCATTATCTAGCCAAATACTACATAGGGTGATAAAATAATGAGTCATCTTAGCTCCCACAATACGTGATATTTTCGTAGAATAAATCCATCAAGGTATAATTTGCATGTGCACACCTTCGCTACGTCCAAGGCGTCAATTCTCTTTTGCAACGAAGCACATCTCAGGAAGTCGCGGGCAGCCACTCCTGCTTGCAGCGCCGCTTCTAGAGACGCTCTCGTGGCATAATCGGGGTCTTCTTCGTCTGCGTCATTCATTGCGTCAGTACTACCAGTGACAGTGAGGTGGCTAGGTGGAGAAGCACCATGCGCCAATAGAGGTGTGCGCTTCTGTGCTGCGGAGTTACTACTTACAGGTTTGCTTTGAGGCGCATTTCCATGATCTCCACCACCGGTGCTGCTGCTGCTGTTGTGGTCGTTGTCATTCCCATCATTGTTATCCTCGTCTGAGTCCGAGTCATCAGCAAGGTCATCTAGCCCTCCAAAGCGGCTCACCTTAGGTGCGGGTTTGTGCGGTAATGCAACGGCTGCTGGCACTGTAGCTTCTGATGTCGCCTCGTGAGATCGTTTGGTAGTGGTACTATCACTAAGATTCTTTGCGGTGGCGTTGTTCTTTCTACTGCTAGTGCTACTGTAATTGTCGCTGCCGTTCTTCGAGCTGCCGTTGCCGTTGGTATTAAAGGGAGTATGGTCTGTAGACATCTCACCAAGTTTGCTTCCAAATTTAGGGGCAGTGCTACTGCTGCTGCCACTATTACTACCACTGCTACTGCTAAGGCTCATGCTGTTGTCTCCGTTACCATCGCTGCTGCGACCAATGCCCCCCGGTGATTGTTTCGAGGAGTACGGTGTGAAGAACGACTTGACCGTTACATCTCCAGTTGAAACACGAGCAACACTAGTTCCAGTCTTGGACGGCGCCGCGTTGCTGCTGCTGTTCTTCCCATTGGCCCAAGGTAACGCACCTACTCGCTGCTGTTGCTTTTGGTACTCGCGGCGCTGCTTCTTTTGCGTTACTGCCGCCGTCTCGCTGTGGCCATTTGAACTGTTGTTGCGCTCCATCCATCCCGCGTCACTTCGCTTTAACCACTCAGAAGTGTGCTCTCCAGCTGCTCTGTTGTTTGTTTCCTCTCGAGGTGTTGAAATGCTTTCACCGCCGTAATCGTCACACTCGTTGCTTACCCTTCGGCACAAGCTTTCTCCTTCGTAGTCTTCCGCATCGCCATCCTCATCGGAGGCGTCAATTTGTGACACAGGACCGTGAGGTGGTTGCCTCAAAGTCGCTGGGGCGAGCCCTCTTTGAGGGTTTGTTGCTGATATCGGCATTTTCGAGCTAACACTGGCCGCTAGCGAATTTGCAGATGAGCCATGCGGAGTTTGTGGAGAGATGCCTCTATAACGTGCGTTGTTTGCGAACGAAGAACTTTCAAGCGACCGTTTCTGCCCGCTGCTAGAGTTACTGGTGCTGGCGTTGCTGCTGCAGTTGCCTTTTGCATGATTGGACCAAGGAAGCGCTCGACCTGACGGTGCTTTCTGATCGGCCAGAGGCGAGTTCAGATCCACAGAATGCTCCGACACGTCCGAGCTGCGAGACGACGACGACGTTGCATTTCCTCGTGCCCCACCCGCAGGGTTCAAGTCCGTCGCCAGGCCTAGCTCGTGAGAAGCTCGCTTGATGAGCGAAGTCAAGGCAGCGCCGTAGTCCCGCACTTTCTGTTCGGCTAACCCATGCACCGTGAGCAAGTTGCGCGGCGTGGTCGGGCGTTCGCGGGCGAGCTGAGCCATGGTGCGGTTTTGCATGATCTAATACGTAGTTGTTGACAACCAGGATGGAAAGGAGAGAATGACACAACATGCACGCGTTGATATACGCTAGAATTAGGCTTACGTGCGGCAACGATGATTGCGAGATTAACATTATGATGAGGAAATGCCACCACATCGGTGAAATCAATGAGGAGGGGAAAATATACATATTTTTAATCTGTTTTAGCTGTAAAGCTGTTTTACTCTATTCCTCGTCTCACCATCCAAGGTGCACAGGTTATGCGTTTGGCTTTCGCAGTTTGGTCGGCCAGCGTTGCGCGCAGCGATGTGAGCCGTTGAAACAGCACCATTTCCGCGCCCGCGAGGCCGCTGCCGTCCTGCGACTCGCCAATTGCTTGCCCGACGCCGGCAGGGCCCACTCCCATTCCTCTCGGTGCGTCGCTGGGTCTACTGCTTCGACGCGCTGCGCTTTCTTCTTTCATGAGTTCAGGCGACAGTCGAATTGGGGGCAAGCTTTCTGACGACGAATGAACAATGTTTCTGCCCGCTGGAGTAGCAGAATAACTCTTGTACCCAAAGCCATTTGCTGTGAGGTTCGAGATAGCAAGCAAAGGCGGCTTCACCTGCGGACAAAGACATCATGCATCATTTATGGTAATTGCAGAAAATCGAATGTGATGCACTTATAAAACACGCAAGCCAAAAATCATAGACCCTTTAAACACAAAAATTCCTTCATTGTTTCCAAACTATTTCCTTACTTCTTCGCACAGCATAAATGCCAAAGCTTTCCACCACTTCTCAGTCTTGTCCTTTCCCTTGCCGAATTCATTTATAGATAGGCCGCGAGCACCTATCTTTCCTTCTACAGCAGCCTTTTGACCTCTCAACTGTTTGCGGAGCGCGGACACAGCAGAAAATAGCACGAAAATAAATTTAGGATATATCGAAAGAATTTCACCCTGAAGATATCTATTGTTTCTAACTAAAATAAAGAATTTGCCAAAATAGGTAATTCTGAGAAAAGTGTGCGCGAAGTGACATAGAAGTGGTGATAGCATACCAGGGAAATCGGCACGGTGATGCCGAACCGCCCACCAATGTTCACAATTGCGCCCACCAGGAGCTTGGCGGGTGCGGTCAGATCTTGCACCGCCCACTCGGGCTCGATGCTCCCACCGCTGCTGCTGCTTGATCCACCACCTGCAGCTACAGTAGGGAACCATGCACTGGTATTCGAGGATGCACTGGCTGCCTGGCGGCGACGGTCGCAGACGTCACACCCCTACAGAGAAGCAGGTAGATCGTAAAAAAAGGTATCAGGAAACTGAAGTCAACAACAGAATGATAAAAAGGCCCTTTAGATGGGAACACAAGTAGAAAGTACTTGCAGAAGAGTATATACTGCCTATTACGCATCACCTGACATTGGTTTTGGTCAAAAGGTTCCCCGAGGTACTCTAGAAGCCAAGCCCGGCGGCATTGCGAAGAACTTGACGCAAACGACTCCATGGCCATCACCATGTCGGTCTTTTGAGAGGCATATGCACGCAAACGATGCAATAACAGAGAAAGGGCATTTACTACGAATGAAATGGATGAGATGGATGGTTCTTGCCTTGCAAATGCACCATAAAACAAAGTAAGTTGTTTCGAGCTGAACACACATGCAAAATCCGACGAATATTCTCTTTCTTGATGATATTTCTAGACTCTCAATTCTTCCTAATCTAGCACCTCGCTCTTGCGCAAAGCCTCATTGGAAGCACCCGCTCCTCCTCCTCCTCCACCAGAAGCTGACGACGACGACGATGCTCCTACAGCGTCTTGCCCCAGCATTCTTATGAGACGAGAGCTGTCGTTGCGAGCCCAAAACAGCACACACTTCGCAGCTTCGCCGTCTCGGCCTGCTCTTCCAGTTTGCTGGTAATAGCCCTCCACGGTCTTGGGCAAACCCCAATGCACCACCAGTCGCACGTCTGTTTGTTGGTGTTTGATTTTTTAGGGTTTTGGTGTTTGGAATCAGGAACCAAAAAGAAAAAATGAATTTGGGACTTGAGAAATCGAAGGCATATTGCCAGAGCTTGGGAGGCACAAAACATAAACTGCCGCAATAATAAGCCATGAGACGCGTAGAATTGGCGCTGCACTCTCTTTCGATTTGAGAGCTCTACTTCTTCACCTGGTTTGTCGATTCCCATCCCAAAAGCTAACGTAGCTACAACTACTTGAACCTACGAGTGGCAGAGAACAATGAGAATAGTATCAGTAATGAACAAGCCCATGTTTGAAATGAAAATTTCATTCATTTTTACTTGGTGTATCCTGGCCTCAAGTACTTTTGTCATTCAATCATTCATTCCGCTAATGATAAGAACTAGAAATGGAGGCACGAACCAACCTGATCCTGCAAGAACGCCAAGTGCACAGCTTTTCGAGCAGCATGGCCCATCCCACCGTGATAGCACTTGCATGTGACCCCCGGAAAACACTCGACAATGGCGGCACTGACTTCTTCCGATTCCTTCTTGGTCATGACGTAGACAATAGTGCTGCCAGTGGACGAGGAAAGCTGCCACCTTTCGAACGTATGCCAACACAGAAGAAGGGTGTATAAGATGCGAGCAAGCTTTTACTAAATTAAAACAACCTGTAGCTCTCGAATAGTGAAGAAGAGGCAAACACAGATGTATGTCGACGCAATTTAAAGGAAGCTACGAACTTCAGGTCGGCGACTGCAGCTCCACCGCAGCCTCCAATGCCCACTCTCCGGCCAGACGAAGCGCCATTCCCACTGCCGTTCTTCAGCCGCACCGCATACGTGAGATTGGGGCGGTTGAACGACGTCTTGGCAGTGAACGGTTGGCGCAGCTGGAGTGCGGTGGTTATGTCTTCGCAGACCTATCCACACGAAAGCACACATGGTAGAGGAAACAACCACGGGGCCAAACCATAGAGAAGTTTGATAACGAAATTGTATGTTTTAAAATTCAAATAGAGGTTAACTGTAAATCGACGATTGGTCAAGAATGTTCGTATATCATGCCTTTATACCTTCGAGGTGGCGGTGGCTGTGAGCGCCATGATCGGCACATGGGGATGAGTGCCACGCAGGAAAGCGCCAATGCGCCGATAGTCGGGACGAAATTCATGGCCCCATTCGCTGACACTGATACGAGATAATATTTGAAGAGAAGCTTTAAGGTAAAAGAAGTGCAACCGTCGCTCACCTACTGCCTTAAAGGTATCAAACGCGCACTAGAACCCTCTCCTCCTCTGTCCCTAGTCAGTCCGTATATTTCAAGTGTACCAGTGGGCTTCGTCAACAGCGAACATCAAAATGCCGGGCCCTCTGGCGAGTTGAGCCAGCTGGCTGCTCCAGCACACCATTTTCTCGGGCGCTAAGTAAACCAGAGCGAAGTCGCCATTGACCGCTTGCTGAGAAACAGCAATTTAAAAAGAAGAAGCTCAGTAAGGCCTAGCCCTTTTCTCACTTATCGCAAGTAATGCTACGAGATGATACGGGATTTTACTAGGCTTATCATGATGCATATTTACTCACTGAAACACACTAGATGGTAAGAAATGAACAAATAAACTAGCTATCGAGGCGTACTTGTTCAAGTTTATAGTCGCCTGCGTGCGCTCCTCCAAGCATGACTGCCGGTACCCCACTCGACGTCAGCCCAGCAACTTGGTCCTCCATCAAGCTCACGAGCGGGCTTACCACTACACACACCCGGCCAAGTGGCTGACCACTACTTGGGTTATATCGCTCCTCTGAGTGAGCCCATGCGGCGGGTACTTGGTAGCAGAGGCTCTTCCCACTGCCAGTGGCCATCAGGACGAGCGCGTCTCGACCAGACACCACGGCCTCGCACACTTCCTGCTGATGTGAGCGAAAGGCATCGTAGCCCCAGTAGCGCAGTAGTGTATCGCTGAGGCTCATGTGCGACTAGGGAGCCAATTTCTATGAACCCATCGGTTGCAGTAAAAGTTGAAGGGCGTGAAGGCGCCAACTACTTATTTGACAGGAACCACGAAGATTCTTCTTCCTGCTCATTTATTTTGAAAATCATCATTCACAAGAAAGTTCAGGTGCTCGCGCGATGCACGGTTTCGGAGCAACAAGTCCAGGTACCCGCGCGATGCACGGTTTCGAAGCAATGTGTTTGCTGTGGAGAAGTACGTGCGTGTTCTTAGCACCTCAGTGCGCGGCCTTGAGATGCCTGTGGATGAGTGCACTTACGGTGCCCATGGTGCGCGTCCCTTCTAGTACCCGTGGTCCGCGTCCCTTCTAGTGCTTTTCTTTACTGCGCATGTACAACAAATCTGTGCTACAGTCTAGTCTAGTCTAGTTAATACTCTCCCAAAAACAAAGAAAGGCAAGTACACAGCAATCACAGAGGCACATAAAGAATGCACTTGAGCTGCACATGCGCCTGCAAATTCGCTCCCGAAGTGCTACAGTACTTTACAGTAGGTCAAGTAGTCTAGGTACAAAAAAAACGACGACCACGAACGAACCACGGTCGATTTTCTATTTAGTACATAGGATGACTTCACATGACAACAGCTCCCTGTATACCTGGACTGCTGATATTTTTACTGATGAATGTACTGTATAAGTACAGTAGTCCCCTTTCGCGATTCTCGGAAGATCATATTCGCCAATTGCAAAGAAAGGGGACTACTTCGTGTCAAATAGAGCCAATTCGGACTTAACCGGAGGCCTGGCTTGGATTGTGCGTTATGGCCATGCCCTTTCGTCGTCAATACTACAGCTTTGGCTGTGTGCGGCATTTCTGGTCCTTGTTTTTGCGCTAAATACCGCATGCGCTCTTGGATCTCGACAATTTTATGTTTAGGACGCGAGGATTTTAGTAGTATACGTGCTTCAGCGACCAAAATAGGAGTGTTGACTGACTCCACTATGCAGAAGTTCCGATTGGACTGGGATATCTTATTAGAGTTGTCTTTGGTTCCGGTGGTATCGACAACTGGGGTATCTTGGTATCGACGTGTCGACGTGTCCGGCGTGCTTTTTCCTTTGTATGTTTGTATGCACTTACTTTTATGCACAGTTCGGCCCCTTGGTTCGGCACACAGCACTGCATTTTTCGTATGCAAATTCTGAGAATTCAGAATGTATTACCCAGGATGCCGCAGATTTTTTGACAAAATTACCTACTGTAGGATGTGGCAGCAATCGTTGACACGACATCTACAAGAGTATACGAATTTTTGCCATCTGTTATTGATTAACTGCACATGTGCACACGTGGCATCGATGTGATAGTAACAGCGTATAGATTGTACATGTGTCATCATCGATGTCATGGTAACAGCGACTAACGCTTTGAATCATTTTTGGATTCAATTATGAGTCGATTATTCTTTACATTAAAGTAAAACTGGCATCATACCTTGAAGTCGCGCTTTA
>Ga0307982_1001012_pt1 | contig 22444 bp, 10 predicted proteins | sample OrgLakmetagen989_FD_201847 | JGI IMG/M metagenome (GOLD analysis project Ga0307982, IMG submission 201847) | Saline water microbial communities from Organic Lake, Antarctica - #989 | ecosystem: Environmental > Aquatic > Non-marine Saline and Alkaline > Saline | place: Antarctica: Organic Lake...
TCCCAATAAAAGATATTGCTGCCGTGTGTCTTAACGTTTCACGAAGCGCGCGAATCAAGCGCTTACTAGTAGCCAGTCAACCCGACATCAAGGAAAGTACAGAATGAAATTTCAGCCTTATGAAGTGGTGTTGGTGTAGTACTACCGATTTGTAACCACATAGCAAGTGTTGGCTTGAACTTCAAGGCTTTCAGCCGAGGCCGAGCTCAGCGAGGAAAGCTTGGTTGCGAAGCATGTTGGCCCGGCGCTGGCGCTCAAATTCGCTCATTTCGGACTCGTCTTCTTCCGTGTCCCACGCCGACGCTTTCTTCTTGCGCCCACGGGGCGCACCCTCGCGCTTGGGCTTTTCTTTCTCGGGGGCTTCTCCGGGCAAGTAGCGGTTCGCCGCGATCCACGCGGTGCGCGCCCGCCCCCCGGGCCCTTCGGTGGCCACCGGCTCCACGTGACCGCTTCGGTGCAGCCCTTGCAGCACGTACCCCAAAGCTGGCGCCACAAACTCGTCCCGCACTTGCCACTCACCCTGCACCACCGCGCCCAGCCACGGCCCCGACGAACCGCGCGCCACCGCGGCCGCGCTGGTGGTGGCCAACTCCGCGGCCGTGCAGTCGTCTTCCAGAAGCTTCTCCAGAAGCTCACGGTCGCGCCCTACCCGAGGTGCAGTAGGATCGGGCTCCGCGGGGGTATAAGCGCCCCCGGCTTCTTCTAACTGCCACCCAATGGGCACTTCAAACTTGCGCGCGTCGGTTTTTAAAGCCAAGCGGCGCTGCAGCTCGGCTTTTATTTCAATCACCGTCATGGGCACTTCAATCTCTACAATAGGGTCTTCTCCCCCGCCTCCTGACCCAGCACCAACACTGTCACCTCCTTCAGCACTGCTAGCGGCAGTAGCACCGCCAGTCTCCGGGCGAGCTGACACTGCTGACACTTTTGCTCGTTTAGAAGAAGGAGGAAGCAAACTCGCAGCCGCGGTGTCGTTCTCGGCGGCGAGAATTTTGGCGATTTCAGCGAGCTGCGCTTCAAATTTCACCGCCAAATAATGGGCTTGCTTGTACGCGTCGGCCTGCTTGTCGTTGTAGATCATGGCGTTGCGCCAAACGAGCCTCACGTCCTGCGCGAAGTCGTTCAAGTGGCGGTAGTGGCCCCCGTGCAGCTTGGCAGTGCAAGTGCTCAAGTCCGAGGGCTGCGACACGAAGTGGCGGTAATTGGCGAACACGTTGCAGTCGACGGGCTTGAGGAAGTACGCTGCGCCCTTCCGGCGCCGCAAGTCGGTCAACATGGCGTCCGCCAAGCTCACCCACCGCAGAGGCTTGGGCTCAAACACGATGGCTTCGCCTATGCTGGAAGGCGGGTAGCCGGCAGCTTCTATGGCGGCCGCCTCGGCGATCGCTGCGTCGGCCACCGCTACGCCAGGCGGCCGGCCATCGCGCGCAAAGACGCCGCCGTGGCGAGGCGTCACCCACTCTTTCATGCCTCCGTCTTCGTACTCCAGCAGGCAAGCTGCTTGCGCGCCCCCACCAGCTTCCACCGAAACGCAGCGGCACGGGTAAAACTGCCGGTCTTCCGGCCACAAAATCCAAGCACGGCAGCCGACCCGCGGGTCCAGAGGCAAGCGCACTCGGTACAGTTCTGGTTTGGCGGCGAGGCGAGCAGCGACACCAGAGGATGATGAAGATGACGATGGAGTTGACGACGACGACGACGACGAAAAGGACGAAGCAGAGGCTGACGATGACGCAGGAGCAGCCGCCGGGACACCTCCCTCGGGTGTGCCTGCAGCCGGAGGCACGTAAGCACCATCCTCGTCGGGCGCAATGTCGTAGATCGTGAGGCCATTCTGGGACACTTGGAGCGCCTCCAGCACGAGCGCCCGCAAAGCCGCTTCCGTGCGCAGCCAATGGCGGCCCGGCAAGTCCCTGGCTGCGAGAGCGTCTCCTGTCAAGCTCGCCACGCGTCGCCTCAAGCGCCCTTGCCGAAACGCGGACCCCAGCACTTGCCTTGCTGAGACCTCGGTGATGCCCTGGGCTGCCATGCGCTCCGGTTGCAGGCGCTGCATTTCGCGCACCGTCTCGCACAGCGTGCTCCCACTCCATCCCCGCAATCGCCGCACTTCGCTTCCACCGGAGGCTTCACTACCACTGCCCGGTGGTGCTGCTGCTGCTGCTGCTGCCGCGCTACCGCTACCACCTGCCGCAACGGCTGCCCCGGCATTTGCGCCACTGCTGCTACTGGCAGGGCCCAAAGCAATGGATTCGAGGTGCTGCAGGGCCATGACCGCCACGTCCGAGAGCCGCAAGCTGGTTTCCGTGTAATTGACGCGCTGCCGCCGCCGGGCTCCCTCAGGTAAGGCAAGGGAGCTGTTCGAGCCAATGGCGGAGCCTCCGGTGGCACCTTGGTCGTCGTCGTCCTCGGAAGACTCGTCTTCGCCGACCAGCAACGCGTAAGCGGCGTCTTCCTGCTCCCAGCGCTTGGCATCGGCTGCTGCTTGAGCTTCGAAGCGAGCCTTTTCGGGGGCGCTGAGTGCTTCGTAAGCTTCTCCAACGGCTTTGGAGACGGCTGCGTTGTCGTACCTGGAGCCGCCGCCTTTGCGAGCAGCTGCCACGAGAGTAGGGTCCCGCAAGAAGTCAAAGTCGACGTCAGCTTTCAGGCCGGCTAAATCTGGAAGCGCCGCCACCGCTGCCGCCGCCGCCGCAGCACTCGAGCTTGCACCATGACTCGTCGTAGGGGCGTTGTTATCGTCACTGGTAGGGGGTGCAGGGTCAGTCTCCATCGCCACACCTCCCGATGGCGAGGATGACACTACAGAGTCGGGCGCTTTGGCAAGAGGGTAGTAGTCGCAAATCAGCGACACAGAGCGTGCAGCTACAGAAATAACGCCGCCATTGGCTGCCTCTGCTGGCGCGTCTCCTGCTGCTGCTGTCTTTTTCTTCTCCGCTGCCACGAGAGCAGCAGCGTCGGCAAAACGACTCGGGTCGTGGGATTCCAGGTACCTCTGAACTTCGTTGCGTGACCGCAGTTGCGCCCCGTCAGGAGCGTAGTAGTAGATGTCCACTTTGGCGGTGTGGCCAGGGGGCACTTTCCGAAGTCGCACTTCCCGGTGCCATCCTTGCCGAGGCTTGTGGGCTAGCGGTGCTCCCAGAGTGGCCAGCGCAGCCTCCGGGCGGTGCTCGAGCCCAAAGAAGTACTGCGCTGACCGCGGCGGCCGAGGTGGGCGCAGCGTGGCCGCATCTACAGGGGCGGTGGTGCCTGCGGACACCTGATCGGATGGCGAGGGCGTGGCATTTGCCGCATCATTGGAGCCGTTGGTGGCACCATTCGTGCTGCTGCCAACCGCTCCAAGGTTGCTGTGAGCAGCAGCCCCCTCGTCAGCAGGAGTAGCAGCAGCAGCACTTGAATCAGTGTTCGAGGCCGCGCTGCTCGTGGGCGGCAGCGACCACACCATCGGCTTGATGAGGTGGCCAGGCACGCCATTTTCGCTGTCGCCGTCGTCGTATGCGATGCTGTACGTTACTGCTTGCCCGTTCGCTCCATTTCCACTCCCACCGCTAGCTGCTGCCGAAGAAACGGCAGTGATGGTGCCTTCGAAGTACTCCCGGTGCGGGTTGTTCTCAAACAGCGCTGCGACGCGCTGCCCGACTGTATAAGGCTGGCCTTCGCCGGCAGCACCATGCACCCACATTTTCGTTGGAGCAGCGGTGCTGTTGTTGGCGCCGTGAGAATTATCTCCCCTGTTTCCAGCAGAACTCTCAGCACCAAGTGAAGGCGCATTGGCATCTCCAGGAGATTGGACACCAGCATCAAGGTTGGCCAAGGAAGGGGGCGCAAACTGCCAAGAAGGCCAATGAAAGGCGCGGCGGCGGTAGCGGGCGTTGAGCAGCTCTTCTTGCTGGGCTGCGAGCTGCTCCGCTGCGATCGACTCTTGCGAGCGAAAGCGCAACAACTTTTCCGACGCTTCCTCGTCGAGGCCACTGCTGTCAGCAACGTCGCTGCTGCTGCTTGCCTTAACGAGTTTCCCTCTCTTCACGAGGTTGTCGAGGGCGGGGCGGAGGTAGAGCGCCACCGCGTGCCGGTCTCGCTTGAGAGGGCCGCTCGCAAGCAACTTACGAACGGCGCTGGCTTGCACAGACACGTCGCGCTGCTCTTCGGCCTCGCGCTCGCTTTCGAGCTCAATCACCGCCTGCGAAGGGGTGAAGGGAGATGCCAAACAAGGTGTGAAAATAAACATAAGCAAAATAAAGGGTAAAGGCCGAACCCCCAAGCGGCTTCTAGAAGGAGGAAAAATAAAAGTAATTATCAACATGTTCCCATGAGAGCTCAGAAACTGCATACCTTGTGGGCATGTCGAATCACAAGCTCTAGGCCTTTCTTGGCCGCGGCCTCCATCGCTGCCACTTCAGCCGCTTCTCGAGCCATGGCTGCGCGGTCCGTCTTGGAGACTACCGCCGCCCGCCGCATTTTGCCCTTTTTCAACGCTTCCCAGCACTCGTCTTCTCCCAAGCACCTCAACATGAACGGCCCTGGCGGCTTTCCGTTGCTGCTCTTGTTGAGCCCACTCCCAGCCTGTGCCTTGCTTCCAGGGGGTGAAGCACCTGTGGCAGCCGCTGCAGCACCAGTAGGCAAAGCCGCCAACCACAGAGTGGGCTTCGAGGCTTTGTTCGGCGGCCGCCACCCCACGAGGAAGCCGTCGGCGAGGTTGGCGTCGTTGTCCGAGCTCTGCGCATCCAGGCTCGCTCGCACGCGCGCGCCCAGCCAATGGTGGCCCTGCACCTGCCACGGCGGACCACCACCACCGCTGCTGCTGGCCCCACCTTCGCCTTCCAGGCACGCGCGCCGGGCATCTTCAGCCCACGTAAACACCGCAGACAGGCCAGCCAGGGGATCCGGCCGCTGATTGGCCGCCGCCGCCAACGACGATGCTAGCTCGCGGCCCTTTCGGGAGGGTCGCCCAGGTCCTGGCGAAGTAGTAGGAGGTGGTGCTGGCGGAACTTCATTAGCACCCCCTTCAGCAGCGTCGCCATCAGCTTCTTCAGCTTCTTCTGCAGCGGCTGCAGCCGCTGCTGCTTCTTCGCGCCGCCGCTTCCGCTCTTGGCGCGATTCTGAGGACGCTGCCGCAGCCGCCATCGCTGCGGCCGTCTCAGAGTTCGGAATGCCACCAGAGCGCGTCACCGAAGCAACACCACCTGCGCTCACTGTGCCCTCCATTGTATACACGCCGTAAACACACTTGCCCTCGCCGTGCAGGAGCCAGCCGCTGGCGCCACCCTCTAAAGGCTCGAAGGACAGCGTTACTTGATCAGCGATATCTGGCTTCCCTTGTTCTTGCAGGGTGCCTAAGTATACTCCGCTCAGTGGGCCATTACAAGCACCAAACATAGAGCCCTGTTGGGGATTGAAAAAATAAAGAAGGACATTAGAAAGAAACAAGTGTAGTTATTGCACGCATCTTGGGGGATCCAGGAACGCAACGGAAAAGCGGTACGACTAGAGTGAACACAAGCCTTCAAGATTTAAATAACGCACGAGATGAAATCAAAAATAGGAACAAGATAAATTCGAGAGGGAAAAGCTAGGGTTTGATGCCATTATGCTGCGCACCTCGCATTCAAAGGCAAACTTTTTGGCGTTCTCAGGCGCGTTTCCAGTGCCCCAGAAGCCCCAGAAGCGTTTTGGCCCAATAGACCACGACACGAGCCCCTCAAAAGTTGCCAGGGCCTGAGAATAAGCACCACGAAGCAACACGCCTTGTTAATGTTGATAGCTACTGTGCTCGAAAGCCTTTAAAAGCCTTGGTACTGTAAACTAAAAAGTACGTCGTTGGAATCGAATGTTGTATCGTCCCAAGACCCTCGCTGAAAATTCATTATGAGGCAAAAATGATCGCAGCCGGTACGCACATCTTTTCCATTTGAAGCCTCAATCTTTGCTTTTTTCGTTGAGCTCCTTCCGCTTCCACTAGGCGAACCCGGAGGCCATGCTTGTTTTGTCCCTCGTGCTTCTCTCGACGGCAGCGACGCCTGTAGACAGAACGGAATGTTATTAGATGGCAACACCAATACCGAGCCAAGACACAAGGCACCAAGGCGCTTACTTTGTCATTACTATGTGCATCTACGGGCTTGGCCGAGCGGGCGGGTCGCCCCTGGGGAGGTGCAACTGGAGGAGGGGCTTCGTTTCCATTCGAGGCTTTCAGGTTGCTCTTCGCAAGGGACATCATCTCGCGAATCGACATTATTCAGGAACTCGTCAACACGAACGATTAAAGCACGCCACCTCAGATTCTTCTCACACGAAAGGATTCGGTTCGCCTCAACCCTGCCTCACGAAGCCCGCCTTGCAAGCGCCCTCGTCGACGATACACGATTTGTTCGTGGAATCCAGTGATGAGGATGAATATCGAAATGAGAGGAGCGCGCCGAAACACAAAATTTAGAAAACTCTGAACCCTAGAATATCTCTTTTTCGTGCTGGGTGCGGTGCTGGAAGCAAGCTGGAAGCTTACATGAGCTACTGCAAGAGATACCCGCCGAGAGATTCTAACCAGTGAGAGGAGCGAGCTATTCATATTAGATTAAAATGAGACTAAATGTTTCAGTGTATTCGATAAAATCTAAATTCCAAGCAATGTACCAGTACCTCTGTAGCTAGGAAATCACAAGGACGAGATGCCTACGACACAACACCTACCCGAATGGGCTCAGGACAATTTCGACACAGCCCCTGAAGGCGACGATGAAGCCCATTCTGACACGTCAGTTGAATCTGAAGGACATACTGAGCGATGTTCTTACGGGCTAGGGCTCAAACTGTTCCAATCAGTTGAAGTTGCTACGATTGTTTCCGCGGCAATTCTAGCATTTGCCAATGCATTCTTGTTGGTGACTAGCACTAGTGCGGCTAGGAGTTTAATCTTGAGGCTTTACGTTATTAGTTTGTGCCTCATCGTAGGCTCTTCCGAGCTGAATATTTCATCAGTTATCCAAGAACTTGCTCTTCTTGAAAATTGGTTCTGTCGTGGGCTGAGCTACGGGTTTGTGGCAATGCTTACACTGTCCATCGACGAGAACGACATACGGTCTAGAGGCGGGCAGTTCGAATTGGTTGAGGTCACAGAATTTTACAGCGCTATATTTTTGTTCATATGCGGGCTCATTTACTGCGGCATGGGCATCACTTGCCGCAAGCAAGTCAAAGAATTGATGCTACTTGAGCAAAAGCTTTCGACCGATGTATCACCCGAGCTTCGGGCTCCTTTTGGGCGCAGAGGTATTAGATAAGGCGCCTTCGATTCGAAGTGACCTGAATGGCCTTCTTTATATTATCGTATCTTATAAATTTTGATAGGCACGTCTCAAAATGCCTGATGATAGAAAAGCTAATAAGCAGAAAATACAACTGCGCGAAAAGCGGCCACATGTAGGTACGTAAGTAGATGGACATATAACTATGTAACATATAACAATGTATCTCAGAACTATAAACTAGCAGCTGGCCAGCTCGAGAAACCAGGACATGGGCACCCTTCTTCTTATATATTACATGCGTCTTTATGATTCGAATGCCTTAAGAAAATTGACAATAATCTATTTTTGGCTATGTTTGTTTCTAAAATTTCTAAGCGTAAGCGGTAAGCGAATTTAAAGGTTCAAACTAAGCCACAACTACATTATTACATACAGCACAAAGGAACTACACCCCTGGCTGTACCCATGAGGTTTCACCCGTGGCGTTGTTGTACCAGTAAGGGCCATCGCCGTCATCTGTTTCTTCCCACTCGCTGCCCAGCGCTGCGGTCAACGGCGACACCACTGATTCGGCTCCATACGCGTCACTGCTCTCTGCCCAGGCCTCGTATTCACCCCCGTAGCCAGCTCCTCCTGCTTCTGCGTTTGCGCCGTTGTCGATGGCCAAGGGCATCGCGCCATCCGGCCGCTCGTAGGTAGACCCACCCGTGGCTGTGTTATAGTAGGCCGGGTTCCCCTCTTCGTCTTGGACTTCTTCCCAGGCGCCATCCCGTGGGCTCGGCGGGCGTTCGTTGCCGCCGCCGTCGTCGTTGTCACGAGGGCTCGGCGGCCGCGCCCGCTGCGTAGGCGAGGATACTACAGAGTGATGCTGCATTGATGCGTCGCCACTGGTCATGGTGCGAGGGTCTTGCCACGACGATTCGCCCGTGTGCACGTTGTAAAAGTACACTTTCCCGCCGTCGTCCTGGCATTCTTCCCACACCGACGACGCATGGCTCAGGGCGATACTGGGCGCGGAGAGCACGCTTCCGTCGTCGACTGCCTCGTTGCCCCCTCCTTCGCTTCCTTCGTTCCAATTGCCACCTTCCCAACCACTGTTGTCACCGTTCCAGCCACTCTCCCAGCCGCCCTCGTCGCCTTCCCAGCCACCGTTGCTGTCACCCTCCCAGGCGTCTCCTTCTCCGCCAATCGCTGCCCATTCCTCGGCTTCAGCCACCGCGGCGGGGGCCTCCCATTGGCTGGTGCCGGTGATGGCGTTGTAGTAGAAAGTGCGCCCACTCGGGTCCTGGCACACCTCCCATTCTTCGACATCTGGAGGCAAGGAGCCCCCCTCGCCCCCCCATGCCCACGCCTCAGTAGCTGCTTCTTGCTTTGCGCCCTTGCCGGAGGCGTTGCTCTTCCCCGTCGCGGGCTCTGTGCCGAGCCCTTCCGCCAGCACGATGTCGTTTTCGTCGGGCGGTTGCTCCCAGGTCGTTTCGCCGGTCTCGTTGCAGTACCAGTACGGCTTCCCGCCTTCGTCATACTCGTCCGGCTCCACTTTCTCCCAGAGCCAAACCGCGAGGCCAAGGTCCACCAGCTGCGCGCGCTCGTCGACGGTGCGCACTTCGGGCAGCTCCACCACCGGCTGCGCAGCGAGGGCCTTGAGGCCCTTAGGCTCGAAACGCGCTCGCAGCGCCAGCCCGCGCACCCAAGTCGCAATCTTGCGGCTCGCTGCGTGGCCTGACGGGGTGTCAAATTCAGCGTAGCGGCGCTCCTTTTCAGCAGCCTGCGCGGCGCCTTGCTTGACCCCGTAGTCGCGCACCAGCTCGAAGACGTCGTAGCCGTCGGCCACCAGCTCCGGCCGGCAAGTGTCCAAGAAGTAGTTGAAGTTGTCGAGCAGCTTTTCTTCGCTGGGAGTGGCCAACACCCCTTGCACGTAGGCATCGGTTGCGCCTGGGTAATCGCGAAAGGCGAGCTGCAGGCACAGGGCGTAGTTGTGCCAGGCTGGGCCGCGCTCTTTCTTCGAAGCTGTCACCGTCTTGAGACGGTAGTAGCCCACTTTCGCGAGGTTGTACTTTTTGTTGGCCCTGCCGTTGCGCCCCGGCTTCCCCACTGCATTCGCAACGTGAGCGCGCTCCAAGTAGAAGTTGATGGTCTCCCAATCCTCTTCTTGGGTCACCGCCAAATAGATGGCGTACGAAAAGAGAATCACCGCGTTGTCAGGGCCACGGTACTGCATCATTTCCAGCGCCCGCGCGTAAAGCAAGCGCGCGTGGTCGTAGTTTTGCGCCCACACGTGCTGAAAGAGGGCGTAATTGGCGACGGCCGCCATGGCATCGGGGTTCTGCAAGTAGCCCGCTTCGCCGCTGCTCATCAACCGCTGGCCCTTCATCACGTCCTGGAAAGCCACCCGCACGGTGCGCGCGCGCCACATGCGCTGGAACTGAACCGCCGAGTCCCTCTCGGCAAGGGTGTAGCCCAAGCGCTGCATCTCCGCCAGCTCGGTGCGAATGCGTAGGTCGTCTTCGGCCCACGCCACGGGCTGCTCCCAGCTCCCCGCAAACGTGATGCGGTGCGCGTAAAACAACACGTCGGTACTGCCCGCCAGCCTGTACTCGTTGAACATGCGGTAGCTTCGAATCGGCGCCGGCGGTCCCCGTCCCATGCGCTCTTCTAAAATGGCTTCGTCGATTAACTTCTGCCAATCTTCGAACCGCATCTTCTTGCCCAGCGCGTTTTGGGCCTTGAATTTCCGCACTTGCTTCCGGAACTGGTACCCACTCCAGAGCCGCTGCACCAGGAGCGCGAAGTACCGCATGTGCCGCCGCCACCACAGGCCCTCGTACTCGAAGGTGTGGTACTGGTAGCGCGCCACCTTACCGCGCCACACCCGCTGCAGCTCGGTGGCCGCCCAGTCCTCCAGGGCGTCCCGGGCGTCCCGCCGGGCCTTGAGCCGCTGCCGGTACAGCCGCTGCAGCTTGCGGGCCGCGTTGCGCTCCGCCCGCTTTTGGCCCACGTGCTTGCGGGCTTGCCGGCGGCGCCACCCAGCTTGCAGCTTGATGGCAGCAATGCGCTCTTCCCGGAGCCGCAGCGCGTCGGCTTTTTCGGCGGCCACGAAGGCGCGGTACTCTCGGGTGCCCACGACCTCGTCTCCGCTGGCCGACGCCCCCGCCACCTTCGCTTTGAACGGCCTTTCTTCGCGGCCGTCCCGCAGAGCAACGACGTCATCCGCGGCAATTTCGGGGGGGCGGTGGCGGATTTCGCCCGTGTTCTTGTTCACGAAGTACGTGGCTTGCGCGTCCTCGTCCCACGCCTCCTCCCATGCTTCGAACTTGGCCACAATCGACTCGTCCCAATTCGGAGGCATGGCCCGGTCCGGTTCGTTGAAGTCTGGCTCGAAAATACCGAGCGCCTGGGGCGCCAAGGTGTCGAGCAAGTAGTCCACCACCTTCATTTGCCCGTGCATCCGGGCCACCCCCAGGGGAGTCAGCTCGGCCCAATTGCGCCGCCCAAACGGGGCCTCGTACTCGATCAACAGCTGCATGGTCGGCACGTGCCCCAGCCGCGCGCACACGTGGGCCGGCTGGTCGCCGTCTTCGTTCTGCGCGGCCACCTCCGCCCCGTTGCTCAAGAGCTTCTGCACGCACGCCAAGCTGCGGTCCGCCAGTTCGCGCGCCATTTCGGCGGCATGCGTCGCCACGTCCGAGCCGTCGCGCAAGGCCTCCGCGGCATGGCGGAGGGCCTCCGCCTTCTCCGCGCGCTCGTTGAGCTGGTTCAAGGCCGCCATGTCGCGCCCCCTGTACTCTTCCCGCGCCTGCACCACCATTTCCGACGGGGTCAGCACTTCCACCAGCGCCTGCGGCAGTTGCTGCGGCAGGGCCTGCAATGCACCCCCTCGCCCGCGCCTCCCCTTGTTCGCGATGGCTTTGCGGCGCGTGTCTCCTGCAGCGACCGCGTCTTGGGCTTGCAGCAACAAAGTGCCTTCCAACTTGCGCGCTTTCGCGTCTGCCTCGGCAAACATCGCCACTCGGCTCTTCGCGGCGAGGGCTGCTTCCACTGCCTCCGTGTTGTATTTGGCTGCCGAGCGCACCGCAATGTGCAGAGCCGTGTCGCCATCAGCGTCACTCGCCTGTGGATCCGAGTCACCCACCAGCAAGTTCTCTAAGCTCGCCAAAGCAGCTCGTTCCGCAGCGATGTGCAGCGCGGTGCGACCCTCTGCGTCCCGACAGTCGACAGAAGCCCCCCACTCCAGCAAGCAGTCAATCATGGCCGGTTCGTTCGCGCTGGCCGCGTACATGAGTGGCGTGAAGCCTTCGTCGTCCTGCACATCAGCCCACGCCCCCGCGCCCAAGAGCGCACTGCACATGGCGGCATTGGCGCGGCCAACGGCTTCGTGCAGCGGCGTAACTCCGTCCGCACCTGCTTCGTCGGGAGCCGCGCCGCGGTCCAGCAAGGTTTGCACAGCCCCCAGTCGGTCGTGCACCACGGCTACTTGCAGAGGCGTCGCGCCTTCGAAGTCACGGGCGCCGAGGTTGGCCTCGCGGTCTAACAGATGACCCAGCAGCGCGGCTCGCCCCAGCTTGGCGGCGAGCAACAGGGGGGTGTTGCCCTCGAAGTCCGGCGACTCGATGTACGAGCCATGGTCCATCAAATAGGTTGCCACGTCATCGCGCGCGGGCTTCACCGAGGACAGCGACAAGTGTAAGGGGGTTAACCCCTGGCCGTTGTAGCCGTTGGGGTCCATGTGGTGCGAGAGGCACAGCTTGAGGGTGCGCTTGGCTGCGCCGAACGCCGAGCGATGCAGCGCCGTGTTGCCGTGCTCGTCGGCTTCTCCACCAATGGACGCGCTCCCGAAAGTGTCGAAGTACCACTTCAGGCGGTCGTACAAGTTTTCCTCGGCCGACCGCAGCAGGTCGATGACGCGTAAACCCACGAGCTTGCGGCGCGCCGTGAACCCCCGGTAGCACGCCTGGACCCGCGTCGCCAGATGGTGGCGCCACTGCAGCATCCAGGCTTCTTTGCGACCCAGGTACCCGCGCCAGCAGCGTTGCAGCAGGAGCACGGCGTTGGTCAAGTTGAGCGTGACGAACCACTGCTTATGGGCTCGGTTGCGGCGATACGTCATCTGCAAGAAGGTCGCTGCTTCACGCCGCTCGAGAGCAGCTTCGGCTCGGCGTTGCAGCTCTGCATCAACCTTGGCCTTCCAATCGTGCACGATGCCGAGAAGGAAGCGCTTGTTCATTTTCCGGCCCATGGCCTTGACTGCCTTGGCGGTGGTCGAGTAGCGATGCAGTCCGTCGAAGCAGCGCTTCACAGTGCGGCTCTTGCTGAGGCTGAGCATCGTGTTGGCCTTGTTGTCGAGCTGCCCCAGCTGCGCTTTCAGCTGCTTCGCCCGGCGCTGCGCAACCTGGCTCAAGCACAAGAGCTGAATGCGAATTACGGCGTTGTGCCGTCTTCTCAACGAAGCAGCAGCGCGGCGGCCCGCGCGGCCTCGGCACAGCGCACACAGCGTCATGGCAGCCCAGCGCTTTTCGGCTTGGTGGATCCGCACGTAATCCCGCCAGCGGCCTAGTAGTGCTACCTTGCCGTTGTGCCCAATGCGCCTCGCTAAGCACTTCTCCTTCGCTGTTCGATGAGCCCGGCCTCGCCAAGCCAAAAGGCAAGCATGCGCTACTCGGTGCACGATGCGCCGCATCAGCACTGCAGACTTGGCAGCCGCTCGCTCTTGCTCTAAGCGGTACGCAATGGCGGTGCGGCGACCCACCATCCCCCTGTAAACGGCCTGGGCTTTCATCGCCAGGAGTCTCACGTGCTTGGCGTCGCTGGCAGCGACTCGCCACTCCAACACGAGCGCTTTGAGGAAGCGCCGCACCCCACCGAGGGAGCACTTGCGAATGGCCACTTCGCTCGCCCAGCACTTCGTGACCAGCCGCAGGAGTCGCAGCTGCGCCCGGCGGTAGCGTCGCTCGACCTCAAAGTCGGCTGCACCTCGCCGCGTGTCGGCTCCGCGCTCGGCCGCGCGGTGAGCGGCCATTTCCCGCTGCTTGTGCACCTTGCGCGCCCGCGCTAATTGGCGCTCTGCTTCGGCAGCTTGCCCCGCTCGTTTCTTGGCATCGCCCATGGCCTCCTCGGCCGCTTTTTCTGCATTGGCCGCACGAAGCACGTCCAGCTCGGCGGTCGCTGTTGCTTGGGCATTGCGCTGGTCGCGGCGTTTGCGAAACGATGCCTGCAGCACCATGGCCGCTTGCACTTTGAACTGGTCCAAATCTTTGCGCCATCCTCCTGCGAGCGAAGTCGCCGCCGCTTGAGCCGCGTCGTGTCGCGTGGAGAGCTGGCCGCACCACAGGCCAAAACAGCGCAAAGCTGCAGCTGACTTCACCGTCAAAGCCCGCGCGAGCTTGTCCGCCTGTAAATCCACTCGGCTGCGCTTCCTTCGAGCTGCTGCGGCGAGAGCTTTCGGGTCGCCATCTCCCCCCAGCGTGCGAGACCCCATGATTTGCGCCCACACCGCCTCGCGCCGCGCCTCAATGCTCGCCTTCTGGGCTACCAGCTCGCGGCACGCAGCCTTTTGCCTTGCTTCGTCCGCTTTTCCCAGCATCAGCCGCGTGCGGAGTTGCCCTAGCCCGGTCGCCAGCGCAAGCACCGCCTCGGCATCCAGCTTGGAAGCATTGCGCGAGTTGCCACTGCTGTCGCCTGACGCTTCGCGAGTTAGGTGCGCAGACACCGCCTCGAAGCGGCGCTGATCGGCCAACAAACTGAGCGACGATTTGGACATTTCACGGTTGGCCGCTACGATTTGTGCCTGCAAGTCTTCAATGACCGCGTCGTCTTGCAAGGTTTCTTGCATTTGCTCGAGCATGTGCATCGTGCCGCCATTCTCTTCCTTGCCCTCTTTGCCTTCTGCCACTAGCTCCGCAGGCGCGCCTCGAAGCGTCTCCACCATAACTTGCAACAAATTGTGCACCGGCAGCGCGAGCGCAGCACTCGGAGGAGGCGGCCACGGCTGCTGGGGGCCTGCACCTCCTGCTGGTGGGTCACGCGGTGCTGGCTGCGACACCAACAACTCCAGCAATGCGCCCGCGCCATCTTTCGCTTTGGGTAAAAGCACGTCTACTACATATCGGCTCAGTCGCTTCGCTTCGCCCGGCTTGTGGTCGCCCTGAAACGCTTGCGTCATCAGAGCTTTGGCGACGCTTTCTAGGGCTGCAGGGCTGAGGCAAGGCTGCATCGCGCCGTCGCGTGGACTCGCTGGATGAGGGCGAATCAGAAGATCACCCGGCCGCCGCAACAAGCCTCCGCTCCCAACCAGCCCAGTGCGGCTTGAATTGAGCTGCCCCACCGCCCCGGAAGCTGCGAGCACTCCTGCGGCACGAGACGACAGCACTCGGGTTTTCAGCGCACTCAGCCGCAAGCCAAAGAGAGCTTGCGTGACGTGGCGAGCGTGCAAGAAGAACACGAAGTGGTCGTCGGTGTAGAGCTCCCGCAAGAAGGACGCAAATAGCTCCACTTCCAGCACGGGCCCGCTGTTGCCGTTGATCCCAGCCACACCTTCGTCGTTGTCTGCGTCGTCGTCTGTTTGCGGGTTGTAGGTTTGGCCTTTTTCAGCAGCTGCTGCAGCACGAGCAGCGCGTCTTGCCGCGTTCACTTTCTTGGCCTCAACCAAAGCTTCATTTTGCTTGAGGGCATCTTCCAGTGTGACCAAGAGCTCGAGGCAGGCTAGGCGCACGAGAGCGCGCACGCCGTGGCGCCGCTCGAAGAACGAATGCACGAAGAGGGGCAGCGGCGGCAGCTCCGTGTGAGGCGGCGGCGCGCAGCGAGTAGAGCCATCGAGGGGGAAAGCTTCTCCAGGGCCTAAGCCATCGCGCCCCCGCAACGCCTCTTGCTCTGCACGCAGCGCCGCGCCTTTCTTCATCAACACCGATTGGCCGTCGTAATGCAAAAACTGCTTCTCCAACGCATTGCGCTCCAGTTTCACGCGCGCTGGCACGTGTTTGGTCGCTTTCTCGCCCGTCGGGATCGCATCGGGGTGCTCGGCCTCCTTGGCTACGTCGTAAATGTCTTCGATCACTTGCAGCAGCCACGACAGCGACTTCACTTTCACTTCGCTGCCGGAGTGGTGGTGGTTCACGCCGCTAGTAGATGCCATGCCCCAGGTTGACCCTGCACCCTTTGACGATGCACTAAGAGCAGTAGTCGCACTTGTCGTGGACCCGTCATCAAGCTTGGCAGCAGCCCAAAAGCGCACGTAACGGCCTGCAAGGTGCTGAAAATCGGGCTTGGCCTCCTCCGCTTTTAAAGCCAGCCTAGCACTGGTCGCTACTTGACCAGCAGAAGGCACTGCTATCAAGCCAGTGCGCTCGTTGCTACCACTGGCAGCACTATCAGCAATTCGCGCGCGGCTGCCACTGCTAGCATTGCTTTTGGTAGTGGCAGCCAAAGCAAGCGAACGCCGCTTTTTATGATCCATTTTTGAGTCCGAAGCCTCCAAGGAGGTGCGCCCGATGAGGTCGCGCCCTCTCCTGCGGTCCCGTGGCCCACTCTTCTGACTCGTTGCGTCCAGACTTTGCGACGACAATGGTCGCGCAGGTAAGCTTTCATTCGCAGCATAGGTATCGTTCATCAAGGGAGGAGCCACATCTGAATGCTGGTATAGACTCGGCGTCTCAGCGCTACCGTCGCGGTGGAAAAACATATCGCCGTCGTGGCTGCCCGCATTCGCGCGAACTGCATGCCTCACGCTCCCACGCCGCCGGTCTCCACGGCTGCCACCCATGCGCGAAGACCGGGGCGACTGCTCATTCGCAGAGAATGTTTCTGGACGCGGTGACGCCGAAGGCAGTGAGTCCCAGTCGCTGATTGCTTCGCCTAGCCCAAACCCAACGCTGCCTTCAAAACCTGCACCCTCGCCGCCACTTGTGGTAGCCCCTACTAGGGCAGTCTGGTCTGCAGCTTGCATAGCGAGGGCACGCTCATGTTCTTCGTCTTTTGCTTTCGTATCAGCCGCAATTCGGTCCATCTTTTCGCCGATGTACAAGAACTTGTCAAGATAGGGTAACATCATTTGCTTTTCAATCAACGTAGCTGGGTCCCACCGCTCCACCTCGGGCTCTAGTGTCAACTCTGGCCTCTTTCCACGAGCGCTACTCGCTCGCGAGCTTTCAGCAGTGCCTTTGCGCTTGTGCTTCCGTGGTCGTGGAGTGGTCGCCTCGAAGGTGCCACTTTGAACACTTCCAGGTCGTGAGTCACCGCTTGGCGCTAACCCACTGAGCGGTCGAGGTGTCACATCGTCATAGTCACCCATCGCTAGCGGTGTGCCAGTACGGCCTACACCAAGGCGCGGCAATGCATCTGGATCACCTGTTTGCCGCGGCGTCATAGTGGCGCCGGCTGCGCTAGTCTCGGTGTATGCTGCTTGCCGTTTCTGGGCAAGCGCCCGCTTCACACGGTTCGTGGATCGAGCAGTAGCCATTTGCGAAGCTGTTGGAGCATAGGCATCTTCTAGGGCCTTTTTAGGCGCCTTAGCTAGGGACGTGCTTGCCTTATTCAACCGAGCGGTCTTAGCAGCCGCGGCCTCTGCTCCAACACGGGCACCAGGTGTGGTCTTCTCCAAGGATGCCCACATGCCCTCCAGCTTATCCCAGTCTAGAGGCGGCTCACGGCTACCCCGGCGGTGAAGCTCCATTATCGCTTCGACTTCAAATACAGGCTAACAATACGTCCAATTTATATGAGGCTTGTAGTCATGTTATTGCCATGGTGATATTAGCACCATGGCCGTTGTTTCGTTGTTCCGTTGAATCGGCACCGGTCAGTTGGTGCTGATCCAGGGGGGCGAAAAACATTTCTTTGTTTTTTTTTGTGTTGTTGTGTTTGTTGGTTGTTGAATTAATTTGTTGATGTTGATTTTAGGATGAGTTGCCGAGGGGCTAGTCAGCAGACGGTGCTAGAATGACCAGGGAGGCGCGGGGCAGTATAGTTTTAGGCCGGGTGCATTTCGAACCAAAAGAAGTTTTGCTCTGATCCGGAAGGAGAAGGGAGCAAGCTAGATCTTAAAAGGATTTCTAGCTAGGACTATCAATAGGGACTGTAGCTCATATCTTAGACATCATTACTTTATCGCAGAGCGAAAAAGTAGTCGCCATGCAGATCACTTCTAGGATGTTAGCTTTATTCGTCGTAGAGTATTTTGTAGCTCGCACACAAGCGTTTCAGCTGAGTAACGGACACTTAACCCGCCCAATTTATCTCTCTCGTTTACCCGAGCTCCAAGCTGAAGATGCAGGAAGCAAAAGCACTGAGCTAGTACAAGGACGACAAGCTGCAACACCTCAAGAAGACCAAAAAACTTCGAATTCAAAGTTTAAAAAGGTATTCAAACAGCGCCGGTGGGCTTCGTATCCTCCGAAGGGCGTTGAGAAGCGAGCAGTTGCGTGGATACAAAATAATCAACAAGATGCTTCGACTTATGACTGGTACGACTACTAGCTAGCTACTTTTGTTTTTGGCCCGGCATCAAGGTCACTTGTATGCCTATCCTAACACATTTTGCATGATGTATAACGTGCATCAGGAATGGCGTGTTTTACTTGTGCGAGCGCGGTGGCCTGCGCAATGAGGTGCTTAAGCTATTCGATTTGATGCTGAAATCTCCGGCAGAGCCTGATGGAGCCTCATTTGGACACGTAATTTCAAGTGCAGCGAAAAGGTAATAATATTTTTCTATTTACGCATACTTCTTGCCTCACTTTCGTGGTTACGTTTTCTGGTCATGCTCGCGATTTCTGCAGTGGCAATTTGGCATTGGCGCTGGACTTTTTAGCTCAAATGGAAACGATTGGCCTGAGCCCAAACCTGAAACTGTGGACGACTGTGCTACGGGCAGCGTCAAAGACTCGCTCCCAGCCCGACGCCCAGGTTGCGCTCGCGTCCTTTGAGCACTTCCAACGGCAGAACCCAACTTTGCAGCTCGATCTCGTCGGGTACAACACTTTGGTGGGCTTGTATGCTAAATTAGGGGACGTGCACGGTGCCTTGGCTCTGCTTCAAACGATGAAGTTAAGTGCGGCGAAGAGTAGGAGGTGGAATGCAGTGGCTAGTGGAGATTCAATAGAGGCAAAGTCAGCCGTTGGTAGCACTGCCCCGACGGTGATAACTTACAACGCAGTGATGAATGGCATGAAAGCGGCCTCAGACTGGGTTGGTATCGTGCGGCTGTACCGCAGTATGGTCTACGAGAAGAGTGGCGGCGCCAAACCGGACGCTTACATTTACGGCCTAGTGTTGCTGGCCCAGTCTGAGCTTGGTCGATGGGAAGATGCGCTGCACACGCACGACGAAATGCGCAGCGCCAGCGTGCTCCCCAATGACGTCACTTATGGCCTGGTGCTTAGCGCCTGCGCGAGGCTGGCAGACGTGGATCGAGCGTGCAACCTCTTGCGTGAGATGAGCGCTGTAGCAGGCCTTTCGCCTGGAGTGCGTCACTACACTGCTGCCATCAGCGCTTGTCGACCCTCTGGAGACTGGCGTGTGGCAAAGGAATTGTTCAAAGAGTTTCAGCTTCAGCAACAAGCTGGAGCTGCTGCCACCTGCACTGAATCTGAAAATAAAGTAGATGAATCAACACTGTTGCCACCATTGCCGCAAGCAAAAACGCCAAGGCAGGATGGTGGTGCCAAGACTTCTGAGAGTAAGACTCTGACCAAAGGCTCAAATTCAGCTCGAGCAAATCAACGTCGCCAGTCGAGCACCGGTCCGAATGTGATCACGTTCACGGCCGCCATTTCCACGTGCATCAAGTTTGCTGAGCTTCGATGGGCCAATGAGCTGTTGCGTGACATGACTCGCCAAGGCGTGCTCCCTAACCGCTACACTTACAACTGCCTCTTGCGGGTCTGTGCTGAGGACGCGAAGCGCACTGGTGACTTGACGACGACGCTCGCCGTGTACTGTGAAATGACGACACCGCTTCCGAGTATTCCCAGAGAGGAGCAGGCTGCAACCACCACGGTTGAGGCAAACCAAGTAGAAGACGTGGCTTCGTTGTCGCACGCAGGTCGGCCAGCTTATTCACCGGACACGTACACTTTCGGCGCACTTTTGACCGCCTGTCACCGCACGGGCAATGCTACACAAGCAGAGCACTTTCTCTTCAACGTCATGCCTCGCGCCAAGGTAGCACCGCTAGAACAACACGTCAATGCAGCCCTGGGAGCCTGCGCCAAGAGCAGCAGTGGCAACAGCGACGAAGTCGCTCGATTTGTGTTACGCGTGCTGCAGTGGGTAGACGTCACGCCTGGCCAAGCTCTCTCGACTGGTTCTGCACTCTATGCCGTGGCTGCACTTGCCACTCACTGCCAAAGCTCCTCCTCCAACGAGGCTGCCGCTGCGCTTGAGCTCATGCGGCGGCAAGTGAAAGTCGCCGGCGGCGTGGTGTTTACGCAACGGTTTTACGCGCTCATGGTGCGAGCTTTAGCGCGGAGTGGGTCGGTCGACTTGGCTGCGAGTTTGTTGCTCGAGGCCGAAGAGAAAGGCCACCGCCCCGACGAGAGCACCTACGTCGACGTGGTGACCGCCTGCGAGCGGAACGGGCAGTGGCGCAAGGCGGTTGCGATCATGGAGGACATGCGGCGGCGAAACTACAGCTTTTACAGCAACCCGCTGCTGGACAGTTTGTTCAAGCGGCTGGTGCACACTTGGTCGTCGGTGACGAAAACCGACTACAACCCGTTTACTGAGGAGCAGATCGGCCCACTTTGATGAGGCGTTGCTTCTGGATTGATGCAGCAATGTAACGGTCTAGGGCATATAAGTACATCGATTTTTGGTGACTTAAAACGCAGAAGCAGGGACCAGAAGAGGGTTTCGTTTCGGCCATACTAGAAATTACTAGCCACACAAGGAAAGTTTTATTGTTTTTTTGGAAAGAATCGCAATAAAGAGAAAAGAGCCAACAACGGACAGCAAAGAGCAACTTGGGAACTAGGCAGGTAGCAGTTAGCAGGTAGCATACCAAAATCCTTCACCCTTCCCAAGTTCCCAATTAGATCCCCTGAACTAAACGGTTAAATGGAATTTCGTAAGTGCCCTAGAGCCCGGAACTAACTTATCGAGGATCAGCAGCTAACAGATGGAGCACTGAACGTTAAATGAAGATAAAATGTAATACCTTAGTGCCTTTTGATCCCTGCGCCTCGGAGCTCGAAACAAAGGCACACGCGGGGATGAACGACCAAGCCCAGTAATCCCACAGGCACCATATCGCACATCTCAGTAATTGGCCGCATGTGATTAGCCTTACTCCGAATCGGGCTGTGTAGTAGACCTCAGCCACGACCGCACTTCATTGAACCCTTTCGGGAAGAGCGGTGTTGCAGCTGTGCTGTTGAGGCCCGGGTGCACGTAGACTTCTTCGCCCTGTTTCCAGTTGGCTGGAGCCACCACTTGGTGGAACAGCGACAACTGCATGGTGTCCACAGCACGCAGCGTTTCGTAGAAATTGCGCCCAGTGCTCGCAGGGTACTGTGCGAGGTGCCGGATTCGCCGGTCAATGTCAACGGTGAAAGTTGACGTCGCCGGTCGCAAGTTTCGCTTAGCGTTCACGAAATTGGGCTTCACGAGGTTCAAAATGCGGCTGATTTCAGCGTTGTGATCAGCGATTATGGGGAACCAAACCACACACTCCTGCAACTCTTGAATGTCTTCGATCCATTTGCGAATATTATCTTTGGTGTCTACGCAGAGCGCAATCACCTTGCACTCACGCGCTTCGAAATCTTCTTTCAATTTCGACAGCATGCCAATTTCAGTGGTTGCCACTGGATCGAAACCGAACAGGAAGGTGACAATGACCTGTATTCAGAAGAGTATTGCGAATGAGCTAACTGTCAGCAGTTCTACATGAGCAGTATAACTTGAGATTGCACACCACAAAGGAACCGTCGATGATTTCATGCGAATTGAACATGCCAACGGTTGAATCGGACGTGATGTTGGGCATTTCATCGCCAATCTGTGATTGTATATAATGATAGATATGAGACTTCAGATGCTTTTAAGGGTCAAAGGCAAGTTTCTAGACCTGCAAAGTTGGCACAGCAAGGGACACGTCGACTTCATCCTTCTCGGACTTTTTTTTCTTTCCACCACCGCCTTTCAACGACATCTCTTGGCGCTTGTTCAAAATACGGCCTCCTCTTGCAAAGCCGGCCGTTCTCCGCGTATCTGACTTATGGTTTTAGTTGCGAACTAAAGGTTCATGGCGACTGTGTACACTCAAAAACAAATACTCGGGTTCCACCCCTACCTAATACGACCACTATGGATCTGCTATGTGATTTCTTCAAACTTTCGTTATAATCCTTCTCCTTATCAACAAAGAAAGTTCAAGCTTTCACTCGTTAAATGTCTTCAGGAGAGCTGCCGATGTTAAGTGCTTGTATAGGGCTCTAGCAAAATGCCCAGGCACCTAAACTAGCCAGCTTGCTTGGCTACAGATACTACTTAGTACTTACAGAAGCGTGGCATACTCAGCCAGTTGAGCGTTGGTGCAAGCTTGGTTGGTGTTACCAGGGGACACATTTATATGGTGTCCCCTGGTGTTACTGTAGGTTTGTCTAATATATAGACTTGGTACTTTCGGAACAGAATCGCATACTGGATGGATCCAATTTCAGAACGAAGTTGAAAATGTTCACCGGCACCTGCTCCCGTGAACATTTAAAACCCGTGCGTTGATTGGTGCTCATCATCAAGAGTTTCAGGTTCCGAAAGTTTCTAATTCTGAGCTTTCGATCGTTTTTTTTTCTCTGGTGCGCTGCGCCTCTCAACTTCGAGTTAACTTTTCGAAGGGTTCCTCGGCGTCTCTGGCTCTGGCCTTTTCTGAGCCCTTCCCCCCGAGGGGGGACTGGCCATTTGCATGCGCTTTTGAAACCCAATGATCAACAACTGTACAAATTTTGAGGGCAATCGATTACCCTTATGACCATCTTATTTTTCCAAGTATTTTCGATAGACAAACCTACAGTAGGGAAACAGTCGAAACCAAAAAGCCACTATATCAATACCAGTCCTTCCGCCGGGGGAGGCGCGAAAAATTGGTGCCCGAACCAAAAAAATGAGATGAAACGAAACCCCGGTTTTGGGGGGCTCCGTTTTTCCTGAGCCCCCCCCCGAGGGGGGACTGGATTTAGTAACTAACAGAAACTCGAACTCGAACTCGAACTAATACA
>Ga0307982_1001013_pt1 | contig 22434 bp, 6 predicted proteins | sample OrgLakmetagen989_FD_201847 | JGI IMG/M metagenome (GOLD analysis project Ga0307982, IMG submission 201847) | Saline water microbial communities from Organic Lake, Antarctica - #989 | ecosystem: Environmental > Aquatic > Non-marine Saline and Alkaline > Saline | place: Antarctica: Organic Lake...
AGCACCTCAAGCATGGAGCGGGGCAACAGGGGGTCCCTGCCGCCCAGGGTGCCTGGCGAGACCAGCCCCCGAGATGCACTGTCTCCATCCACTGGACGCGGATCCCCTCCCATGCGGTCCAACCGCTGCCGCAGCCACACTGTGTCAGGCCACGCCTCGAACTTGAGGGCGGGGGCCGCCCTGCACACCTCCAAGTCGCCTGATGTGCGCAGCATGAATCGGCCGACAGGCGCCATCTCAGCAGCCAACGTGGACGGCTTCGGCAGTGTGGTGGGCTTGGGTGTGTCATCCCCTGGTACCTCCCCCCTCAGCCCCGTGGACGGCATGACTGAGTTCCACCTGGAGGAGGACGAAGAGGAGGTGCGGGACATGCCGCGTGGTGTACCCATGGTGGGAGTGCAACACTCCTCCCCTGTGGGCTCCTTCTCGGCGCGGCATGAGGGGCGAGAGAGCCCCATTCTGGGCGAGGCGCCTGGCCCCAGGGGCAGCAAGGGGGGGGTGCCCCCGCGCCTAGCATCTCTGCGTGGCCACCACAACAGCTCATCCTCCCCGCGAATGCTGGAGAGTCCTCGAAACAAGCAGTCCATCGGGGCATCCATCTCGGCTTCAAACTCCGTGCGGCGGCTGGACTTGGGCTCTGATGCATCCCCCGGGGAGGGCGTGACGCGCTCTGAGCAAGCCACACCCCGCGGCATGGATGACAATATTGTGGGACGCACTCGTCCCCGGCCCCAGCGCGCTGGACACAGCCGAGCAGTGTCTGTGGGCCGAGCAGGGTTCTCCCGCCCCACTACTGTGGGCGGGCAGCGAGGGGTGCTTGGCGGTGGTGCTGCCGCATCGGGTGCTGGTGCCGTCTCGTACGAAGCGGACATCGTCATTCCCCGAGGTCGTGCTGCCAGCACTGCGAGCCGCCCCACAGCCAAGCGTGCGTCCAAGCGTGTCGCCTCTGTACAAAGTGCCGAGGGCGAAGCTGCTGCCGCTGCTGCCAAACGGCATTTACGCAAGCTACGGCAACGGCAGCTGTCGCTCATCCAGGGGCACGAAGGTGTGGACAGCTCTGTGGCGGAGGCGCTGCTGGACCAGAAGCGCTTCGCTTTCCACGCAGCCCGTGCGGAGATGATTGTGGAGGACATTCAACTGCTGGGTGACGACGAAGAGGAAGACGGCAGATACCAGTCCAACATGCAGGCGCCCGATGACATGGGCAGTCCTGCACCGTTTCGCCACCAACGAAGTGACGGCCATGTGTCTGGCGCTCGCCGCCCTGTCAAGTCCAGCTCCACCTTCGCGTCCACCATGGACGCGTCGCAGCTGGCGACACACCTTGCTGCAGCGCAGGCCCTCATGCAGAAAGAGCACAGTGGGGATGGCAGCTTCGGCCCCAAGCCCAGCAGCTCCACGCCACAGCACAACCTGACAAGCGGCTACGGCGGCTCCATCGGGGGCCGCAGCCCACCAGCAGCTCGAGGACGTGCCCAGAGCGGGAGCGTCACACCAGGCGGCGGCATCCCCCGCAGCGGCGGCAACAGGGGGCGCACCACCTCGGAGGCAGAGCATGGCACCAGTGTGCCTGCCTCCAAGGACCGCTCGCTAACCGGAACCAGCAGCGGCGCTGGTGCCGGGCACAACCGCCGCCGCAGCGATGCTAGTGTGTACAGCAACGTTGACGTGCTGGAGGAGGGCGAGGTGGGCCCCTCGCGAGGCTTGCGGGAGGTGCTGGAGGCAGGCGGCGCAGGCGCAGACTTCGCCACCATTGACTCCGGCACGCCCAAGGCTGACAGCGCGCCGCGCGATGAAGATGACTTCGTAGATGACATCACCACAATCCCCAAGACCCCCGGGAAGACAGGGCGTGGCCGTCTGAACAGCTCCACCAGCGAAAGAGCACGGGACCGGCGTAGCAGCAACGTGACCACTACTGAGCCGCAGGCTGTCACAGACACCAACATGGATGACATGTTGGGGGTGGGAGTTGGGCCCTCTTCTCCTTATAGGGGGGGGGTTCCTGTCTCCGTAATGTCAGATGAGGGCAAGGCTGCACGTATGTCCAGCAACATCTCGGAATCTGCATCTGCCCACTACGGTGGTGGCGGTGGCGGTGGGAGTAAAGGATTCCGTCATGTGGGCAGCATGCAGAGCATGGGCACCACCCCTGGCCTGGGGCAGGGGACCGTGGCTGCAGGTGGCTCACTCACCAAGCAGGGCACGTGGGCCAACATGCGCTCGCAGCATTCACCCAACAGCGGGGAGGACAGTGTGGGGCAGCTGCCCACACAGCGCCCCCGCTTGGCGTCGCAGTACTCGGAGACTACCCGCACCTCCACCTCCCTGTCCCAGGCTCTCCCCGTGCACAACATCTCGGACCTGGGCGTGAAGTCGCCTGCAGCAGGGGTGCAGCCGCTGCACGGCAGGGGCATGGCCACGCCGCAGTCATCGGTGCAGGGGCACGCAATTCTTGGGGCAAGCGGTTTCTTCAGCCCCGCCTCCACTGGGGGGCACGGCACCCCCGCCTCCTCGGGGGGGGACTCAGGGCACAACAGCCAGCGCTCCACCATGAGCCGGCACGAGTCAGAGCGCCGACAGAAGTCCCTGCAGCGCTACAACGACTTCGTGATGGTGAATGTGAAAGTAGACGCCTCCAGTGCCACAGGCGCCTCCCAGAAGCGTGTCATCTTCAGGGCCCGTGACAACGGCGGTTTCTCACTTGCTGGTGCTGCCCGCACCAAGCCGGACATGTTTGCCGGCGTCAGCGACGAGGCATTAGTCACAGGTGATGACTCCGAGGTGGAGTCTGTGTCCTCTGACATGGACGCCAAGGGCGGCATCCCCGCTGGCAGCCCCAAGCCCACACCACTCACAGTGGGCAGCTCCCACAGCAGTCTCGCTAGTGGGGGGAAGACCGGCTCCTTTAAACTCACCACTGCGGCGTCGTTTGCAGGAGCTGCTGCACACAGCGCGTTGTCCGAGGGCAGCTCCTCCGACAGTGACAGCGAGGACAGCGACGATGATTACGCCGGCATCACTGAGCTGGATGACTCAGAGATCACAGACGCCCTAGATGAGCTGGCAGATGGGAAGCAGCAGGCACCTGGTGCCGACGAAGACGAGGAGCTGCAGCTGTTCACCCCGGAGGAGGAGGCAGGCTGGGCAGGCAAGCGCTTCCATTTGCGTGCAGAGCCGCCCCGGCAATTCCAGGCGCCCAACTGGGCACACATGAACGCCAAGGCACTAGCAAGTGACACCAGCAGCGTGCGCATGCTTTCTCGTCGCAACCAGGAGAAGGGCAGGCTTGCACGGCAATCCCGCTCCTCAGAAGAGCTGGAGATGAGCGGGGAAGCCCCCGCCTCCCCTGGGGTGAGCACCAAGCTGCGCCTGACATCCAGCAGTGCCGAGGAGCCCGAAGAAGTGAACTTCGAGCCGGTGCAGCTGGACGATGCCGGGAACCCAGCAGTCACCCTGTGCAGCAGCATGCCCCTGTCAGCCGCGGCGGCAGAGGAGGGTGGCGTGGACGTGCCCAGCGAGCACATTGTGTTCTCTCCTGCAGGTAGAAACGTGGATATGGGCGTGCTGTTTGGCGTTGCTATGCTCAAGGGCCAGCGGGTGACCATGGAGGACCGATACATCGCCGTGCCCGACATCAAGGCACTGCCTCTCACCTCGGCCCGCAGCGCTCCGGAGGGCGCCAACCACGGCTTCTACGCGGTGTGTGATGGGCATAATGGCGACACCACTGCGGAGATGGTGGCCCAGTTGCTGGCTGGCAGCATCGCCTCCCAGAGCTCCCTTGCCAGCGACCCCGTGCGCGCACTCAGCGACGCCTTCCTGGCGACCGACTCCTCGGTGCTGGACCAGCAGGAGGAGAGCGGGCAGTACAGCGGCAGTACTGCTGTGTCAGTGCTGGTACGCAAAAGTGCCGGTACACAACGTCCCATGCTGTATTGCGCAAATGTGGGCGACTCACGTGCGGTCATGTGTCGCGCAGGGCAGGTGGTGCCGCTGTCGGATGACCACACCTGCCAACGCGAGGATGAAAAGATGCGCCTGCTGGATGCAGGTGCGTACGTCACCAAGGGCCGCCTCATGGGTGTGCTGGCCGTGTCGCGAGCCTTTGGCGATGCAGAGCACAAGAACATCAAGGAGGTCTGCTGGGGGCAAAGCTTCACGGGGGAGACGCTGCTGGCTGAGCCAGAAGTGTACAAAGAGCCCGTTTCCCCGCAAGACGAGTTCATCGTGCTGGCTTGTGATGGTGTGTATGATGTCATGACATCGCAACAGGTTGTGTCCTATGTGCGGCGGCGCCTGCTGCAGCACGGGGATGTGCAGATGGCAGCCCAGGAGCTTGTGGCCAAGGCAGTTCATCTCGCTAGCGTGGACAATTGCACAGCGATGGTCATCGCACTGAATCAGTCTCAAAAGGAGAGCTGAAGTGTTTGAATTGAACTTGATTTATCTCAGGGATGCCGACACGCCGTGTCAAGACGTAACACTAGTTTCGAGACTGCTCGTGAAGCAGTGTCCTGGGGGGGCATGTGAAACCAGATTTATTTTCAAACTTGAGTGCCTCAAAAATGGCAGGCAGTTTCTCAGCAACCAACACGACTGTACATGTTTTGCGGGAGGAATCTCAACCATCACTGCACTTAGCAGAGGCTCTCGTAGTTGCTGGGGTGTCAAGCATCAAATTCCGCAATGGCTGCTCCAGGTGATAACACAGGGCTCTCAAGACGCCAGCAGCGCGAGCAGCAGCTGAGTGAGATCCTTGCTACAACTATTACAGATGCAGATCTCTTGAGGCAGTCACACGTGCAGCAAGTCCTGGCGAGGGTGAGTCGCAGACAACAGTCTTGCCACGCTTCCAAACACTTGCTCAAGCTTCGTTTCTGCAGAGGCGCGCCGAGCGGGCTGCCTCAAAAGGTGGTTACAAACCGGATTGGGCGGCTCATGACGCTGCTTTGCTAGCTAGGGAGGAAGAAGAGCAATATGAAGCAGAGCGGAAGGCCCGCAGAGAACGTCGCAGGCGAAGACGAGAAGAGCGAGACGCACAACGGCGCCACCGCTCCCGCCGCAGACACAGAAGTTCCAGCCGCAGTCGGAGTCGCAGCTGCAGTCCCCCCGTGGACCGTCGCCGGGACGCGAGGCATGTGTCCCGCAGTCGCAGCCGCAGCCCCCCCATGGACCGTCGCCGGGACGCGAGGCATGTGTCCCGCAGTCGCAGTCGCAGCCGCAGCCCCCCCATGGACCGTCGCCGGGACGCGAGGCATGTGTCCCGCAGTCGCAGTCGCAGCCGCAGCCCCCCCATGGACCGTCGCCGGGACGCGAGGCATGTGTCCCGCAGTCGCAGTCGCAGCCGCAGCCCCCCCGTGGACACGCTGGCCGGAGGAAGCGCAGCAGCTGCCAGTGGTCGGAACAATGAGCGGCGCCCTGCACCTACAGCCCGCGTGGATCCAAATGATCGGTGGGAAAGCCGCGATCAGCAATGAGCAGCGTGCGGCTGGCAAGATTTCGCTGCTGCGTCTTCGGAGAACCCACGCGCTTTCCCGGCATTGATTCAGGGGGGCAACGCCAATGGTGCCAAAAGGCCGGCTTCCTACAATGTGCCCCGAGCTTTGTTTGGGTTGATGCCGCTAAAGAATACATTACACACACAATATACTAGAATCAAATTGGTGCCCTGATATCCACTGCTTGGTTCTGTGGATTCGTGCCTGCTGTGAGTGGTCAGCCATGGACGCCAAGCATTTGCACAGTAAATTTGAAAAGCTCGGGCTGGCACTGCAGTTCACATGGTGCGTTCTTTCGACTCATGTGAGTAAAATACAATACAAAAGCATGCTTTTCCAGGCTCGAGCAATGTGTAAAGGCTCTCTTGAGTGCCGGAACAAGCACCCAGTGAGTTAACATTGTGTTTTCATCCCGTAACGCCACTGAAACACCTCACTCGCATGCAACAGTCAATTGTTTGACAGCGCTCTTCAACAAGCTCTGCTTCATGATATATGCCACTGGAATGATGCATTTGTTGATCCAAGTGTGTGTCAACAAGAGCAGGGGCGGATACAAAACAAGCAGGTGCTGCAGGTGAGCATCACGCAAGTTCTCTTGAGGACCCTACACGCATTTCGTCGATATGCCAAGTGCAGGTCATAGACGTGAATAACATTGGTGCCAAAGCAGCAGAGCAGCAAAGTGATACGTTCAAAAGGTGCCTTCGCCTCACTTTGACTGATGGACGCACTTGCGTGAATGCCTTCGAGTGAGGTCACACCCTGCTGCAGCGGCGTGCAGCAGCCACTTTGACAGGTCTCGCTTTTGCGCAGGTACGGTCGCGTTGATGGCTTGGCTGCAGATATGCCCCTGGGCAGTAAGCTGATGCTGCAGAACGTGGATGTGCGGCGTGGCCTCCTGCTGTTGCACAACGCCAACGCGTTGCTGCTGGGAGGCAGTGTGGCGGCGCTCACTACCCGGCAAGCACAGCTGGCCACAAAGCACAGAAATCGGGAGGCTGCTGTGGACAAGCTAAGGAAGCGAAGTGTCGCTGGTGCCGCTGCTGCAGCTGCTGTTGCCATGTCACCCCCGCGAGCTGCTGCAGCTGCCTGCACTGGCAGCCGCGCCGCGGCGCCGGCGCCAGCGCAGGCATCCACTGCAGCTGCCAGCTCCGCTTCCCTGGATGCAGACATTGCAGCTGCAGAAGCTGTACAGCATAGTGCACCACAAACTGATGACAACGCACTGCTGGCCGCCTTGCTGGCAGAGGAGGAGGCGTGCGGGTGGAGCGGGGAAGCAGGTGGACTAAGCCCTCCTGCACATGCCTCGCCTGCTGGCGACTGGGATGACGCAGAGCTCGAGGCAGCCATTCTTGCAGCAGAACGGCAACAGCAGCAGCAGCAGCAGCAGCAGCAGCAGCAGCAGGCCGCCGGAGGGGGCGATGACGACGGCGGGGCGGCATCTGACTCCAGCGACACCTTCTCTCCGCCCGCCCGGCGCAGCAAGCAGCCCAGCAGAAGCAGCTCCGCCTCGGCAGCAGGCAGCGCAGTGTCGTGGCAGTCGCCTGAAGTGATGGATGTGTTCTCCAGTCCTGAACACAGCGCCAAGAAGGCGCCACTGGGAGATGTGCTGACTGTCACCGACGCAGGCGGGCAAGCTGTGCAGGTCAGGCGGCAGGCCGTCAGCACCGCAGCGGGCACAGGCGTGGATACTCTCACACAGGTGCTGGACTTGACTGCTCGATTGGATGCAGTGGCAGCTGCTGGTGGTGCGCGTGGCTTCGAGTATGGCGACGACAGTGACCCTGAGACCGGCGCAGCTGGCAAGCAGGGCAGGACACGGACACGTGCAGTGGTGGATGTCACATGCAGCGACTCAGATAGCAGTCAGCAAGCCAGTCCACAAAGGCGCAGTGCGCCTGCCGCAGCTCTGCTCGACAGCAGTGTCAGCAGCAAAAGCACTCCATCTGCTTCACAGCAGTCCAGCGCGCCAAGCTCGACTGCAGTGGGGGCTGCGGCAGCGCCAGGTGCCGCGGGCAGCAGTGGATGGGGAGAGCCGCAGCGCTTCCACACCAGCCGGGAAGCACCAGCTGGTCTGCAGTCTGTTTCTGCTCTCATCGGTCGCGGCTCTGCACGGCTAGGCAACACTGTCATGGCACGCTGTATCTGTCGCGATGTGGTCGGGAGTCTAGAGTACCAGTGCCAGTATAAGCTGCAGCTGCTATTGGCAGACCTGACGGGCTCACTGCAAGTGGTTGTGGCCCCTGCACTCATCCAGCGCTGCATCGGTGCCACGCCCCAGGCCTTGAGTGCTGCCTTGGCGGACAAGAGTGCCCCGGGCAAGGCCAAGCGACGCAATGCAAAGGACAGGGTGAGGCAGCTGGCCACCAACCTCTCCCGGTTCGTCGGCTGGGCGCACTTGCAGCGATCTGAGGTGGGCGCGGGGGTCTGGGTGGTGCAAGATCTCACTGTCTGCTTCAATGCCGAGTTGGCTGAACTGTCCAAGGCACGGTGAAGTGCTGACGTGGCCACCTGCACCCATGGGCACCCCGGAGTGGGCCAAGCCAGCTTGTCAGAAAACGAGTCATGTGAATTGTTTGAATACATGCGCAGTGCACAGCAAAAGGTCTACCTGGGATCGACACGCCCCACCGCATGCGTCCCGGCTGAGGTCGTGGCGTCAGGCAGAGCCGAGAGTGAAGGCTGCACGCTCCGCCCAGCGCTGCTCCTGTGTGGCAATCCACTCTTTCTGGGACGAGAGTACCCTGTGCCGAATCACGGCAGCAGCCACCACAACACACAGCGCCAGCGCCCATGTGGGGAAAATCGCGAAGCTCCAGGTTGACCACCACAGCGTGTCGCTGTGCTTGGGGGCAAGGCCGGCGGCCAAGGCTTCGTCTTGGGCGACTTTGCGGTACAGGAGCAGCAGCGCTGACAGTAAAAGTCCGCATAGGAGAACGCTGCCGACGATGGTGAAAATGATGACACTCTGCCAGGCCTGGTCATACCTGTCTTGCAGGGCAGTCCGGGCCGGCGGCGAGGCATGTGTGGATCGTGCAACAGCCCGTCGCTCGCGCAGGCCTCCAGTGGTGTCGTCTGTGGGCAGCTCCCCCCCGGCTTGGTGGGCCAGGAGGCCCCGTGCCGAGGCGTCCGCCCTTGGAGCCGCCCCGCGGGCAGCGAGCACGGGCCCTGGTGGCTGTACAGACGTGATGAGGGCAGTGGTGCCACCACATAGCACTGTGGCAGTGATGAGGCCTGCTGCGAGCCACACAGGCATAAACACCATTTCCAGGGAGATGTCGGCGCCATCCAGGCGCAGGGCCGACAGCGTCAGCGTCAGCAACAGCGGCACTGCCAGGGGGCAGCACACAACGTTGTACAGCATGCGCACTAAGGCGCTTGTGCGGCCCCAGGTGCTCCCGATGATGTTTGGCCACACCAGCGCCGCCAGCAGCACAAATACTGCAGGGGCCATGGCGAACCGCCAGCTCACGCCGCCGGCGCCCTGTGCTTGCCACGCCAGGACAAATGGCGAGACGAAGAACACGGTGACTGTGCCAGCAGCCAGTGCCCACACAGTGTATTGGCGGTGTCGTTGCACGGCCGCCACCAGCCACCACATGGCCATGCCCCACACCGTGAAGCGGCGCTCCACATCCCCCTGTGGCAGCCACATGAAGTGCCACGCCAGCTCCTCGCGGGTCATGGATGTCACCAAGCTATCCATATCTGCGCCATACACGGGCAACACGGTTGCCCCCGGCCGTCGGGAGGTGAGCAAGCCGGCGCTGTATAGAGCAGACCTCGCCCGCTCCGTACGGACTCGTGTGACTATAGCCAGCACGCCGATGGCCACCACAAGCGCACAAGCCAAAATGAGCACTGTGAAGATGCTGGTGTAGCTGCACTGTATGCTGTTGTCCATGCGCAGGCCCAGCAGCAGGAAGAACAGTGTCAAGCCGGTGGGCGGTGCCAGCAGCAGCAGGGAGTGCTGGGAAAAGTCCAGCCAGCCCCGCAGCCACACCGCATCAGGGGTCATGAAAATGAGCCTGAGCCCAATGCTGTTGGCTGTAGCCTGTGCGGGGCGCTGGAAGTCCCACTCACTGGTCTCTTGCCGGTTGGAAGCTTCTGAGACGATGGGCGGAGTGGGCCGCGCAGCTGCATATCCAGCACTCAGAGTTGCTGACACTCGTCGCTTTGCTTCAAGGATCGTCAATAACATGCGGGCATCCAGGTAGCCTGGGACGCTGCCCATTGGCACACTCAAATGCCCCAAGGCTGAGGCCAGCTGCTGCGGCTTGTACTGCTTGTGGGCTTCCAAAGTCTGCAAGGCCAGAGAATACAGGGAATGCTGCAGCCGAGAACGGGATTGAATCGGCTGACATGCTGCCAAATTACTGTCCCCAAGCTCACTGTGCTTGAGCAAGTCAGCATCAGCACCGGACAATGCGACAGCTTGCTGCCATCGGCGGCAAACAGCTTCACACACGACGAGCTCCCGCAGGCCCAGCATGGGCAGCAGCGTGTGGCGACCTGCGTCACTCCCTATCAGGGAGTCCCACACACCAGCATCCTGTATATTCATGCCCAGCTGTTCTCATGCATCTCCTGGAACCTATTCTCACGGCACTTCGCCAACAGCGCAATTAGTGAGAATGGACGAGCACAACAATTCTTGCAGTAGCCTTCGCTTGAATGTGTAGTAGTACTAACTATGCTTGCTGAAAACGTTGACTTCTGAACTGCTGGATTTGTCACTCCCATCAGTAAACTGGTCATATTCTATTCTTGCAGCCGGCCTATCGCCAACTGCCTGCGTCGAGGGAAAATTCGAGCGCCCCCATCCCATCAGGGGTGGATCAGCACGGGACGTTGCTTGGCAGCTGCAGCAGTGCCACGTTGTGGGCTTCTGGATCATTCAGCTTGACTTCATACAAATAATTGAGTGCAGTTTGCACTTCGAAGACTATATCCTTGTCAAAAGAACCGTGTGCGCTGCACAGACTTGCCACCAGCAAGCTTCGCCGTACCCAGGCCAGTGTCCTCGGCGCGACGCCACACCTACTGCGCACAGCACTACTAGGCAGATCACTGCGCCCATACGGCGGGTTGTACTCTAGTGAAACCTCTTGTGTCGTCATCGGCCTGCCCCCTGACAGCGAGAATGGAGCAGAGCCAGGAAGAAGCCAAGCAAAGCGGCAGCTCAGCCAGTGCCGCATCCCGCAGGCCGAGCCAGCTGAAGCACCAACTGTCTACACACAGTCTTGCATCTGCAGCGTACACTACGCGCAGTTCGGGTTCTGGGGAGCATGTTGGCGAGAAGCACGTCCCGAATTTCTATGAAACACAAGCAGTTCGAGCTCGTGTACGTGCCGTTTTTGGAGCCAGTCATGCCAATCTGCCTAACCTTTTGAAACTGTCTACAGGTGCGCATGGCATCCCAGAGTCAACACGGTATCAATGATCACCACACAAACTTTGTCGCCCACGGCAAGGTCTTCATGGTGAGGACGCGAGCATGTGACGGTCGCAGCGACGAACTCTGACTTCTGGCGTTACATTGTGCAGTTTTCGCCAAGGTCTTTGTACCTATTCACCGAGTCTTCAGCTCTTCGACAGGCAATTGTTTGGTTGGTAACATCTCGGTGGTTTGAACGAGCCGTACTGCTGCTTATTGTTGTCAACTCGGTGATTCTAGCTCTGCAAGACTATTCCCCAGGTGCGGTGAACAAGTCTGATTTTTCGCCCAATTCTGAGGCATCTGTCCGCAATAACATCATCGAAGAGACTGAGATCATTTTCACGGTCCTTTTCTCTGTCGAATGCGGTTTGAAAGTCATAGCAATGGGTTTCTGGATGGAGCCAGGCAGCTACTTGCGTGACGGCTGGAATTGGCTGGATTTCATTGTGGTGCTGTCCGGTCTGCTGCAGGTGATTCCCGGTGTGCCCCAATTGACATTCTTGCGCATTTTCCGTGTGCTGCGCCCACTGCGCAGTCTCACTGTGCTGCCTGGTATGCGGGTGCTTGTGTCGTCGTTGCTGGCTGCAATCCCTCAGCTGCTGCAGGTCCTGGCGTTGCTGGGCTTTGCCTTTGGCATTGTGGGCATCTTGGGAGTGCAGCTGTGGTCGGGCCTACTGCATGCTCGCTGCCGCATGACCCCGGGTCCCCTGTCCATTCCTGCGTGGCACCTGCAGCGCCCCGAAGGGGCCACCGCCACGGTGCAGCCCCTGTACTTCGAAGCCATGGCTCGGTTTTACGACCCACCCCGACAGCAGGAAGACGCTGTGCGAGAGCAGCGGCTGTTCTGGATCAGGGCTGCCCAGAACGGCTCCTCCCCGCTGCTGCCAGATGAGACGGCATCCAACCAAGCGGTGGCAAGCTTCGCGCAAGCAGCGCTTCGCGAGCAGCCCCCTGCAGCGGGGGAGCATCCGTGGGAGGTGTGGCGGGACGCAGACAGCCGTCTGGTAGCGCTGGATCTTGACCAAGGGGCGCAATGGGCCTCTGTGAACACATCAGCCGTCATTAACTTTATTGAAACGGATGCTCGGGCGTACTACCTCACGTACCCCCAGGCTGCTGCGTACCTCCAAGCACTTCTGTCCCGGCGTGATGTCTTTCCAAACTGTGGCAACGGTACTGTGGACAGCATAACAGGCGAGGCGTATGGCACGGGGGGCATTCCCGTGTCCCGGGGCTCGTGGAACCAGGCCACCTCCCCGTGGCGAACTGCCCGACAGTGCGTGTGGCCCGTGGACGGCGAGCTGGACTTCGTGTGCGACATGGGCAACGGCGGTCGGGGGGAGTGCAGTGCACCGGGGACGCTGGTGACACCCTTCAACATCACAGCGCTGCAGCAGGAGGACGGACAGGGCGCAGCAGCGGAGAATGTGTCGCCCCTGGGGCGCCATGTGTATGCTGTCTTGATGCCAGGGGACCCCCGGGGTGCTGTGGTGACGCCGCTGGGCACTGCAGGCCAGCGAACCGCCCCGGCACTGCAGGAAGTGGGCCAACGCACCTGCGGCAGCAACTACGACTCGTTTGGCAATGAGCGTTTCAGTGATGCGCGGGTCATGCGGGAGCCCACATTCAGCTCCGACTTCCAGTTCCACCTCACGGGCTTTGACTGGGTGGGCCAGGCGTTCCTGACCATCCTGCAGTGCATCACCCTGGAGGGGTGGAGCACCATCATGTACAATGTGCAGGGGGGCTACGAGCCCACCATTGTGGCTACGGTGTTTGTGCTGATTGTGGTGTTTGGTGGTTTCTTCCTGCTGAACCTCACACTGGCGGTGCTGTGGGAGTCCTTCTCCGCCAAGGATGCCCAGGAGAAGGAGCAGCAGCGACAGCGGCGGCGGCGCCTGGCGGAGATACAGGCCCTGGAGCGGCACGAAGCACAGGTCGAGGAGGAGATACGGTTGGCCGCCAAGGAGGAGCGACGGGCAGCCCGGCGGGCAGCCCGCACTGCCCGCCGTGAGGCCCGGCAGGCAGCTGAGCGAGCTCGGCGCAAGGCGGCCAAAGCAAAGCGCAAAGCCCACAAGCGAAGGAAACGCGCGAAGAAATCACAGGCACGCCGAGAGGCACGGGCGCCTTCCCGGGAAGATCTCTCAGACGTGGACTTGGCCACTTGGCAATTTGACGAGGGCAAAGATGCTGACGGGCCGCAGCCGCTGCCGTCCCCGACAGACCAGCCCACCCAGCCCAGCATCGATTTTGATACAGCACTGCAGCAAAAGGCAGCTGCCGATTTCGATGCAGCTGTCGGTGGCGGTCGGGCGGATGCCGTGGTGGCAGCCCAGGAGCGCCAGGCAGCAGGCAGCGACTTGTCCTCCGAGGGGGGCAGCGACGCATCAGCGGGAGCTCGCAGCGAACAAAGCTGGCTGCAAGACCTCGACGCGTTTGGCTACTTGGCGCAAGATGGGGGCTTGGACATGGAGGGGGACTTCAGCAGTACCTCTGGGGAATCCTGGGCCAGCGACGACTCGGCGTACGGCGGTTTCTCCACCTCCGAGAGCAGCGGCAGCAGCAGCCAGAGCCACAGCGGCAGCTCAAGCGGCGGAAGCGGCGCCACATCGTACTCCTCGGAAGTCAGCCACCAGTACGACCAGGCTGAGGATGACAGTGGCTCCGGCAGTCTGACGCCCTCCCCCGACGGGCACGGGCAAGGCGGCTTCAAGCCAGAGCACAACAAGTCACAGGGCAGTCTTTGGTCCCGCATGGGTGGTAATTCCCCGCGAGCCGCTAAGCCAGGCTCCATTGTGGGCCGTTCGCGCCGGGGCAGTCGGGGGCTGGCCGCAGGCTCCATCGTGGGGAGGCCAACCTCAGGGCGATCGCGGTCGGGATCTAGGGCGGGCAACGGCAAGGCCATTCCCACCAGCAGCACCCGTGTACACACGGAGAACAGCTTGGAGGAGGGTGCTGGGGTCCCCAGGCAGCGCTCAGGGGGGTCCGTGAACCCCGCCTCCCTCAAGCGGGGTGCCTCTGGTCGCAGCCATCGCTCCAAGGGCAGCCATCGCTCCAAGGGCAGCCATCGCCCTCCTTCCCCTGACTCGGCTGGCAGCTCCGCCGACACCATTGATAGCGGCCACAACAGCGGCCCCCAGCGCACTGCCAGCGGGAAGAGCAGCATGGCTGCCGCAGCCCGCACACCCAAGTCCGGCATCCAAGGCGCCATCGCGCGCTCACTGCGCGTGTTTGGGGTTGGCACCAGCACTGCAGCACACGCCAGCAACAAGACCAAGCCTGGATCGCAGCGTGGGCGCCGTGGTAGCATGGACTCTAACCTGGCTACACAGCGCCAGGGGGGGCAGTCCGAGTCGGGTGCCAGAAGCGGCGACGACGCAGGCCACAAAGGCAGCAGCTTCCAGCCGATGACTGTCCATATGGGCGATGCATCACCCAGCAGTGAGCCTGTGGAGATGCAGTCCCCTTTTTCAGCACCAGACGGCTCTGCGGTGCTGGGCTTGCAGCGCTCCCGCAGCGGGCGACAGCGGATCCCCAGCAAGCGCAGTGTGGGCACTGCTGGCACCCAAGGCACACAGGGCACTCGCACAAGCAGCAAAGCAGCGGAGTCTGCAGCTGCTGACCTGCCGCTTGCTCCCCCTGGTATGCTTCGGGACTCCTCTGGGGGGGCGGCTGTGCCCCGGCCCACACTGGACATGGCTGCTCTGCGCACCAACAGCAAACCAGGCAACACCTCAGGCCTGAACACGAGCAATGCAGTGGGTGGACAGTCAGCTGTGCTGCGCAGTGCGATGTCGTTTGGAGACAGCCGGAATAACCTGCGCACCGCATCCCGCTTGGATCTACACGCGGAGGACGGGGGAGATGGGGACCAGGTGTACGAGCTGTCAGGCCTCAGCATCCCAAGGCGACGCAACTCTGTGCGGCGCACAAATTCATCCAACCACCTACAGGGGCGTGGCAGTGCCACAGAAACCCCTGCGCAAGGCGGCACAGGGGTGCCGGAGCAGCCGCTGCCCCGCACTGGCTCCACCCGCCGCCGCCACAGCGCATCGCAGGGTGGAATAGTGGGCCCGCTCACCCGCCGCCCCAGCGCCACCTCCAAGATGTTCTCTGTGTCTATGCGGCTGCTGGGACTGGCGTCACCTGAGGATGACAACAAAACCGTCACGAGCACCTCCGACAGCGCCGGCAGCAGCAGCAGCGACGGAGACGCATCCTTGATGGGCAGCCAGGAAGACATTGCAGCAGCCAAGTCAAAGCACAGTGGCAGCCGCCGTAGCGCTCGGCGCTCGAGATCCCGCGGCAGCCGAGGCACAAACGCCAGCGGGGGCGACAGCCGACGCAGTGTGGGCTCGCGCAGACCCGCAGGGGACAAGGCGCCGCGCCGCAGCCGATCCCGCAGCAGCCGCACCGGAAGCCGCCGTATCGGATCCTCCAAGAACCTCAGAACCACGTCCAAGCTGTCTGTGGGCACAGCGGACTCCGCGAAGTTCACCCGTGCAGCCAGCAGTCCGGCGCTGTCCCCTGGACGCGCTATCTCCCGCACCCACACTGCTGACAGCAAATCAAGCCGAGACTCTGGCCACCGCAGCCGTGCGGGAAACACCAGTGGGGAGGGAAGCGACGAGCTGGACCCCTCCGCCCAGCGCGCAGCAGAGCGCCTGGCCGAGCGCACCGAGGCAGCACGGCGGAACCGGCGGGGCAGCCTGTCCTACCGCCCCCCAGAGCAAGGCTCCAAAAGCAGCGCAGTCATGCCCGCTGAAAGCACGAGCCTGGAAAGACAGCAGCAGCCAGCAGCTGCCAGTACTGGGGGTGGCGGCGGCATTTGGGCCTGGCTGGGCTTTGGACGAAAGAGCTCAGGCCCCGCGGCCGGGGCTGCCCCGGGATCCCCTGCGGCGCCGCTGTATGAGCCACGGCATAATGTGGACAAGGGCACTTCGAAAAGCATCCTCAAGGGAAAACGAGACAGCACTGAGGAGCCCTCCACCAGCATGGTGAGCGTGTACCGACCCTTTGCTGGGGGCGCCAGCGGTGAAGCCAGCCCCAGTGCAGCGCCCGCCCATGTCATTGGCACTAGCCGCAGTATCCTCAAGAGCTCTTCTTCGGGTGGTGCACCAGCCCTTTCGTCCCCCGGCGCCGAATCCCTAGAGTCCAGTCCCCCTAGCTACTCCACACGCCGCGCGTCCAGCGGCCGATTTGTGCCCCCTGCACTGGATATGGCCCACTCTAATCTGCAGGCAGCAGACTCAGCAACCCCCAGCCTTGGGCACTCTACAACAGGCGCGCCCAGCATCGCTGCCTCCATGCCCCAGGGCGTCTCCTCCCTGGCCTCGTACCTGGGGTGGAACGGCTCCGGTGACCAACATGATTCCCTCATGTCCAGCGACCAGGTGCTAGCAGCATCTCTAACTGGTGCCCCACATGCACCAGTGTCCCCTGCAGGCTTGCAGCGCCGGCGCAAGAGCAGTGCCTTGAGTGCAGCCGCCTCCCAGGAGACAGCCCTGCTCTCCCAGTACAAGCTAGCGGAGCAGGCTGCAAATGACGCCGAGGGGGCCTTGTACTCATTTGTGCGCAGTGAGGGCGATGAAGTGCCCCAGCAGTCCTGCTGGCTCAAGTGCAGGATGGCCGTACAGCGGGTCGCCTCCAGCGGCTACTTCAGCGCTTTCGTGATTGTGCTCATCATCGCCAACACCATTGTGCTGGCCCTTGACCAGTATCCCGTCAAAGCACGACTGGATGCCAACCTTGAAATCGCCAACTTTGTGATTTCTCTGTTCTTCGTGGGAGAGATGACGATTAAGCTGGTGGCGCTGGGCCCCAGGGGATACGTGTCTGACTCCTTCAACATCTTCGACGGCGTCATTGTCATCGGCTTCGTGGTGGAGCTAGCCCTGTCACCGCCTGCCTTCATCTCGGAAACCACTGAAGACGACAACGCAGGCGGGGGTATCTCCGTCCTACGCACTTTCCGGCTGTTCCGTGTGTTCAAGCTGGCTCGCTCCTGGACATCTCTGCGAGTGTTGCTGAACGCCATGACGAAGACGCTGAAGGATGTGGCCAACTTCTCGGTGCTGCTGCTGCTGGTGATGTTCATCTTCGCCCTCATGGGCATGCAGCTGTTTGCCCTGCGCTTCCGCTTCGACCCCCAGACGGGGCTGCCCCTGCGGCTGGATGACGACCGGTATTTTGCAGATGATGTGGACGCCCCCCGGTCCAACTTTGACACCTTGCTGTTGGCATTTGTGACTATTTTCCAGGTTCTGTCCGGGGAGGACTGGCCGTCCCTCATGTATTCGGCGTGGCGAGCCACCGGGACAACAGGCGTAGTGTACTTCGTGGGCCTTGTGGTAGTGGGAAACTTCATCCTGTTGAACCTGTTTCTGGCCATTTTGCTTGGTAACTTCGGCGGGGAGGAGCTGTCTGGGCTGTCCGGCAGCGGTGGAGACGAGGAGGAGGAGGACGCCCTGGACGATGAGCATGCATTGTTTATTCAATCAATGACGGGGAGCGCTCCCAAGCCCGCAGGCTCCAAACGCTCCACCCCGCATTTGGCAACACTGGTGACCGCCCGCAACATCATGGTGCTCCGCATGATCACACTGATGAAGCGGAAGGTGTCCCGCCCCGTGGGCAGCACCATCAACACCCTGCGGGATGAGGCGGCTGTGAAGGCCATGAAGGCCTCCCGCATCCAGCACCGCAAGCGACAGGAGGCGTGGGAGCAGCAGCGGGGTGACCTGGTGGCGCGACGGGACCGAGCCATGGTGCGGCTGGCCACCCTGGCTGCCACCCTTGAGGCGTGGCGGGACGACTCCAAGAACGCAAAAGACAAGAAACGTGCCGTGGCAAAGGCTGCCGCACAAGCAAAGGAGGCCGTTGCCAAAGGCGAGCTGCCCTCCGAAATTGCTGAGTACGAGGTGGCGAAGGGGGCAGCCTCGCCCGACAAGCGCAAAGTGCACTCACCGCGCCAAGGCCCCCCACGCAAATCCGTGTTCGCTTCCCCGGGGACCAACTTATTCCGCAAGCGTGCCCGGCGTGCAACCATGTTTGCGCGTGCTGCCACCAAGGCAACGCTGCCTGCGGAAGCAGTTGCAACAGCAGAGCCTGGCACCCCCAAACCGGCCACGACCGGGCGTGCACGCTCCCGCAGTACTGCTATGCTGTCTGGGGATGATCTCGAGAGCAAGGGCATGCGTCGCGTGAACTCCCGCAAGATGTTGCTGCCGCGCACCTCCTCTTTCACTAGCAAGCGCTCAGTTGGCTCGCGCTCCCACAGGGTGGGCGTCACTGAATCGCGTCGGGAGGTGCCCGGGCAGCAGTCTGACCTGCAGCGCATCAAGCGGGTGGGAAGTCGCTCTGCAGGGCATTTGAAGTTCGGCTCCCGCTCCCAGAGCGCCATTGATGCCGAGACGGGGCTGATGCCTGCTGGCAAAAATGCCATGGGGTTACTGTCCCCATCCAGGGCCCGCAAGCGGACTTCACCGGAGGCACGCCGCACGACTAGCGAGGCCTCAATGGGCTCTGCCAGCAGCAAGGGAAGCCGACACAACAGGTCGCGGGGGAAACTGAGCTCCTCCCGCAGCCGGCGCAACATCAGTGCCTCGGGGTTAGCCTCTACCTCCCGACACCGCGATGACTGGCGGAAGAAAGTCGGAGCACCCCCCGTGATGGCCATGGTGGACTCCCCTGGGGGTGGCTCGGGCAGCGACCGGGAGGCCTCTGCGTCCTTGAGCAGTGGTGCACAGCGTTCCTTGCTGTCGCCCAAGTCCGGGCGCTCTAGGGGCGCCTCTGATGCACTGCGCGCTGTCGCCACAGGCCGGGGCTTAAATCGCAAGGAGCGACGGGCCAGTGTCAACTCCTTGGCCAGCGCACTGAGCGCCAGCAAGGGCTCCTTGCATGCGCTGGCACTGCTTTCCCCCAGTCGCAACCGGGAAAAGATGCTGGCCAACATGAGGCGGGCTGGAGACCAATCCAGCTCTGCTAGCCGCAGCACCTCTCGGCGCCTGGGCACTGGCGAAGCAGCCAGCTCCAACAGGGAGGACGGCATGGGCTCGGGCACGGAAAGCCACATGCACTACGCAGTGATGGGGGGTAGCCGGCGACTGTCCAGTGCACGCAAACCCAGCAATGCACGTACCATGGGCAGTGTCTCCGAGGCAGAGGGCAGCGGGGCTGAGCAGGGGGGCTACGACACCCCCCCCTCCCCTGCCGGCACCATATCAGTTGCAGCCAGCCACGTGGAGCAGTCTCCGCACCGGATGTCAACAGATGTTGGCTCAGGTGGCAAGCAGCCGGCGTCTCCCACTGGCAGCCTGCACTCCCTGGGCACGTATCGCCTGAGAGTTGTGTCGCCTGCGGCTGTACGGGCGTCTTCTCGAGCTTCGTCCAAGGTCTTCACCTTTGCAGAGGGCGTGGACGTAGCAGACGGGTCCATGGACAGGAGTGATTCGCTGAGCGATGGTGCCGCTTCCGTGGCCATGCAACGGGTGTTTGGCGCATCTGCTGTGCACAGACCAGACAGCACCGCCACTGGCAGCAGTGCCAGCCCAAGGGAATCCAGTCTGGTAGCACGCCTGGCACAAGACGCCGTGTCCCCAAGAGAAGGTAGCACGGTGCCTGGGCCGCGCGTGATGTCGCCGTTCGGAGTGAATGACTTCGAGGACGGCGAAGACAGCCCCACTGGTGTCGGCGGGCGACGCCAGCCCAGGGTGCTTGGCGCCACCCCCGTGGGTAGCCACCAAGAGCCCTCCATGAACTCTGACTCCGCTGCGGGCCTGAGTGATGGCGAATTCAGCAGCGTCGCTTCCACTGACACAACCAGTCTGGTGACAGCTCACCCAGGACAAGCCTGGGGGGTGGCGCCTTCCAAGCACGCAGCCGACGCAGAAGCTGCCATGCACACGCCCACAGCTCCGGAGTATGCCCCAGACGAGCCCAATGAGAGGCAGCTGCTGACTGCCGAGGCGGAGTATTGCTGCTGTGTGGCACGTGACTGGTGCTGCAACGGCATGCGGGGCAAGCGGGGCACGGGCAGCACTGCTGATATGCCCATGCGTCCCTCCCGCCCCGTGGCCCTGCCGGTACGACAGGCGCAGCCGCTATCTGGGGCGCCCGAGAGTGATGTTGAGACGCCTGTATATGGCGCAACGCCCCACGCCGGAGCTGCAACCTCCGCCCAGCCCTCCCTGTTGCTGCAGTCCCTGGAGGATTCCCACTCCAGCAGCTCCCTGCTCAGCGCCAGCAAGGGCGGCCACTCCTTGCAGGCATCCCTTGTGGGCATGCAGGACCTGCCAACCACGGGGGACTCTAAGGCCGCAGCACCCATGGTACTCGAATCCTCGATAAATGCAGCAGGGTCCCCCCGCAGCCTGCTGCCGCCCCCCCCCTCCTCCAGGCTGGCAGACTCTAAGGTGCACTTAGCCGCCCCGCAGCAAACCGCAGCCCGGGCCATCTCAGATGGGCAGACTGGGGTTCGGCCAAAGCGGGCTTCGAACTGGGGGGCATTGCAACAAGCGGTGGGGTCTGATGGGTTGGGCCCTTCAGCTGCATCCCCCACGGGTGCCAGCACCCTGCGACACCAGCCTCCTCGTGCCACAGGTCTGCACACCCAGGAAGGCTTCCACATGCGCAAGGGCGGAAGCCGCAGTAAGCAGCCTCAAATGGGCGCCTGTGACCGCTGCCTATTTGCGTCTCTGTCCTGCTGCACCAGCTGCCCCTGCTGCCTGCGCATTCTGCACAAGGGCGGCTTCGACCAGTCCTTCAAGGCGGGCGACAGCGTGCAGGCCCTGCGGCTAGGCGGTGCTGGTGCGATGCCTGAAGCTGACGGCCAGGGCTTGCTGGCGGAGGAGGAGGACAGGATACTGCACGGGAACTCCTTGTGCATAATGTCGCCCTCCTCCAGGGTGCGGCGCCTGGCACACGCCACCATCAAGCACCCCGTGTTTGAAAACAGCATCCTGCTGCTTATCTTCGCCAGCTCCGTGACACTGGCCATCGACAGCCCGCTGCTGGACCCCAACTCGGGTCTGGCCAGGGCACTGGTCGCCATCGATTACGTGTTCACTGGGGTGTTCATTGCGGAGGCTGTGCTGAAGATCGTGGCTCGGGGCTTCGTGTTTGGCAAACACACGTACCTGCACAGCGGGTGGAATGTGCTGGACTTCATCCTGGTGCTGCTCAGTGTGGTGACGGTGTCTGGCTTGTTTGACAACCTGCGTGGCCTACGCTCCTTGCGTGCCTTCCGTGCCCTGCGGCCTCTGCGTGTGATCTCTCGCAACCCAGGGCTGCGCCTGGTGGTGAACTCGCTTTTCCGAGCCATTCCAGCTATCTTGAATGTGCTGCTGGTGTGCACACTGTTCTTTTTAATCTTTGCAGTCGTCTCTGTGTCCTACTGGAAGGGCGCGTTCTACGAGTGCACGGGGCCGGTGTGGAGCAGCATGGGCGCCGCGCAGCAGGAGCGTGTGGTGTTCCCCGTGGCCTTTGCTGACTTGAGTGGCTTCGAAAAGGTGCAGTACTGGGGCGGGAATACCGACAGTGTGTTCAGCAACGCCTCCTCCGCTGTGGCATTCGGCGAAGCCACACAGCCCGGGGCGCCAGGCAGCGCGGGCTTCGCTGCCTCCGGCGCTGGAACTACCGACCCTGCACTCATCCCAGGATACACCGCGGAGACCTCCCGTGCTGTGTGTGAGTGGATGGGAGCCGAGTTTCAGCCTGTGCGCAGCCAGAACTTTGACAACAGTTTCTCAGCCATGGGAGCGCTGTACGAAATCAGCACCACAGAGCAGTGGGTGGATGTGATGTTCCAGGCGGTGGACGCCGTGGGCATCGACATGCAGCCGCGGCAGAACCACGCTCAAGGCTGGGTGTTCTTCTTCATCGGTTTCCAGCTCCTAGGCAACTTCCTACTGCTGAACATGTTCATCGGTGTGGTGATTGACTCCTTCAACCGCCTGCGGGAGGAGGGCAGCGAGGACCTGTTCCTCACGGAGCAGCAGCAGGAGTGGGTGCGCACCCAGCAGGCCCTGCAGATGCTGCGCCCCCGCCCACGGCCCCTTCGCCCTCGCACGAAATGGCGGGCACGGCTGTTTGACGTTGTCGTCTCTCCCGCTTTTGACATCTTTATCCTTGGGTGCATCTTGGTGAACACGCTGATCATGGCCATGACCTTCTTCGGGCAGCCCCACGAGTACCAGCAGTGGTTGGAAGCGGGCAACGTCATCTTCGCCGTCATCTTCACCATGGAGGCCATGGCCAAGATATACTCCCTGGGGTTCCGCTTCTACTGGCGGGATCCGTGGAACAAGTTCGACCTGAGCATTGTGGTGGGCACCAACACCGGCCTGCTTGTGTCGGCGGTGATCGGGGTGGATGTTGGCAGCGTCGCCAGCATCGTGCGTGTCTTCCGCATCCTGCGCATCGTGCGCTTGATCAAGACCTCCAAGGCCCTGCGGGTGCTCTTCAACACTCTGGTGCTGACCCTGCCCTCCC